>CEPV01019514.1_pt1 | contig 21306 bp, 15 predicted proteins | sample 530451 | NCBI WGS metagenome assembly CEPV01 (sample SAMEA2620097, study PRJEB7988) | marine metagenome | isolation source: saline water (ENVO:00002010), including
CAGAAGGAACTGAATAAAGAGAAAGACCTTCAAAACAGTAAAAAACAGGAAAATGCATGGGGCAGCCAAATCAGGAGCTACATTCTGCATCCTTACCAGTTGGTCAAGGATCATCGTACAAACTGGGAATCTGGTAATACACAAGCTGTTCTGAATGGAGAATTAAATGATTTTATAAAGGCAGCACTTTCACAGAAAGTTTGTTAAGCTTCTGTAAAATCAATAATTATTAATTAAAACCGTATTTATGGCTTCATTTGATATTGTCTGCGAAGTGAATATGCAGGAAGTTACAAATGGTGTAGACCAGGCGAGGAGGGAAATTGGTAACCGTTACGACTTCAGAGGCTCAAACTGTGAAATAAGTTTGGACAAAAATAAGCCTTCTTTATTGATTACTGCAGACGACGAATTTAAAATGCAAACAACTATTGATATCCTACTGACAAAATTAATCAAACGCTCTGTACCTGTTAAGTCGCTTATTTACGGCAAGACAGAACCAAGCGGGAAAGTGCTAAAGAAAGAAATAACAATTCAACAGGGATTATCAAAGGAGCAGTGCAAGAAAATCAATCTGTATATCAAATCGACCAAACTAAAAGTTCAGGCTCAAGTTCAGAGTGATTCTGTTCGTGTTAGCGGAAAGAAAAAAGATGACTTGCAGACTTTAATGAAAAACATAAAAGATCAGTCTTTTGATTTTGATGTGCAATTTACTAATTATCGATAAAGATCCTTTCGCATCAATTACATCAGATCAAGGGGATTATTTTTTAGGTGGAATTAAGCGGTTTTAATGTCTTCTCAGCATTCTTAATTTGCGTTCAGAAGTAAATCCATGGCGACCACGGGAGAATACTGAAATTTGATTTATTCCAGGAGATAAATTGATAACTGTTTTAAATGGAAATACTTGATAATTATCAATTAGATCTCCATAGCCATCAAGATGATTTAAATTTGCTTTATAAAAAACTTTTTTATCATTTTGGTGCACATATAGATCACGAACTTCACAAGCGTTTCTGACTTTCCCACTGAACATTAGAGTATCCAGTTGAGTCTCACCTTTCACAATATTACCGTCCAAATCCTGCCACTTCAAATCAACAAAAACTGGAGTCAATACTTGTTTCTCAGACAGCGGGTTGTCCAGTACCCAAAGTTTAGAGATTTTTGGTGCTCCTGAATTTTTTGAATTCATCTCCATTATTATTTTACCAAGCCTGCTCGAATTGCTTTTCACCTGAAAAAGAAAAAAGTCTTTTTGATCTATTTCTGGATCGAGGTTTGTCAATACAATTTTACCCCTGTTTATTCTGAATGACCCATCAGTCCCTTTAATATTAAACATTAATTCCGGAATTTGTTTTTTACTCAAATTAGTAATCTTAAAACTCAAAGCGATAGTTTCTCCTGATTGCACTTTACCATCACTGTTGCCTTCACTGCCAAATTTACCATTGTCATAAATTTTCATACTTACCCGGAAAAAAATAACTGGTTTTTCAGGGAATCTCAGCTGATCTTTAATTGATTTAATTTCCTGGAAATTCTGATCAAATATTATCATTTCAACAGGTTCAGTCTCGTCCATCATTTCTGCTGAAATGTTGATATTCTCTGAGCGTGTTTCAATATTTTCAGGCAACAGCCTCCCTATCGGAAACTCCAGGCCATCCAGCAGCTCATTGCTTGATTTTGTCATGATAATCAAACGCTGAGCATCGATTAGGCCCTCATTTTTAAGTTGAACATCCAGCTGAAATAGGTCATCAGAAATTTTCTCAGCAGACCATGATAGCTTAAGATTTTCCCCGGATGGTGATTTTAAAAACGGATTAAAACTCCAATCAATACCATGCACAGCAAGTGCATCTGTAATTTTAGCCAATTCTATTTGTTCAATTTCACGAGAAATTTGCTGTAGCACACTTTTAATGTTTCCCTCATTCCACTGTGTCAATACTCGTATGGCAGTTTCAACTGCAATGTCTTCTTTCAGTTTGTCTGAAATCACAGTTTTATCAGCAATTTGAGATTCATCATTTTGTTTAGAATGACGAGACAAATAACGTATTTTGATAGAATCTTTAGATTTATTTTCTTGTTTACTTTCAAAAACCGGTATCATATAAAATCTTTCTAAATCAACTGGAGTTTGATGGTCAGGCAGATTTTGATTTTCAAAAGCTTTGGAAGTTTTAGAGACATTTTGTGGATCTGCATTTTTAACAGGAATTGATACAGGATTGAGCTGCAAATTGGGCACAATACCTATTCTGTGGATTGAATGTCCTGAAGGGGTTAAATATTCTCCTACTGTTAGTTTTAATCCGTAACCTTTTTTCAAATCCCACACTGTCTGGACTGTCCCCTTCCCAAAACTTGGCTGTCCAATCACAATAGCCCTTTCATTTTGTTGCAGTGCAGCCGCAACAATTTCTGAAGCAGAAGCGCTGCCATGATTAATCAGTACAACAATTGGTATAGTTAGATAATTCTCGTTTGCAAATAATTGTTTAGAGAAATGGGTCCTGGATTCTAATGAGCTTTTTGTAATTACAATTCGTTTCTTCCAGTCTAAAAATAAATCGCTTACTTTTACTGCCTCTTCCAGCAGTCCTCCAGGATTATTCCTCAAATCAAGAATCAATCCTTCTGTATTATACAGTTCTTCTAACTTATTTTTAAGTTCTTGAGATGTTTCTATTTGGAAATTTTTGATTCGAGCGTACTTTACAGATTTCCCTTCACTACCCAACTCATATATAACAACGCTTTCGACCTGGATCTGTTCGCGGCGCAATACAAACTGTAATGCCTTGGGGAGTCCTTTTCTTAAGACGCTTAACTTTACAGGACTACCTATTTCCCCACGTAGTCGATGCAGAATTTCATCAAGCGTCATGTGTTTGGTTCTTTCTCCATCTACTTCAACAATTCTGTCTAGAGGGAGCATACCTGCTTTTGATGCTGGACTGCCATCCATTGGCGCAATCACCGTTAAATAACCGTTACGCATCCCCACCATCAGGCCCACGCCCGCAAAATGTCCACCAAGATTTATATTGAATTCATGAAAAATCTCCTTCGGAAGTAAAACAGAATATTCATCCAATTGGTTCAATATCCCATTTACAAAAATCTGTTCTATTCCTGATTTAGTCAACTGCAGGTCCGTCTGTAACAGGTGTTTCTTTAGCTTTTGTAATACGAGGTGTAAATCATATAATTCCTGTAATTTCATAGCTGACAGGACTGTTTTTTCATTCCCAACATTTACTTGCAGCTTCGTTAGGCTGTCACTTTGATGAAGTTGAGTTTTTACCCAAACTTCTGGGACAATCCTTTCAAGTTCTGTCAATGCACCTTGAAGCAATAGTTCAGGTTCTAGTTTTTCTGAATCGATATAATCCAATTGCAGAAGCATTAGAACTTCTGCTACCAAAGTATTTTCTGATACTACATCAGATGCTGGTACAGGTTCTTTAAGGGAGTTTCCTAAATACCCGCACCCCCCTGTTAAAAGAGTTAGGAAAATTGCACAGCAAAAGAGAAGATTCGCTTTTGGTTTCATTAAGTAATTAATTATAAAAAAATTTTTAAAGTTTTATCTGGAAGCGAATTAAATGTACTGATGATTCCAGCTTTTACTTGAAAGTGCAAAGTGTCTGTGGTATCTATCTCACCTTTCATTAAATATTATTTCGATTAAACTTCCGTTAAGTGAAATTAACTGATGAATATTGGCTCTCTACTCTCAAGACATGCACGTTACCGAGGTGAACATGAAGCTTTTATAATAGGCGAACAGCGTCTGAATTTTAACGAATTAAACTCCAGAGTGAATTTAGCAGCCAATGCTTTATTGACTGCAGGTATACGCAAAGGTGAAAAAATGGCTACAGTTTTACCTAATTGTGAAGAATTAATGCTGCTTTACTGGGCTGCAGCCAAAACAGGGATTGTGATTGTTCCTTCCAGTCCATTATTGCAGGCTTCCGGATTGGCTACGCTTCTAAATGATTCAGATACTGTAATTGTTTTTGTGGATGTCTCTTTCATAAAGATGATAGAAAAAATGCAGGATAATCTGCCTGAAATTAACAAGGAGAATTGGATATTAGTTGGTGAAATTAAGGAGAGTTGCGGATTTACAAGATGGACTGGTTTTATTTCAGGTGTATCAGATGAAGAACCGCCTGATGCAAATCTAGTTGATGATGATGTGTATAATATCATGTATTCGAGCGGGACAACTGGTGCTCCGAAAGGCATAGTGCATACTCATTATGTTCGTGCAAATTACTGTACACAATTCGCATCTGCCTGGCGCATGAGTCCGGAAAGCGTAGTCCTTCATGCAGGGGCAATTGTGTTTAACGGAGCAATGCTGGATTTGATGCCGTGGATGTATTTGGGAGCAACTTATGTTCTTCACCAGACATTTGATCCTGCAGAGGTTTTGAAGACTATTTTTCAAGAAAAAGTAACTCACATAGTAATGGTCCCATCACAAATTGTTGCATTACTCAATCATCCTGAATTTGATCCTAAAAAACTGAGTTCTCTGGAAATGCTGCAAAGTGTAGGAGCGCCGTTGCTGCTGGAATACAAGCAAAAGATTAATGAATCTCTACCGGGAATTTTTTATGAACTTTATGGTGTAACTGAGGGTTTTTTTTCAATATTGGACAGAGATGATGCGGTAAGAAAAATCGGTTCAGTTGGATCAGTTCCGGCGTTTATTGACATAAGAATTTTACGTGAAAACGGAGAAGAAAGTGGGCCAAATGAAGTTGGGGAAATTTGTGGTAGAAGTGCAATGATGATGCAGGGATATTACAATCGTCCGGACCTGACAGAAAAAACCATTGTAAATAATTGGTTACATTCTGGAGACTTAGGATATATGGACGATGACGGATATTTATTTTTGGTGGACCGTGTAAAAGATATGATTATCAGCGGTGGAGTAAATGTTTTTCCTAAAGATATTGAGGAAATCATCATAAAACATCCGGAGGTTGCAGAGGTAGCTGTGTTTGGTGTCCCGGATAAGAGATGGGGTGAAACCCCGGTTGCGGCAGTAATTTGTCATGCAGATCACAATGTCACTGCGGATATATTAAAGGCATGGACAAATCAAAAAGTAGATGCAAAATTCCAGAGAGTTAAAGAGATATTGATACTTGATTCATTTCCACGCAATGTTGCAGGAAAAACTCTAAAACGTGAAATGCGTGAAGCTTATTTGAACAGTTGATATACAGTATAAATAAATTCTAAAACAAATTTTTTATTGAATTTATTGTGAGTGAGAAATCAACAAACTTATTTGAATTCACTTATTAACTTAAATGCAGAATTTTAATTGCTCAAATAATTGAATCATGCTATTCTACTTTGCGAAAAATACAGCAATTAACGTAGGTTTATAAAGGGTTATTGGAAGAGAATAGATTATTTAATAACTGGAATCGCGCATTACTGGTTTCTCTGCAGTTGCCAAACAGAACAACATCTGAGGTTCAAAATTCACTGCAGGAACTTTCATCACTGGCATACTCTCTTGGTGGGGATGTAGCAGGAAAAATTATTCAAGTAAGTTCACAAATACATCCAGCAAATTTTTTTGGCAAGGGGAAGCTCGCCGATATAAAATCCACAATACAAAAAAATTGTGTAGATGCTTTACTGGTAGACAATCAGCTTAGTCCAAAACAAATAGGAAATCTAGAGACTCTATTGGACTGTGCTGTTTTGGACCGTACACAGTTAATCTTGGAAATTTTTGCAAAAAATGCACGTACGCATGAAGCAAAGCTGCAAATTGAATTGGCTCAGTCAGAATACCTGCTTACTCGTTTAGTTGGATTATGGAAACACCTTGACAGAGAGCGTGGAGGAATAGGAGCATCAAGGGGAACAGGTGAAAAACAGATTGAAAAAGATAGACAATTTTTACGTCATAGAATCACACGCCTCAAGAGACAGTTGATAAAAGTAGAAAAAGAGCGTAAAACTCAGAAAAAAAGACGTTCGAATTGCTTGTGTGTCAGCCTGATCGGCTACACCAATGCCGGGAAATCCACAATTATGAACGCTCTTACAAATTCAGCTTTATTAGTGGAAGATCGTTTGTTTGCGACACTTGACTCAACAACAAGGCTATTAGAAGAAGATTCACGACCCAAAGTACTGCTGTCTGACACCGTAGGTTTTATCAGTAATCTTCCTCATGAAGTGGTTGCTGCTTTTCGCTCTACACTGAGTATAGTTAAAGAAGTAGATTTGCTGCTGCAGATTATTGATGCAAGCGACAATATTGATAACCATATTCAGACTGCAAATGATGTTTTACAAGATTTGGAAGCTGCATCTATTCCTGTAATTAAAATATTTAACAAAACAGACAGGATTACCCCAACACGAATGCTGTTACTGGAGAAATTGTATCCTGAAGCAATCTTTGTTTCTGCAATACAAGAAAAACACAAAAAATCTGTAAATAACGCGGATTTTGTTCACAAAATTAGAAAGCAGATAATGGTTTTCTTTGAAGAAAGAATGAAGACTGTGAAAATAAGGCTGGACTACCAGCACTGTCAGCAATTAGCAAACATTTATGAGTGGAGTCGTGTTGATAATATTGATTACCAGGAGCAGGGTATTATGATGACACTGACTGCAATACCCCGGAATCTAGAACGTTTGCGTCATTATTTAGGTTCAAATATCACAGAAATGAGATGATCTAAACGATTTTAAATTCAGAATCATTAATACTGTATAGAATGAACAACCATTTTTTAAGTCAACATTGACTAAAACTTACTGAAATCAGCAAATCTTTTCGTCATTCTGTAAATTTTCTAAGTAACGAAATTAACAAAAAAAATTAAATGCAAAAATTTATTGTAGAAGGGGGTGTAAATCTTTCAGGCAGTATTACTCCTTCCGGCAATAAAAATGAAGCTTTGCCGGTGCTTGCCGCTGCTTTGCTGGCTAATAAGCCAGTAATAATTCACAACGTACCTGAAATACTGGATATTTCTATCATGAAAGACCTGCTTACAGGTATTGGAGCGGTTATAAAACAATCTGATAAGCATTCATACCATATAGATCCGAGTCATATTCATAATAATAATCCAGATCAAAAAAATGCAATTCGCATTCGGGGTTCATTTCTTTTGGCTGGGCCTCTCCTTGCTAGAAAAAAATCCGTTGTTTTGCCTTCTCCTGGTGGAGACAGGATTGGATTAAGACCTGTTCAAACACATCTTTCAGCTCTGGAAAAACTTGGAACCAGGATTAAACTGAATGACAAAGGTTTTTATGAGATGGAAACTGATGGTCTGAGAGGAGCTGAAATTTATCTTGATGAAGCAAGTGTCATGGCTACAGAAAATTCAATCATGGCGGCAGTAACAGCACATGGAAGAACCAAAATATACAATGCAGCCTGCGAACCTCATGTTCAGGGGCTATGTAACTTTCTAGTTCAGCTTGGGGCAAAAATAGATGGTATTGGCAGTAATTTACTAATTATTGACGGTGTAACAGAACTTTCTGGCGGTGAATACATAATTCAACCTGATCACACTGAAGTAGGTTCATTTATTGGGTTAGCAGCTGTGACAGGAAGTGAATTAAGGGTTAAAAATGCTGGAATAAATTATTTGCGCATGACAAGGCTCATGTTTGAAAAACTGGGTGTAGAAGTAAAAGTAGAAGGTGACGATATTATCATTCCGAAAAAGCAAAAACTTACAGTCGAGAGAGACATTCCAGGGGGGATTCCAAAAATTGATGACGCACCATGGCCCGGTTTCCCTGCAGATTTAACCAGTATAATGACAGTTGTAGCCACTCAATGCGATGGAGCTGTTCTAATATTTGAAAAGATGTTTGAAAGCCGTTTGTTTTGGGTTGATAAATTAATAGAAATGGGAGCGCAAATTATCCTTTGTGATCCACACAGAGTAGTGGTTTCCGGACCATCTGCTCTCAAGGGAGCAAGAGTTTCATCTCCAGATATACGAGCAGGTATGGCTTTGTTGATTGCGGCCCTTGGTGCAAATGGAATCACGGAAATACACAATATTGAACAGATTGACCGTGGTTATGAATCGATTGATGTGAGACTAAATGCCTTGGGTGCCAAAATTCGGAGAGTAAAAGATTAGAGGATTTGATGAATAAAATCGAGAATTTATCAGTTGAACAAAACAAGATTTTAGAGGATGAACAGCAACTTCTGCTGCAAGTGAAACAAGGTTTGTTGATGCATGCTGCTGAAGAGAAAAAAGGGGAAATAAGTAAATCACAATTGGAAAATATAATTGAACTTCGCGATTCTTTTTCAGAGACTCTTCCTGAGGATATACCTGCGGTTATGGCACAAATGGAACGTATGTTACTGCTTCACACTCAACAGGATTCCCAGAACACAGATGTCAGCTTCAACCTTGACACTCCATATTTTGCACATATCCGTCTTAGAGAAAACGAACGTGACCGTGATTTACTGATAGGGAACCAAAACTGCTTTTCTACACACTTGCCCTGTTCGATTGTTGACTGGAAAAACGCACCAATAAGTAAAATTTTTTATAGATATCGCGAAGGAGAAGAATATGTTGAAGACATAGGTGAGCGTGAGATAGAAGGAGTGCTGGTAACCAGAAGAATGTTACTCATAGAGAATGGCACTCTTATGAGGATAAACTGGCCTGGGGGAGTATTAGAAAATTATTCTCCAGATTCAAAAAATTCTAAAAAATGGCATTTAATTACTCACAAAATACCACGATTGGAAAGTGGACAAGAAAATAATCTGGATGAATTTCAATCATATGAAGATCAGGGAAATAAGTCAAAAACAACTGCAAGGAAAAATTTTTCAGGATACAGAGTTGACAAACACCTAAGACAAATTACTGCACTTGTCGATCCACAGCAATTCGAAATTATAACACATTCTGAATCCGGAATAGTTTTGATTCAGGGTGGTGCAGGTTCAGGAAAAACTACAGTTGCGCTTCACAGACTGGCATATTTGATGTCAAATAAACCCAAGTATTTTAGACCGAAAACTGTACTACCTATAGTTTTCGGTCCCGCTTTAGCAAACTATATGTCAAAAGTTTTACCTGCATTGGGCGTTAACGGAGTGAGACCCCGGACTTATCATAAATGGGTATCAAGCCTGCGACGTCGTGCTTTGCCGGAATTGCCTGGGAATTATGCCGAAAATACTCCAATGGACGTAATTGAATTAAAACGTCATCCATTGTGGCTTGAATACTATCGAGAAGAAGTAAAGAAACGGACAAATAATTACAGGGAATTATTTGAAGAAAAACTCTCAAAAGTTGAAGGAATAGAACTGGTGCTGATGGCATGGGACTCAATGAAGGACGTACCTTTAATTCCCCGTTTAATTCGTTTGCTGCACTGGTCAAAAGGTGAATTTTCACTAAATAATATTCCCAAGCTTTCCTGCATTAGAATGGAGAAACAACTTGAAAATCTTTTGGAACAAGTTTTTCCTGAATTGCAGGAAGCACCACATATATTGACAACTCAAATTTGGAACGATTGTCTTGTACGTAAAGAATTGTTATTTGAAACAGTGGAGAAGCTCGCTCCTGGGGAATTTAGTGAAACACAACTTACCAGTGTTTGCACATGGGCAGTAAGACAATATCAAAAACGTCAGGAACTGGAAGAAGCTTTAGCAGCTGAGCAGGGGGCACCATCTGATGAGCATCAATATTTAGAATCTGATAAGTTGAATTTTATGGATGAGAAATCTTATTTAGATGAAGAAGATGATACACTTTTGCTTTTACTTTTCCAGCTTCTGATGGGGCCCATCAAACGTAAAAACGGCAGTCAGCTTCTCTACACACATTTGATGCTGGATGAGGCTCAGGATTTTGGTGCACTTGAGTTTCAACTTTTGGTTAGTCTGACTCCTGCAAATAGGATTAGTGTTACATTGGCAGGAGATTTGGACCAGCGAATAATGCTCGGGCGTAAAAATGAAACATGGGAAGAGTCTTTGGGTCATCTGACTTTGCCAGACGGTTCAAAACCAGATGTAACCACCTTAGAACCTTTAAAAATTGGTTATCGTTCAACACACGAAATCATGATAGCTGCAAAAAATGTGATTGGGGAACATAGTGCGAACACAGAATGGCAGTCAACCCGTCATGGTGCTCCAGTCGATGTTTTCCGATTCAGGGAACGTGGGGCAATGATTGCCTTTCTTGCAGAAACATTGAATGATTTATCTATTCGTGAATCCCTTGCAAGTGTGGCTGTATTGACACGTACTCCTGAGGCAGCTGAATTAATTTATGAAGGTCTTAAGCTAACAGATCTTGCTGATTATCGCATTATCAGGGAACAGGAATTTACTTTCACCCCAGGTATTGATGTGACAGATATAACGCAGACAAAAGGTCTGGAATTTGACTCAGTAATCATTGCTGATGCAGATGCTTCCACTTATGGTCCTGATATTCGTTCACGTCAATTGCTTTATGTCGGCGTGACTCGTGCTTCGCACCAACTCTGGATGCTGCATTGCGGTAATCCTTCATCTTTGATTAAAGGGATCAAAGATGAATCGCAGCAAATTTGAGTTTAAAGAAATATAACATTAAAATGCAGCCTATTATTAACAGTCAGATAAGTGAATTAAAAGAATCAGCAACATTATCAATTAATCAGCATGCGATAAAATTGCTTAATGAGGGCAAGAATATTTGTCACCTGGGATTTGGTGAATCTCCTTTTCCTGTGCCTAATCCAATGCAAACAGCCCTGAGGGAAAATTCGCATCGCAAGCAATATATTTCTGGTAGAGGATTACCAGAATTAAGAAAAGCAGTTGCTGATTTTTTTCAAACTCAATTTGGCTATAATTACACTGCTGAAAATATATTTATTAGTCCAGGCAGTAAAGAGATGATTTTTCAGCATGTTTATCTGCTGGAAGGGCCACTAATGGTTCCATCGCCCAGTTGGGTCAGTTATGGTCCGCAGGCTGCGATACGGTCGAAAACTTTCATTCCAATTCCTACTGACATAAAAAACGGTTACAGGTTACAGGCCGAAGAGTTGGATAAAACATTTTCCAATCAAAGATTTCCACAATCTATTCTGATTTTAAATAATCCTAACAATCCAACTGGCAGTGTTCATTTACCTGAAGAATTAAGCGATTTAGCGGAAGTTTGCAGAAAACGCAGAGTGATTGTTATTTCTGATGAAATTTATGGACTGACAAAATTTGGAAAAAAACCCTTCGAAGGAATTGCTAAATATTATCCTGAAGGCACAATCACTACAAGCGGCATTTCAAAGGCATTTTCTGCAGGGGGTTGGCGTCTTGGTTTTGCTATGATTCCGCATGAATTAGAAGAAATAGTGCCCGCACTTAGTGCATTTGTTAGTGAGACATTCAGTTGCGTGAGTGCTCCGATACAGTATGGTGCTCTAGCCGCTTTCAAAAATTATGAATCCGTCAGGAACCATGTTGAGCTATGCCGTGATATACATGAAGCTGCAGGAGAATTTTTGCATCAAAGGTTTTTGGATATAGGGTTGAATTGTCCAAAACCTCAAGGGGCATTTTATTTGTTTCCGGATTTTGAAAATTATAAAGATAAACTGAACTCCCGGGGTATTCACTCAAGTACTGAATTAACGGAAAGTCTATTAAACGAAGCAGGAGTTGCCCTGCTTCCAGGGTCAGATTTTTATTTGCCCGATGAATTTCTCGGAGTACGTGTTACCAGTGTGGATTATAATGGAGAACAGCTTCTGAAGGACTTCCCTGTGAGCTCAAAGCTAAATCAAGAGTTGAAAACCAGTCTCTTTCCTAAATTAGCTGATGCATGTGAAAGAATTGAAATGTGGCTTAAATAATAATCTCGCATTCCCAATACTCCCTTTAATATCAGTATGATGTGTGAAATAAATTAGCATAAATTTCTGATATAACTAAATGTCTCTTACCTCATTTAATTTTATTTTTTGCAGGAAAGAAATACGGGCACCTTTCATGCAGAATATCCTTTGATACCTCATTTTCAAAACAAAATACACAAGGTTTAAAATGAAACTGGTTAAAGGATATTTGGGACCTGAATTTCAAATGGAAGGCAACCTTTCAAGCAGTGATAGCATAAGAATAGACGGCACTTACATTGGAATGGTGTCAAGTGAACATTCGGTAACAGTAGGTGCTTTGGGAAAAGTTAAAGGACAAATTGAGGCTCCTTTGATTCAAATAGATGGACTGGTTGAGGGTAAGCTAAAGGCCTCAAGGCTTTTAGAGGTTTTGAAAAATGCTCGAATAGAAGGTGACATTTTCACACCTTCTGGGGGGTTGAAATTTATGATTGGCGGAGCATTTAAGGGTAATTTTTTTGTGATTCCTACAAGTCAGAACTGATTTTTTTAAAGCAATCAAAATTATAAATTTAAATAGCCGTATTTGTAAAAGGGGGATTTACCTTTTGACTGATCTTCTGAGTTGCCTTTGCAGAAGATGGTTGTACTGTTTTTGCTAAAACTGGTGCAGATTCAGATAAAATTTTTCCTTCATGTTTTGCAGTTGAGGGCTGCGATACTGAGTTTGCAGTGTAAGTCTTAGGTGCTGGCCTGTTGTCGGCCCGCATTAAATTCGCAAATTCTGGTAGTCTCAAAAATTTCAGCAATGCTGTACTCTTATCTTCATTCCTAATATCATTCTTGATCATCTCAGGGACATCATCTAAATCATCCAATTCCAGCATTTTAAGTTCAGGAAGTTTCATCAGCATTTGTCTTTCTTCATCAGTCATTACATCAATCTGATTTTTTACTGCCCCTGCAAACCCTTCAATTGCTGCATCTGGCAGCTTGTCCTGAATTAACAAATTCTCAACTCTGGAGAGAACCTTTAAGTATTGTGAAGTTTCATTTTGTGCAGCTCCTTTATCTGAGCCATGTTCTTCAATTTTAGGAGATTGAATTGAGGTACTATTTGGAGCAGGTATTTCTTTGTTTCTTACCTGTCTCTCCAGAACAGTTTGTTTTTCAGGAATTGGATTTGATTTAACCTGCATGATTAACTGATTTGGTGCATAAATTTATATTATTCATTGAGTTTGATTTCATTTACTTTTTGAGATTAATTTGAAATTCAATATTTGAGCCATAGGGATTTTTGAGTTTTAAATTTTTGAACAGTCTCAAACTTGATCTACTCTAGTAGTTAGATGATAATTACTTATTTAATATAATGGGGTGCAAAATCAAATGAAGAATTACAAATGGGATGCTCGAGAATATGAGAAGCACTCTCAAGGTCAACAAAAATGGGCAAGAGAACTCATAGAAAAAATTTCACTTAAAGGAACAGAGAATGTACTGGATTTAGGATGCGGTGACGGTAAGGTAACTGCAGATATTTCTAAAATAGTAAGTGAAGGGTCAATCATCGGTGTTGATAATTCAGCTGAGATGATAAAACTGGCAAAAGACAGGCATTCAGAAGCTATATATCCAAATTTGTCATTTCAGGAGATGGATGCAGTGAATTTAAATTTTAATGATCGTTTTGACCTTATTTTTTCAAATGCCGCACTTCATTGGGTAAAAGATCAGAAACCTGTTATTAAGGGGATTTTCAAAAGTTTAAAACAGGGTGGCAGGGTCCTCCTTCAAATGGGAGGTAAGGGTAATGCTGCCGGAATAGTTGAGGTACTCTCAGAATTACAGACTGAAAAGAAATGGCATTCTTACTTTTATGAATTTAATTTCCCTTTCTATTTCCCTGGGACGAATGAATATAAAGCACTTTTACTAGATTACGGTTTCACACTAAACCAGATTAAGCTTATACCAAAAAAAATGGAGCATGCAGGAATTGAAGCTCTGAAAGGATGGATTCGTACTACGTGGCTTCCTTACACAGAAAGGGTTCCTGAGGAAGAAAGAGAAAGTTTCATTGATATTGTTTCAAAAAAATATATCGAAAGGTATCCGGCAGATTCAAAACGTATAATTAATGTTCAAATGGTGAGGCTAGAAGTCGAAGCAGTAAAAAAATAACTTTGCTGATTTAAAACATTTAACTTCAAATACAAAAATCCTAAAATTCAATTATGCTGCTAATTCCAGCAATTGACTTAAGAAACGGTTTTTGCGTAAGGCTGCTGCAGGGTGAGTCTGATAAGGAAACAGTGTATTCCAATGATCCTGCTGCCATGGCGATCACATTTGAAGAAGCAGGTGCAAAACGATTACATCTAGTTGATCTGGATGGAGCATTTCAAGGGGAGGGTGCAAATATCTCCAGCATTCGTTCAATTCTGAAAATTGTTTCCATACCAGTTCAAATAGGCGGAGGACTGCGCACAGAAGAAGACATTGACAGAATGCTGGCCCTAGGTGTTTCAGCTGTTATTGTCGGAACAATGGCTGTAAAGCATCCTGATGTGCTTGAGAAATTGTTAAAAAAATACACTGATGAACAAATAATTCTCGGAATAGATGCACGTAATCGTAAAGTTTCAATTGAAGGCTGGAAGGAGAGTACTGAAATTCAAGATGTAAAATTTGCCTTAAGATGGAAAAATTCCGGGATAAAGAGAGTGGTTTTTACAGACATTTCCCGAGACGGAATGTTAAGCGGGCCAAATTTGGCTGCGCTTCGTGAAATGGCAGAGCATACCGGATTGAAAATAGTTGCATCCGGAGGTATTTCTTCCATGGACGATCTTGAACAGCTTAAAACTCTTGAGCCAAATGGTGTAGATCAGGCTATCAGTGGAAAAGCTATTTACGAAGGAAAAATAGATCTCAAAAGAGTTTTCAAATGCTTGCAAAGCGAATAATTCCTTGTCTGGACATTAAAGAAGGACGAGTAGTTAAAGGGACCAGTTTTGTGAATTTGCGAGATGCGGGCAACCCATTAGAGCTTGCACAGCGTTATAATGATCAGTCTGCTGATGAACTTGTTTTTCTTGATATAACCGCTTCCAAGGAAAAACGTGGAACCACAATTGGGCTGGCAACAAGCTTGGCACGTGAATTGTTTATACCTTTTACTATAGGAGGCGGCATAAACTCTCTGAATGAAATACATGCTCTTGTAAACGCCGGTGCAGATAAAGTATCTGTAAACACTGCAGCAATCAGCAACCCTGACCTGGTTACAGAAGGAGCAAAACATTTTGGTTCGCAATGTATTGTTGTTGCTATTGATGCCAGAAAAAGTAAAATAAATTCAAACGGTGATCATACTGAAAATTCTAAAGCCCAATGGGAAGTCTTTAGCCACGGAGGGAGCCATCCCACCGGAATTGATGCTGTTGCATGGGCAAAAGAAGTTGAATCAAGAGGGGCTGGAGAAATCTTGCTGACAAGTATGGATACAGACGGACATCAGGATGGTTTTGAGCTTGAACTAACTGCATCCGTAAGTGGAGTGCTAAAAATTCCCGTAATTGCATCTGGAGGTGGCGGAACATTAGATCATTTTCGTGATGCTCTTACAGTTGGGAAAGCTGATGCTGTTTTGGCAGCATCTGTTTTTCATTTTGGAAAATTTACTGTAGCTAAGGTTAAAGAGTATCTTAAATCACACAATATACCAGTGCGCCTAGTATGAAACTCTCGTTGTATAAATCTATAATGCTCTCAACCGTGGTCAAAAATTTTTATTTGCCAGTGGCTTTGATTGTAACTTTTGTTTTGAGCAGCAGTTACGGGAGAATTGTTTTTGCAGAAAATGAAAATCATTTGCGATCATCGAATAATCGTCTCTGGTCAATTATTTCTGACAAAATACCATTTGAGGCAAAATATTCACCTGAAAATATTCGAAAATCTACACCAAAGCAGGAACTTCTGAAAACCCCTCCACCTAAGGAAAAATACAAAACCACTCATGCAAAGAAGATTCTGAAATTGCTTGAAGCCCCACCTGATCAAGATAAATTCAAGAAGGAGTCCCACAAAAAATACACAACCGGTTCAAAAGGTAGAGCGGAAGACCTTCATGAAGACCCGATTGCCATAAAGCAATTTTGTGAAGTCCAAGCTACAACTGCATTTTGTATACGTCGTGGTGTTGGTCGATTTAAATACGCTGGTAACACTCCAAGGAAACCTCCTAGAGAACTAGATTTCAGTGGTAAAAATCTCGCAAATAGAAAAAAAGGATCTAAAAAATTAATTCAAAGGTTGATGAAAAATCAAAACCGTTCAAATTAAGTGAAATCCCAGGAGCAAAATTTGATCAGGCTTGCAGATGCGAGTTCCATGCGTGAAATGGATCGCCATGCAATTGAGGACTTGGGAATTCCAGTAGCAGTTTTAATGGAAAACGCTGCCCGCAGTGTTGCTGACTGGGTAGAAGAAAATAAGTTGAAAAATGATCCAGAAGCAGCTGTTGTGGTTTGTTGTGGCAGGGGAAACAACGGGGGTGACGGGTTTGCAATAGCTCGTCTTTTAGCCAACAGGGGATATAATATCAGCGTTGTGGATGCTGGTAAGCCTGGTAAAAAGGATGCTTTGAAAAACCAGCTGTTATGGGAGCAATTTGGAATTAGTGCCTCGTTTCCGGATCAAAATGCCTCACGCATGATAGAAGAAGCAGATGTGCTGATAGATGCGATTTTTGGTATAGGTATGGAGCAGTCCATAGAAGGAGCCTATAGAGAGTGGATTGAAATATTTAACTCAAACAAAAGCGCATTGAAAATAGCAGTGGATATTCCTTCCGGAGTTTCTACAGACGAAAGCAGGATTCTTGGAGTGGCAGCACAATGTCATCACACAATTACTTTTCAGGTGGGAAAACCAGGATGTTATCAGTATCCCGGTGCAAAGTATTCCGGAAGTGTGATAATTAGTGATATTTCTATTCCTCAATATTGGCCTGATGATGCTCCTGATGATCATGAAGAATCAGAAACTTCGGATAATAAGCCCTCACCTTCCACATTTTTACTAACCGATGAATTTATCAGGGATTTAGTTCCGGAACGTGCCAAGGATTCACATAAAGGCACTTTTGGCCATTTGCTTACTGTCTGCGGCTCTGCTGGAATGGGCGGTGCAGCAAATCTTACATGTTTGGCTGCACTTAAAAACGGAGCAGGTTTAGCGTCGGCATGTGTACCCAACGAACTTCGTGACAGTCTCCCCGGACAGGCACCGGAAATTATGACTGTAACCCCTCACAATGCTCCGGAATTTTTCACAAAAGAGCATGCAGAATTTGTTGAACAACTTGCTGAATCACGTGACGCAGTAGTCCTTGGTTGCGGATTGGGAGTTCACTCCCAGACAGCCGGTTTTGTGCAGCAGCTGACAAAACATCTAGAGGGGCCGCTTCTGATTGACGCGGATGGACTCAATAATCTTGATGAGGAAACTCTGAAGGAAAGACTCGGGATCGCGGTTATTACACCTCATCCTCGTGAATTATCAAGACTCTCCGGTCAGAGTGTAACTGAAATACAGGAGAGCAGAATTGCGACAGTTAGAAGACTTTCTCAGGAATGGAATGTTGTACTTTTACTTAAAGGAGCCTTCACTGTCATAGGGAGTCCGGATGCAAGGGTCTTCATTAATCCCACCGGAAATTCTGCATTGTCCACGGCAGGCTCCGGAGACGTACTCAGTGGTTTTATTGGGGCATTCCTAGCACAGCGGCTTTCTCCACTTAATGCCACTTTAACAGGTGCCTTCCTGCACGGTCTTGCAGCAGATTGCTTTGTTGAACAAAATGATTCCAGCTACATGGTAGCCAGCGATCTTTTTGAGGGCTTGCGTTTAGCAAGAAATTCAATCAAACTCCATTAAAAATTTTTAAACTGAAATTTAATCATATTGCCTAGCTTTCCATAGAAAAAAGGGCTCCTGCTATCATTTTTTCCCTTTATACCAGTTTAATCCCATACATGTAAATTTCATTTTGGATGGGAAACCAATTGAAAACTCGAATCATTTAGTTCAAGCTCAGAAATTTGATTACAAACTATTTTTCATTTAACCCTTATCCATGGTAAACAAATTATGAACCTGAACCAAAATACCTCTGAGCTCCAAAAACTTGACAGTCAGCATTTCCTGCATCCTTTCACGGATCCAAAAGCTCTTAAGAAAAAAGGTGCCAGAGTAATAACACGCGCTGAAGGTATATATCTTTGGGATTCTGATGGTGAAAAAATCCTAGACGGTATGGCGGGTCTTTGGTGTGTAAATGTTGGCTACGGTCGTGAAAAACTTGCTCGTATTGCTTTCGAACAGATGCAGGAACTGCCCTATTACAACAGCTTTTTCAACACCACCCATCCGCCTGCTATTGCACTGGCTAAAAAACTATCGGAGGTTACACCAGAGGGGCTGAATCAAGTTTTTTTCACAAATTCAGGATCAGAGTCCAATGATACTGTCCTGAGAACAGCTCGAAGATTTTGGCGATTACTGGGTCAGCCTGAAAAAAAAATATTTATTAGCCGCAAGGAGGCATACCACGGAAGTACTGTTGTAGGCGCAAGTTTAAGCGGTAAAAGCGAATACCATGAAATGGATGGGCTTCCTATTCCTGATATAGAACATATTGAATGTCCTTACTGGTACAAGAATGGGGGTGACCTTTCCAAAGATGATTATGGGATAAAGGCAGCCAGGGCACTTGAAACCAAAATTAAGGAACTGGGAGCAAATAGGGTGGCAGCATTCATCGGTGAGCCTGTCCTGGGAGCTGGGGGAGTAATCATACCTCCAAATACATACTGGCCTGAAATTCAAAGGATTTGCAAAAAATACGATATACTGATGATAACGGATGAAGTAATATGTGGATTTGGTCGTACCGGGAGTTGGTTTGGATGCGAAACTTACGGAGTTCTTCCGGATATGATGCCAATTGCCAAGGGTCTGTCCTCGGGATATTTGCCAATTGCTGGGGTTATGATCAGTGACAGGATAATGGATGTACTGATAGAAAAAGGAGGTGAGTACGCACATGGGTTTACATATTCTGGTCACCCTGCAGCCTGTGCAGTAGCACTGGAAAATATAAATATTTTGCAGGAAGAAAAACTTGTAGAAAAAGTTGCAAACGAAACTGGACCATACCTTAAAAAACGTTGGCAGGAATTCGAAGATCATCCACTTGTGGGAGAAGTCAGGAATGTTGGTTTGTTGGGGGCGCTTGAATTGGTGGAAGACAAAGCAAAACGTAAACATTTTCCAAAAGATAGAAAAGTTGGGGAAGTTTGCCTTGACATATGTATTGAAAAAAACATAGTAATGCGTGCCATAAAAGACATTATGGTTGTTTCACCTCCATTAACCATTACCAAGGAGCAAATAGACGAGATGCATGATTTAGTTAAATCATGCCTGGATTTGACTGCAAAAAAATTGGGAGTCAGCTAACATACATTTTTTAGAAAATGGTATTTAGATTTGTACACGCTCCCTTAAAAAAGGGACCTCTTCCTGCTGGTCGGACTCGAGCTCTCTTGCAGCAAGGTGCCCGGAATAAACTGCTGCTGCAATAGTTGATGGAGCGAGGCAGTCTCCAATGCACTTGAGTGTCTTTATTCCAGCCTCGGACAGATTTTCTGGTTTTTCTTGAAGTGAATGGTATAGCTTATCATTAGGAATCCGTTCTGAAATCAGTACCAAACTGTCGCAGTCCTTTTCTGTACGTCGGTCAGTAAAAACGCACGAAAGTTCAACCATGCCAGCATCAGCCGACACCAAGTCTGTCTGCGTGGAAAATTCCACTCCAAGCTCGATCAAAAGTTTTTGTGTCTGCTCCTGTTCCAGTGTCCATTCAGACCAGCTGGATATGGTAGCGGCAGGTGTAACCAGCAAAACTTTGTGGCCTTCTCTTCGCAGCTTTTCAGCTATTACTCCTCCCAAGTAGTAATGATCATCATCATAAATTACAACTCGCCCCTTAACCGAAATGTCATTCATTATGTCATCCGGAGTAAAAACATCGATTTTTTCAAGACCTGGGACAGGTTCGCGATGATTCCTTCCAATTCCATCATTCCGCCAGTATGAACCAGTTGCAAGCATCACATGAGAATAGTCAAAGTGATCTTTAGAGCTGAATTCAATTATTTCCTCTGCACTTAAAGTGTTTCCCCGGTAAACAGATACATCTGGTATACGATCCAGCATTTGTACCCTGTAGTCTCTAACTCTTCCCCATTCTGAAAGTCCAGGCAAACTACTTTCCCTGCTGACACGCCCCCCCAGCTCAGATAAAGACTCAGAAAGGATTACTCTGTATCCACGCTGACCCAGGGCAGCTGCGCATTCAAGTCCTGAAGGTCCACCACCTACTACCAGTATTCCGTCATCACTTTTGCGGGGGTCAATTCTTTCTGGATGCCACCCGCGTCTCCATTCTTCGCCCATTGTAGGATTTTGTGTGCAACGAATGGGGACTGAAATTTGGTCACTCATAACACAGATATTACAACCGATGCATTCCCTGATTTCATCTACTCTGCCTTCTTCAATTTTTTTCGGCAGGAAAGGATCAGCAATGGAGGGACGTGCAGCACCAATCATGTCCATCACTCCACGCTCAATTTGGGAGACCATTGTGTCCGGTGATGTGAAACGCCCTACTCCAACTACAGGCTTTGAAGTGAGTGATTTTACAAAACTGATATATGATTCTTGGTAGCCTTCACTTTCAAATCTTGAAGGAGCAGAATCCCTGCTCCATTTACTTATATTCACATCCCAGAGATCAGGCAATTCAGCAAGCATCTCGACAATCTCCTTCCCTTCATTCTCTGAAGTAATTCCCATTGGTCCAAGAAACTCCTCAACTGCAAATCTAACTGCTACAGCACAACTATCCCCCACTGCGTCTTTTGTCTCTTCAATTAACTCACGAAAGAGGCGGACACGGTTTTCCAGGCTTCCACCATATTCGTCAGTACGTTTATTAATCATGCGGGAAAGGAAGTGAGTCAGAAGTGTACCGCTGTGTGCAGCATAGACATAAATCAGGTCAAAACCAGCTTGTTTGGATCTCAATGCTGCTTTTTTGTGCCATTTTCTAAAGTTGGCAATATCGGTCTTGTCCATTGCTCGTGCCTGCACAGGATTGTAGCTGCTGGAAACAATCGAACTTGGAGCAATTGGAGGTATTCTGCTGTAGTTGTTTGAACTGCAATATCCCCCATGCTGCAGCTCTATTCCTGCAAGCGAACCATGTTTATGAACTGCTTCCGTCAT
>CEPV01093343.1_pt1 | contig 21128 bp, 16 predicted proteins | sample 530451 | NCBI WGS metagenome assembly CEPV01 (sample SAMEA2620097, study PRJEB7988) | marine metagenome | isolation source: saline water (ENVO:00002010), including
GGCGGTGATTGGCAGCAGTCAACATCAGCCTTTGATTGGGATCACCCTTCGAGTCCCCATCCAGGATTAATTCAGCTCCAGCCGGTGTCACGACCAGGCTGACCACAGCAAGGACTGGCTCGAGCTTGATATTCAGATCGATATCTTCCTCGGGTCGCACGCTGATTGAACTGTTCGCAGGGCTGTAACCGGCTTTCGACAGAGCCAGGGTGTAGTCGCCGGGGGCCAGGATGAGATTCAAAGGCGTCTGCCCGCGGTATTCACCTGATACCGTCACGTTGGCTTTGGCTGGATTGCTTTGCAGTGAAATCCTGCCGTCCGACTTTATCAGGGCGATGGGCAGCAACGTCTGTGCTTCGCTGGCGATCACCTCAATTTGTGTCTGCCAGCTTTTGTATCCTGCCAACTTCACTTCGATGTCGTGTATTCCCTGCAGTATTTCGGTGGTGAGCGGGGTTTGTCCGTGCTCGTCTCCGTCTACGGTAACGCCTGCACCTACCGGTTGGGTGGCCAGCGTAATGTCTGCCCAGGCCGGAGACAACTCGACATCCAGCTTCTGTTCAATCTGCATGCCCTCGATTTCTATTTCGGTGTCGTAAGGCAGGTATCTTTCAGAATGAATCGCTATGTCGTGTAATCCCGGGGATATGTCGGCCAGGGAAGTCGGTGTTTTGCCGCTGAACCGTTGGTCGACAAATACATCGGACCCGCCTTCCGGTATTGTGGTAACGGTCAGAATGCCGGGCAGTTTTACCATGGAAAGCGATATCTCCTGGTCCGGTGCAGCGCCGACCTCCACAATCTGTTCGAGTGTCCGGTAGCCCTGCCTGTCGGCATAGAGGACGTACGTGCCTGGGCGCAGCAAATGTCGGCCGCCCAGTTCATAGCTGAAAAGACCGCCTTCGATACGAACCGTCTCCGGTGTGGGTTCGATCAGGAAGTTCACTGCCTTTGCTGTGAACATGAACCAGACCGCCACAGCCAGGACTGCAAAGACAGCCGTTACAAAGAGGGGTATCGGCTTTATCCGTAAGCCGCCGCGTCTTACCTCCGTGGCGGCACGGGTGAAGCTGACAGGTTCAATAACCTGATTGTTTGGAGAGTGACCAGGGTCCATCTCTTTCTCGAGCTTGTCGTTCTGTGCTGTCATATGAGCTGCTTATTGGTTTCGTCTAGGATTAGATTCTTTCCGTGCAACTGACAAAAATCGCCGGTGCTTGCTGCCCTGCGATCAGGGTGAACTCGTGCTGGACGTCTCGGTAACCCCTTCGCTTGCCAACGACTCTGTAGGTGCCTGGATTGAGCGTTAACTGGGTAGATTCCAGTCGACCAAGGCGGCCCACCCTGTATACCGTGACATCAGTCAGCTTGTCAGATCTAAGTTCCACCTGCAGAGGCGTCCTGGCCAGCTTAATAAGGTTGGTCAGCGACGAAATTTGCTGACGAAGTCTTGGCCCAGGTTGCGTAATCGCCTGGGCATTGGTTACTGCCTGCCTTGCCGACTCATAGCCGTTATTATCGTTCAGCAATACCGGATTGCCGATGTACCGATCGAGTCTCCCGGCCAGAGCCGCACGCCCCCTGGCGAAACTCTGCCCTTCGCTGGCGAACAGTAGGCTCGGATCCAGCGCCAATACTGCCGCGTATTCATCAGCCGTTTTCTGCCACTGTTCATTATCTCTAAACGCTATCGCCTTGCCACGATGCTCTGCGATCTGTTTTAGGCGTATGGCAAGATGGATTTGTTGCAGAGCATCTGCAGGTTCAGCGGAAGCGGGAAGTATGGTCTGTGCTTGATTGAATGCATCGCGAGCCTCGTCATATCCTTCCTTTTCGAGAGCTGCGAAGCCAAGGGACATGGCATGGTTAAAGTCCCGCTTCCTGATTTTATCTCTCACTCGCACATGACCTTCTGCAGCAGGTGCCCACTTTGGATCAAGGGAACTGGCCTTTCGGAATTCCGATAGTGCTGACTCCAGGTCTGCGCTGCCCTCATGGGCAGCGGCAGCCTTCATCATCAAGAGGACTTCATCAAGGGTGTTGGCTCTGTCGATACCTTGCTGCGCTGCTCCGTTTGTCGGCTCGATTGACAGTACGATTTCAAATGCGCCGAGGGCAGCTTTTGAGTCTGAATCGTTGAGCGCATCCAAACCCGATTGAAGACTATCCGCCTTAACATCTTCCACCGATGCTGACAGGCTATCCAGAATCTGCATTGCCGTTTGAAAGCTACTGACTGCATCGGAATAACTCTCTTCCCGAAAGAACTTATCTCCTTCCTCGGCCTTTGTCTGAACTTCCGCGATCAAGTCCGGTGCCCAGAGCTGTACCCCTTGATCTTCCAGGTATAATTGCTGACGCAACAATTGCGCCGCGAGCGTTTTCCCGTCCTCTTTAAGTTGTTCCAGTTGCGCCTGTTGAAATGGTGCTGGTGTCGTATCTTGCACGTCGTCTGTCGCATCGATGGGCTCGTCAGTGACGTCTGGCGCGGTTTGATCGAAAACCATGTCGCTCACCTGTAGCGGTTCAACGCTATCGGGGAGATACACAAAGACAGAAGCGGTGCCGATCAGTAACAGAAACAGCGCAGGGACGGCGATATGAGCCGGCATGACCCGTGACTCTCGTGTTGAAAGGGGCGTATATACAGGTGCTTCAGGTACCGCAATCCCGGCGTTCTCAGTTGGTTTGCTGAACGCGGGACTGCTACTGATGATGTTGTTCTCGATGTCGAGATAGTCGTCCAGAATCGGCCTGATTTCCTTGATCGAAGCTGGCCTTTTATACGGGGCGTCACGTAGCATGGTCAAGACCAATGACTGCACTTGCTTTGGCAGAGGAAAATCGGTCTGCATGGCGTTGCTTGACCCATCCCACTTGACACCGCCGAACAGCTCGTAGAGCAACGCGCCGAGAGAGTAGATGTCGTCTTTGCTCGCCGGGACCAGTCCCGCCTTCACCTGAGGGCTGTGATAGAAACTGTGCTCTCCCGGTTCCAGGCTGGCGATGCCGAAATCCGTAAGGTGAGCATTACCTGATGCGTCGATGAGGATGTTGGATGGATTCAGATTGCCGTGCGCCAGATTCAAGCTGTGGGCATATTCCAGTGCATCCAATACGCCAGAGAGCAGCTCTAGCTGATATCGATGGCTTCCGGATTGTAGCTGCAGTGACGTTGTGCCACGGGCTGGGGCGGCAGCATCGTGCGAATACTGCGAGACTATGAATTGATGACCTTCGGATGAGCTGAGTAGATCGTACGTCCTGACTATATTCGGATGAATCAGGGCGCGGGTCCGCGCGATATCATCCTTCGTCTTGTCGTACTGTACCTGATCGAGACGATTGACTAGGAACTTCAGGCTGACACGTTCATTGGTCTTCGCATCCAAAGCTACCCAGATTTCGTGAGATTGTGCTTCCTGTAATTTGTGAAACAGAGTAAATCTGTCAGCAAACGATTGTCCTTCTTCAAGTTGAAGTGTCATGATGAATTCGATAATCCGAGTTGTATCCGGTCGGGCTGAGATTCATGATCTATTGGACAGCCAGACCGGTTTCTTCCGCGTATATTTCCTTTAGGATCCGCCGCCACTGCGTGTACTGATCGTTGACCGTGCCGGTAAGCTCTACCGTTCTTCCTTCTATATCGAGGACGATGGGCGTTATCTCGGCTCCCAAGGAAGCAGTGAGCTCCTTCAGCGACTCGGCGTGAATTTCTGCCTCTTTTCTCTTGTTGAATCCGGCTTTGACTACCGCGGCGCCAGCGCCAACCGCTACACCACCGCCGATCTGGCCGGCATAGGTACCGCTCTTCTGACCAGCGACGATTCCGCCAACGATCATGGCCGCGCCACCGAGCATTCTGGTCTTAGCCTCTTTTTGCATCTGCTGCAACTTGATAGCTTCATCGTAGGTATATTCGCGCCAGTCGTGGTAGGGGAGTTCCATGTCGGCATAGAATTTTGCGTAATAGTCATCCAGCGTATCGATGAATAGATACTCACGGAGTTTAATCTTATCGACACGCGCCAACATTGAATCGTTTTCCGCAGGGAGTTGCTTTATGGTGACCTTACCGCGCCTATCCTCTGCCAAGTACTCATCAAATGCATCAGGTGCGAGACTGATGGCGAACTTCAATGATGAAACTCGTCGCAGATTCTGCAGCTCTGCCGGCGTCAGTTCTCGCTGGGCCGCAAGCAGGTCGTTAGCGATCGAGTTATAGAAGTCTTGAAATGGATCCTCCTTCTGCTGATTTCGATAGGAGAACTTGCTTGACGCGTCTGCATACTCCTTGTCGATCCAAACTCGACCGGTCGAATCCACGGCCTTCACATCGGCTATTATCTGTTCCCCATTGGAGATCTGTATCTGGCCTGATACGATCAGGTCGACCGCGCTGGAATTCTGTGGTGTGACCCGTACCGCTCCCCAATTACCGGTCAGCTCGAGGGTATCTTTGAGGTGATAGGCGAAGAAACGTGATTCGGCCCGCCTCACGTCGGGAACCACGATGCCTTCTTCGAGTTCTTGCTCTCCTTCAGGGATACCGGGATCGAAAGGGGTGATGCCAACGTCGATCAACAGCTCTTCGGGGATCTCCTCCTGAGCTTGGATGGCAGGAGTTGCATTAGCTTTGATCACTTGCGTCGATACGCAGCCGCCAACCGGTGTTAACGATGCGCTCAACACTAACGATAGTAGTAGTGTTATGTGTGCCTTTGTCATGAAGTCCTCCGGGGTAATCCGCTTACCCGTTAGTTACCGCTTCCCTCTTTGTAACGTTTGTACTCTTCCCAGTATTTTGCTCTCAGTTCCGGATCCTTTTCTGCCGTAGCGAGCTCTCTGAGTTGCCTGGCGACGATATCATCGTCCTGACCGTCAGGAATGTCATTCGGTGGTGCTGCCCCCGCTACGGAAATGTCATCCGTGGGCGAATTCCCGGATGGTATGCCATCCGCCCCGGGTTCGCTGTCTCCCTCTTCTCCTTCTTGGGGGTAATCCTCACCACCGCCATCGGCCGGATCCTGTTCGCCGCCTTCAACCACTGCGACGCTGGGCTCACCAGCGCCGCCGCCACCTCCGCCTCCTTGTTCCCCGCTGATGTCGACATCAGCGGATGGCTGGCTTCCAGGTGCGGACGGGTTCTCCAACGCTTTCCTTCTCGCTTCCAAAACTGTTTCGTCGAAGACTATCAGCACGTCGTCCAGTTCACCATCCAGCACACCAACTCTGCCTGAAGAGGAGCCGGTTGCACCAGGTTGGCCCGAAGGCGATCCGGACGGTGTCGGAGAACCTGATGGGCTTCCGCCTGGCGTGGAAGGACTACCACTCGGACTACCACTCGGACTACCACTCGGACTGCCGCTTGGCGTGGAAGGACTGCCGCTTGGCGTGGAAGGGCTGCCACTCGGCGTGGACGGACTGCCACTCGGTGTGGAGGGAGCGTCGCTTGGTGTGGACGGACTGCCACTCGGCGTGGACGGGCTGCTACTGGGCGTAGAAGGGCTGCCGCTGGGCGGGGATGGCATGCCCGGCGTTGGTGGACTGCTACTGGGCGGGGATGGCATGCCCGGCATTGGTGGACCGCCGCTGGGTGCTGACGGTGGTGAACTGGTTGGTGGCATCGGCATCGGTGGCGGTGACTTGCATCCGGCCAACAAGAGGATTATCGCCAGACATTGAAGGACCAAAAGTCTCATTTTCATAACGAACACCCTGAAGTTTTAGTAGCGAACCTGTTTTGCTACCTACCCACCTCGGCAGAGCAACTTACCCATACACTATTTTAAGCGCTCTCCTACGATTTTATTAGTTCAATCTCCGATTTATTCGGCTTCCTGGACCACCATTCTGGGTGAGGAAACCTGAAGATTAACTGAATAGACCCGGCTAAGTTCCAACCTGTTCCATCTGAGCCCGTCGTGTCGCCTGTGGGGCCCCATATCCTGTTGGATTAGGACAGGACAACAGGGGGAAATGTTCCCTCGGAGAGGCGCTTTTGCTTTGTGTGGGGGCCCGGATCGAGTAGTATGCAAGAGAGGCCAGTGGCCCCAAACCGTGTTGAAGCTCCATCCACAGGCGCGTTTTGAAAGTGCCTAGGGATTGGGCCGGTCAGATAGAGATATCTGGCAGTAAATCACATGGACCCAGGTGAACTTTTCTCCTTGGCATGGTACTAAATTTCTATGCGTATTCTTCTCTCTGCAAGCATAACGCGCGCCGGCAGCGTAATTCTTCCGCTTTTGGCCATATTCTCGATAGGTCCAATCGCCGGCTGCGGAACCAGCGTTGCAGTGACCGGCACGTTGCCGACACCGCTCGTCACGAAGATCCCGCTTCATGTGGGTGTCCACTACACCAGTGAATTCAAGGAGTTTCTGCATAAGGAGCGTGTACAAGAGAGAGGGACCTACAGGATAGATATCGGCCAGCAGAACTACAGTTTCTTTCAGCGTCTGTTCGAGTCCATGTTCGCCGAAAGCCGTGAGGTGGAAGCCCCACCATTGTCAGCGGAAGACGGCGAGGGGCTGGCGGGCGTGATCGTTCCCAAGATCGAGAAGTACGGTTTCCTCAGTCCACATATCTCCGGTCTGAAGTTCTATTCTGCCTCCATCCATTACCATATGACCATCTACGATATGGAGGGTGTGCCGCTTGCGGAGTGGGATGTAGTCGGGTACGGCAAAAGCCCCAGCAGCAGCTTTGGTGAGGGTGAAGCTCTCGGCCAAGCCACCATGCTTGCAATCCGCGATGGAGGTGCCAGAATTGCTATGGAGACCGTCGAACAACCCGAAGTCAGCAAGTGGTTGGCCAGTAACGGTATCGGTGTTGAGTAGAGGGCACTGAATGATGGCAAGTACTCGGTTCTTGTTACCTTTCCTCGGCAGCGTGGCCTGCATCACCGTGCTGAGCGCCTGTGTGTCATCACGGATTGAACAGAATCGCCAGACCGTCACCGGGATCCTGGAGGGAGAGGCCCTGGTGATTCTCGGACGTGCCAGCTATAACGAACTGGAGACGGAGGAGAGTTTCACAAATTGTATGGCAAAGGCCATGGCCAGGGGAGATACTCCTCTGGACCTGGTACCGGAGAACGAGTTTAAGGACAAGCTCTACCCGTGGTTCGAACCCAGAACAGCACCCACCTCAGCCGACGATCTGTCCGAGTTGTTCGCTCAGCCCGGCGTTGCGGAACAGGTCAGCAGCACCAAGGTACGTTATCTGGCCTGGATCGATGGCAATACGGTTACCATAGACAAGGGTGGCAGCTTTAGCTGTACCCTCAGTTCCTTCGGTGGCGGCTGCTTCGGCATGAGCTATTGGGAGGAGGACGCGTCCTACCAGGCCTCGATCTGGGACCTCAAGAACCTAAGCAGCGCCGGCGAGATAAGCGCGGATGCAAATGGTACTTCATACCTGGCAGGGCTGGTTGTGCCCATCCCCATTATGGCTCGACCAGGCAGCGCCGCGTGCAAGGCGCTGGCCAAGCAGCTCAAAGAGTTTCTTACTGAAACCCCTGTTGAAACTTGATTGGGGTTGAGGATGTCTGTCTCTTGACGATCATGAACGGCTGATGCAGAGACAGTTTCTCCGATACGACAGGTTCTCCATCGACCATTCTGGGCCGATATCGGTAGTGGTACATCGCACTTCTGAGCCACCGCTGTGACTCATGGGGTACGTTAGCATCCACGATTTCGATATCGCTCACGTGGCCATCGCTTCTGACTGTAAAATCCACGTCTATGTATAGTTCTTCTGTGCTTGCGCTTGGAAAACGGTGGATCTTGTGTATTTTTGGATCAGGGAACAGCCGGAACGGCGTGCCGAAAATCTCCTCGCGCAGATCCGCAAAGTCGGTTTTGTCCTTAATGAGGTCCCAGGCGTTGCGATACACCGCAGCGGCCTTGCGATTGTTTGAGATGATATAGGCGTCTCCCAGATCCACCAGTGCCTGCACCCGATCGACCACATCTGTTGCGGCGCTTTCACTGATGATGGCCTGGCGCCTTTCCAAAGCGTTCTCACCCCGGCTTCTGAAGTCGACCTGCTGCATGCCGATCTTCCCGAGACTCAGAAGCGGATCACTCAGACGCAGATCGTTCTCACTGAAGTTCGTTTCGATGATTTCCACGGCTCTCCTATAAAGCAGAACTGCGTCCCGATTGTTGCCTTGTGAGACGAAGTAGGCTGCCAATTTTTCGATGGCGGGAACGACGCGGGGATCTTCGGGGCCATACTCAACTTCGTTTATCTTAAGGCCGAATTTCTTTGCCTGATCGGCAGCCAGCACGTTTCCTTTCAGTAGGTCAACGTTGGCCAGTTGATCGACCATCTCTATTTGGTGCAGGGTGTAAACGCCAAAGATCCTATGGCTGATGTGCTGAGCGCGTCGCAAGGCAAGGGTAGCATCGCTATACTCGCCCGCTTGGGTGAACGTCATGCCCAGACCGTGCAACGGCAGGATCAGCTCCGGCGCGAACACTCCCTTGTGGCTTTCGATAATGGCGATGCTTAAGTTGAAGTTCGTTTTAGCGTTCTCATAGTCCGCTGCCGTCATCTGCAGGGTTGCCAGATTCGCATACGGTTGCACCAGCAGCAGTGCGCTGTCGTCTGCAGCATCGTGTTTGACCGCCTGCACAACACGAGATGCTGCCGCCAATGCAGCATCGAGATCTCCTGATCTCATGTTCTGCATCATCTCGTCATGCACGTATTGGATTTCAGCAGAAACGCCGGGCAGGGCCTGCCCCAATTGAGTCTGCAGATCTGCAACAGCCTCAACTTGCGTGGTCGTAAGGAGCAGCAACAGATAGGATAGAAAACGCATGGTCAGTTACTTGCTGGGTTGAAATCGTAGGCAGGCTTCCTCACGCAACTTCCTCTATTTGAATACCTGTGTTAATTGAACGTTTCTCGTCTCTATCGGTTCGCCCTCTTGGACGCGAGGCCTGAAGCGACTCTTACTAATCGCGTGTTTCATGGTGCGAATGAGCTTGTTGGGCGCATTGGTTGCCGCAATCACGATATCCGTTACGGTGCCATCTTCTCTCACGGTAAACTCCAATTCGATGAAAAGCTGCGCCAGCGTTTCCAGATCATGCAGTGCGTACGGGAGTATGTGCTTTAATTGCTCGTATAGAAACTGCACGGGAACGCCAATCACCTGTCGCGTTTTTTGATTCGGGTCGAAACGAGCGGCGAGGTCATTGATGTGGTGACGATACTGTTTCTCATAAGGCGCAATGGTGAATTTCTGAGGCGGCAGGTATTTTTCAATCAGCTCTTCATCTGCCGTAAGTCGTCGATAGTTGGAATAGCTGACCGGCGCACCACGATTCTGTTGCATCAGAATGAGCCGTTTGACCTGTCGCGATTCGTCCATCTTCTTGGACATGACAATCTGTTCCGGTCGATGGAAGAGGTCCTCTCTCTTCTCCTTTTCCGGTTCGCTCTGCAGGGTTAGCCACGCTTGTCGGTAGAACTCCTTGGCTTGTGTTCTCTTCTTGCTGATCGAGTATCCGTCCGCCAGTTCAGCCATGGCGAGAGCGAGTTGAGCTGGTGGAATGTTCTCAGAGGCTTGGAGAATCGTCAGTATCTTTAGTAGAGATTTGTGCGAGCAACAGACTCCCTGCAACTGGCGCGTTGTGGCAATGCCTCTCAGTGGTTCTACCAGCTTGAGATCCTGATCTCCGTCATGTTGCACGATGATATCCACGGCCTTCTCATAGATCTTGCGAGCACGAGCGAACTGACCGGTTTCCACGTACCACTGCGCAATCTTGTAGAGAGCGGGTAGTAATTCCGTGGAATGCTCTCCTTTTAGCCTTTCACTTATATACAAAGAGAAGCGTTGTTGCCTATCAGCCTGCAGCGGTTCATCCAATTCCATATGGATGCGGGTCAACAGATCGATGATCTCCTTCTGCCGAGGCGTATGTACCCCTTCGTTACGGTGTGCTAGGTGTTGTGCCCTTCTGAACTGCTCTTCGGCCTCATCGTATCTTCCCTGTTCCAGGTGCACTCTACCCAATCCGGTCAGCGGTTCGATGAGTTCGTCCGAAAAGGCCCCGTCCCTGGTCTCGATCAGTGCCATTAGCTTCCGGTAGTTTTCCTGAGAAGCATCAAACTCACGGTTCTTCTCCTGAATCGTTGCCAGGCTTCCCAGAAAGGTCTCGTCGTCCACCTCGCCCGAACCCACGGCGGCCGCGTCCACGGGGGCCGCTTCCACGTCGGCCCAAATGGGCGCGGGGCTGCACGCGAGCCATACTAGTAGAACTGTGCCTCTCCCTACATGCATCATCTGGGTCTACCGGATATTCAATCGGCCTCAGCAATTATTAACCAGGACTGTGGGAGTGTAAACGTACCATATATACGGCAAGTATACGGCAAGAAACGGCAAGCCAGCTGCCGATTATTGCCCTCCCCACATTTCTGTGCTCATCGTTGGTGGAAAGGTTTTCCATGTAGTGCGGTCTAGCTTGAAGGTGGTTGGGCAAAAACCGCGTTATTTTGCTAAATAGCTGTCACAATAAGCAGTACGGCACCGGCATCCCGGCATCCCGGCATCCCGGAGAGACTGTTCAGGTTCGCTTCAGTTGGTCCATGCTATGTTTGTAGTGACACGATTTAAGGTAATAACCATGATTCCGACGATACGACAGCGTCTTGCAGCGATTCTCTTCGCCCTGCTCCTGTATTCTCCTCTGCAATCGACGGCTGTGTCTGAGGAAACCGACAGGAGTGCTGAACAGGCCGACAGGAGTGCCGAACAGACCGACAACAGCGTTCCGCAGGCAGGCAGCAGCGACGATAGCGACGACAGCGGTACGCAACAGGAGGATGAACTGGACGAGTTGGAAAGGGCTGACCGACAGGTACAAAAGAGCAGTAAGGAGATTGAAAAGAGCTTGAAGGAGGTCGCCAAGAACGCTGACAAAGCTGATAAGGAGGACAAAGAGGACAAGAAAAAGGCCAAGAAGAGCAAACGGGAGAAGAAGAAATATGCCAAGGAGATCGAGATTGGCAAACAAGCCCATCGGCAGATCGTCTCCCAGTTCGGCATCTACCGCAACAAGGAGCTGAGGAAATACGTAACAGAGATAGGAGAAAAGGTGGCCAAGCTGAGTAGTCGCCCCGATATGGACTTCACGTTCACGATACTGGATGACGATATGGTCAATGCCATGGCGTTGCCTGGCGGTTATATCTATGTGACCAGGGGTCTGCTGGCACACATGAGCACCGAAGGTGAACTGGCTGCTGTGCTAGGTCACGAGATTGCGCACGTCACGGAAAGGCATGCATTTCGCAAACAGAATCGTGCCAAAGCAGTGAATATACTGACTGCCATTGCAGCCATGGCCAGTGGGCAGTACAACACGGTGCCGCAGTTGAGCGATCTGTTTAGCGGACCCTTGATGCAAGGATTCAGCAGAGAGTTTGAGTTGGAGGCGGACAGGGTTGGTGCAGAGTATATGGCCAAGGCAGGGTATTCCCCTGAGTCGATGCTGCGAACCATCGAGGTGCTGAAGTCGAACGAAAAACTGGAGTACGAACAGGCCAGAAACGAAAATAGAGATGCCAGGGTATACCATGGGTTCCTCGCCTCACACCCGGACAATGACAAAAGGTACGAGCAGACCATCCGCGAGGCAGCCAAACTGAATCGAGAATATAGCGACTTCGTTGACGACGATGAATTCTTGGACAAACTCAATGGATTGACGTGGGGCAAGGCGCGCCAGGTAGGGGTCGTCAGAAAGAACATGTTCTATTATCCCAAGCTGGGTATAAAACTCACCTTCCCGATGGGATGGCACGTCGCAAGCGGTCGCTCCGGCGTGGTCATCATGTCTTCCAATTGGGATGCGGCGATGGAGATCAGCAGTCGACCCGTTAAGCCCGGTATGACGCCAAGACAGTTTCTCGAAGAACACGTGGGGTTGCGCCTGCGCAAGGGCGAGGGGGCGACTACCACGGTGGCGGATATGCCGGCTTTTGTCGGCATCGCAGAGCGCGCACCAACTCAGTTTGGGCTCAAACCCATTCGGGTTGCAGCACTGCTGGATGGCAGGAATCAGCAGGCATACATCCTTTCCGGCTCGGGAAAGAAGGACCTGCGTTCAATTACTAATGACAAGGAGTTCATTGGCTCCATCTTCAGTTTGGCGAAAATGACGCGTGCCGATTACAAGAAAGCCAAAAAACCAAAGGTGCAGGTGGTGCGAGTCGAGCCGGGCACCACATACAAGTCGTTGGCAGCCGACTCACCCATACCAAATTATGCTGAGCAGAAATTGAGGGTGATAAATGGACACTATCCCAACGGTGAACCGGAGGCGGGTCAGCTAGTAAAAGTAATACAGTAGACTTGGCGCCTGCCGCAGGCGGACCTGCCGTTTAGGTCATTTCCCCCAGCAACTGCATCGAAACCAATTGCTCCTTATCGCTTGCGCCAGGAATGCGGCCCCTGGCGATCAGATGGGTAACGTTGAGGATTTCGCGATAGTGGTTGATTCGTTCCGCCACATAGTCCGGCTCCCCGACCAGAGCCCACTCCTCGATATCCACCTGTTTCCCCCGTCTCAGCACGCCGCGGCCCTGCTGTGTGAGTGATTCTCTGACCGTCTTTAGCAGACTGCGTTTGCGACTCACAAAAACGGTCCGCATCACCGGCACCGTAGTGACAGGGTTGTGGCCCGATTTGACACTTATCTCCCGGTGACGTCTGTAGTTGTCCACGAGGACCGTTTCGGTCTCCATGGGTGAGGCCAGGTATGGCAGCCCCAGGGTGGCGGCCTGTTTGATAGCGAGGGGGCCGAATGCGGCCACCCAGATGGGGGGATGAGGCCGCTGCACGGGCAGAGGGCCCAGATATACGGGGCGCTCTCTTCCTTCAGGATCTTCCTCGACGGCGATGCTTTCGCCAGACCAGGCTGCCAGCATAGTTCTCAGCGCTGCCGCGAAGCGTTTTCGCTTCTCTGCTGCAGGTACCTCAAAGGCGGTAAAAAGCGCATTTCTGAATCCCCGGCCAATGCCCAGAATCACCCGACCATTGGAGATGCGGTCCAGAACCGCAACCTCTTCGGCGGCCTGAAGCGGGTGGCGGATGGGCAAGAGATAGGAGGTGGAACCCAATCTGATGCGGCTGGTTCGGGATGCGACCGCCGCCAACGACATCAGCGGTGCGGGGATGGAGGCGCTGCCACTGAAATGGCTCTCGGGTAACCAGAAGCTGTGGAATCCTAATTGCTCGGCGATCTCAGCTTGATCCGCTAAGGACTGCCCTCGGTCGGCCGAATCAAGTAGCCATGCGGTAGTGGCGATTTTCAAGTTCTCATCCATGGGGTTCTAGTGTACATCCAAATCTGAAGTCCGTGCATGGGAAGAATCGGAAATGCCAACGGTCCACTGCGCGGCGGTGACCGCGATGCCGGTCGCCATTGGCGACGAAAATCGCCATATCGTATCCACAATGGCAAAATGGATGGATGTTTCTGCCAATGGCGTCTGATTTCAATCATCCGATTCTTGTCCCGAGCGTCGATCTGCTACGCGACCACTTTAGTAGCGATGTGGCGAAGGAGATGCGCCCACTACGCAATCCCCATCATGAACTGAAGGTAAGCGAAACGGTAAAAGAGACAGCCAGGGCGGCTGCAGTCTTGCTCCCCATAATACAGTGGAAAAACGGTCTGACCCTGCTGGTAACACGTCGACATAGAAACATACGCTTTGCCGGGCACATCTGCTTCCCCGGAGGCGGCTGCGAGGATTCTGATGCCACCATAGAACAGGCAGCCTTGCGGGAAGCGCACGAGGAGATCGATCTGCGATCGGATCGGGTCGAGATCATCGGTCGCTTAGGGGATTACTATACGCAGACCGGATACCGCATCAGTCCGGTTGTTGGCATAGTAACGCCTCCGTTGGGTTTGACAGCCCATCCCGACGAGGTTGAAGAGATCATAGAGATACCCTTCGGCAAGGTGCTTCGATCTGACTCCTATCAGTTGACTGGGCACTCCAACGAACGAGCCCATTTCTCTTTGACGCACGACGGCGTGCGGGTGGCTGGTCCCACCGTAGCCATCATGATGGGCCTGTATGAGGAATTGCTTCGTTCTCGTCGGACTGATACGCGTTAGCGATCACATCTCAAGCGCCTTGGATGGATCACTTTGACGGTCGAGAGGGAGAGTTATTGCCGCTACTTACCGGATCGTCGGCCCCCAAAAAGCCAGCGTCCTGCTTGTACTCCTACAAAGATGGAGGCAAGAGCTTGATTCAATAAGTGAATGGTTTACTATACGAACAACCTTTCAATATTTAGGGCAGATATTGATCATGTGTGTCACCGATCCGCCACCTGGCTATGGTGCGGAACTGGCATGCAACCCTAACTGAATCTAAAGAAGGAGAAAGCAATGTTGATTCGTGTTTTGGGTAATGGGTTGTTACTGGGCTTGCTGGTCGCGGTCCCAATGGAAGTGCTGGGACATCATGCCTTCTCCTCTGAGTTCGACGCCAATCGACCGTTCACGGTTGAAGGCGTCGTCGTTAAGGTGGAGTGGGTTAACCCGCACGCCTGGATTCACGTCGATGTGGCACTTGAAGATGGCACCACCCAATCCTGGATGATGGAAGCAGGCACGCCGAATACGTTGTTGCGCAGGGGATTTACACGCACGCTGTTACTACCGGGTACTGAAGTCGTCGTACGTGGCTACCAAAGCAAGGATGCCTCTTGCCAGCCGAAATGCCACGGTGCCGGGAGGGACATTACGTTTGCCGATGGCCGCAGCCTGTTCATGGGAACTACTGGGACTGGTGCACCGCCCGACGGTGCAGATCCTAAGGAGCGTTAGCCAGATAAAGAAGCGCAGCTTTCTGAATCGGTAGCGGAACAGACCAGCAAAAAAAGCTGGCAGATCAACCGGCCTGAAACGGGGGATCATTTAGTGCATAGAAGATTGCTCGGTGCCTCCACTGCCCCTGTGGTGGTGATCCTTACCATAATTGCCGCAATAGTCGTGTTCTGGGTGACGCGTGGCGAACAATCTACGCAGGTTGCGGACCAACCATCTCAGCCTCTGGAGACAGCCGATTCGCCTTCACCAAGCGCCGGCCTAGTCGATGATGAGCGCATTAAGCGCGCCACTGTCGATGAGCCTGGTGGGTGGATCGCCTATGGTCAGTCCTACGACGAGCAACGCTTCTCGAGCCTGACCCAAATCAACCGTGAGACCGTATCAGACTTGGGCCTCGCCTGGTTCAAGCCCGTTGATGAGCGACATCGTATGCAAGCGACACCCCTGGTAGTGGACGGGGTGATGTATTACACGGATCCATGGAGTGTGGTTTACGCAGTAGATGCGGCTAACGGGGAGGAAATCTGGACATTCGATCCGAAAACACGACGCGAGTTCATTCGTTACTCTTGTTGCGGCGGTCCGATAAACCGTGGTGTAGCCGTTTATAAAGGGCGCGTCTATGTGGCCACGTTTGATGCCCGGCTTTTGGCGATCGATGCGGCCAGCGGCGAAAAAGTCTGGGACGTGGATACCACCGCTCCTGACGCCCTGAGCCCGTTCACGGTAACGGCTGCACCCAGGGTGGCCGCCGGTAACGTTTATATCGGCCAGAGCAGCTCCGAGTTCGGTATCCGCGGCTATGTTACGGCATACGATGCCGAGACCGGTGAACAGGTGTGGCGCTTCTTTCTCGTCCCTGGTGATCCATCGAAACCGTTCGAACATCCAGAAATGGAGTTGGCAGCTGAGACCTGGAATGGCGAATGGTGGAAATATGGAGGTGGTGGCACAGTGTGGAATTCCATCGTGTATGACGCCGAATTTCACACCTTGTATCTGGGTGTCGGCAATGGCGCCCCCTGGTCACGGGAAATACGTTCGCCAGGTGGTGGGGATAACTTGTTTCTCACTGCTATCGTTGCAGTTGACCCGGACAGCGGCCGTATGAAGTGGTACTACCAAACTGTTCCCGGCGATAACTGGGACTATAGCTCTGCGATGGACATGGCACTTGCTGATCTGGAAGTGGACGGCGTGCAGCGCAAGGTGTTGATGCAGGCCCCAAAGAATGGCTTTTTTTATGTAATCGATCGAGTCGACGGTAAGCTCCTCCGTGCACACCCCTTTGCGGTGGTCACGTGGGCCACGCACGTGGACTTGGCGACTGGCCGGCCGGTGGAAAATCCTGATGCAGCGTTTGAAGAAAAGCCGCAGTGGATCGTTCCAGGCAATGCCGGGGCACATAACTGGCAGTCGATGTCCTACGATGCGAGTCGGGGCATCATGTATATCCCCACCCATGATCTCCCTTTCTTCTACGCACTGCCGGAATCATTCGCCAAAACAGGCATCTACAAAGTCCGCTGGGGCCGCATGAATCTAGGTGTGGCCTTGGGTGAATACCGCAACGCCTTGATTGCCAAGGCCGACCCAAAACCCGAGCCACAAGCCCACCTGAAGGCTTTCAATCCCCTAACGGGTGAAGTGGTGTGGTCAGTCAGAAACAAGAGCGGATACAACGGTGGCGTCCTTGCGACCGCGGGCGGCGTTATCTTCCAGGGTGATGGTGCCGGCATTATCACGGCCCATGACACCGATAATGGCGAGACCCTCTGGCAATACGAAGCTTATGCATCGATCGGTGCACCGCCCATCACATACGAAATCGATGGCACTCAGTATGTGGCGATCATGGTAGGAAATGACCGGCGATACGATGGTGGCGGCAAGCTGATGGTGTTTAGTCTGGGCGGCGCTACGGAATTGCCGGTCCCGCAAAAACGGGACTACAGGATTCCGGAACAACCACCCCTGACCGCATCTGCAGAGGATCTAAAGCGCGGTGATCAGCTTTACCACGAGATCTGTGCAAATTGTCACGGAGGCCTGGGTCGCAGCTACATGGCTGCCGATCTGCGCCGAATGTCACGAGACCGCCACTCAGCTTTTGAAGCAATCGTGCTGGACGGCAAGTTCAAGGATCGCGGCATGGAGAGCTTCGCAGAATTCCTGACGAGCGAAGACACTGAGCGGATTCGTCAGTACATCATTTTTCGCGCCAACACGGATCGTGAGGCGCAACAGGCAAGGGCTAACGAGTAGTGCTAATGATGAAGAAGAAAGCGTCAGGCGTGATTCTCACTACCTTGATCTTGTGCGCCTGTGCACCGGAGAAAGACACAAACTGGCCAGTCTATCTCGGCGACAGTGGTCGCCAACACTACTCAGAGCTGGATCAGATCAATCGAGATAACGTCAGTCAGCTTGAGGTCGCTTGGGTCTATAACTCCGGTGAGCTGAGAGGCGGTGGGTCGACCATGTATACGAGCCCGCTGGTAATCGACGGCGTGCTTTACGGTTTGTCGCCAAAGCTCGTTGCGTTTGCCCTCAACGCGGCGACCGGCGAGGAACTGTGGCGCTTCGACCCCGGTGTCGAAGGCGCCCAGCGCGGCTTAATGTGGTGGGAGAGCCAAGGCGAAAAGCGTCTGTTCTACACGGCCGGTCGCATATTGCTCGCGGTGAATGCTGTGGACGGTAGGCCGATAGAGAGCTTTGGCGAGAAGGGCAAGGTCGATCTCACGCCGAGGGGCGACAAGACCGGTTACGTTGGCGTCACCGTGGCGGGAATAGTCTTCGAGGACAAGATCATCCTGGGCTTCTCCACGACGGAAGGCGCCGATGCGTTTCCGGGCTCCGTACGCGCTTTCAGCGCTATAGACGGTACGCTGGTCTGGCAATTCAACACCATCCCGGCAGCGGGCGAACCTGGCTCTGAGACCTGGGCGGAAGGGTCTCTGGCAAACGCGGGCGGCGCAAACGTATGGTCCGGCATGGCCCTCGACGAGGAGCGCGGGCTCCTGTTTGCCCCGACCGGTTCTGCGACGCCGGACTTTTACGGCGCCAGCCGGTTAGGTGACAATCTGTACGCCAACTCCTTGCTGGCAATCGATGTCCGCAGCGGCGAGCTGAAGTGGCACTATCAGGTAGTACGCCACGATCTGTGGGACCGCGACAACCCGTCGCCACCGACATTAGTGCAGCTCGAGCGCGATGGTAATACCATCGACGCGGTCGCACTGGCGACGAAGTCAGGCCATCTTTATGTATTCGACCGCGACACCGGGGCCTCGATGTACCCCATTGTCGACGTGGAAACCTTGCCGAGTACGTTGCCCGGAGAAGTGCCTGCGCCGATTCAGCGGGTATCCACCGTGGCCTTCAGCCGTCAGGAGTTCGAGATCACCGACCGAACCAAAGAAGCGACGGACCATGTAAGAGAACAGATCAAGGATTGGGATCTGCGACCGTGGGCGCCCCCCAAAGTGGGAACCCTGCTGTTTTATCCCTGGTATGACGGCGGCGCTGAGTGGGGGGGCTCTGCGTTCGATCCCAGCAACAATCGATTGATTCTCAATGCTCAAGATACCGCCGGTATTCTCCGTCTCTACGAGATTCCCGCAGGTTTCAGCCGCGCCGGTGTCTACGCGAAGAATTGTGGAAGCTGCCACGGCCAGAATCTGGAAGGAACTGAGACGGGTCCGATGCTGACTGGCATACTTGACCGCATGGGGTACCGCAAGGTCGCCCGGATCGTTCGCGAAGGCACCGGGCGAATGCCGGCCTATGGATATCTCCCCGAAGTGGAAAGACGTGGTGTCATTAGGCACATTGTCGCACCCGAGCCCGTGATCGACGAGCCGAGCAAGGAGGTCGACTATGCCCACGGCGGATACATTTACCTTCGTGACCACGAAAACCTTCCGGGGAACAAGCCGCCCTGGGGCACGCTCAACTCAATCGATCTGGCCACCGGTGACATCGTCTGGAAGGTGCCTTTTGGCAACTATCCCACCCATCCTGATCTCGGCTATGGCTCGGTAAACTACGGCGGGCCGGTCGTCACGGCTTCAGGGCTGATCTTCATCGCCGCGACGCCCGACATGAAGCTTAGCGCTTACGACACGCACGACGGGAAGATGCTGTGGCAGGCAGACTTGACGGCCGCTGGCTTCTCGACACCGGCGGTGTACAGCGTCGATGGCAAGCAATTTGTCGTGATTGCCGCAGGTGGTGGTCGGATGGGGCCGCCGTCAGGATCGGATTACTTTGCGTTCAGTTTGCCATAGCGCATCGATAGTACCCCTGGGATAAAAAACGCCTGATTCCAAAGAAGGAGGATTGATGCACAGTTCAAAACAACAAGGGACGCGGGAGCATCCGAGAAACCATATTTGCCTCAGTAAATTCGTCGGCTTGGTGACCTTCATCGTCATTCCTCTGGCAGGCTGCTCCGTCGAGGAAGTCGATACTGCCACTGCACCTGGCCAACTGCCGGATTTGAACGGCGTCTGGCAGGCGATGGGTAGCGCCCACTGGGATCTCGAAGGGCACGCCGCCTCGAAGACGCCGGCCACTGATGTGTACGGTGCATTCGGCGCGATTCCCCCGGGTGACAGCGTGGTTGTAGGCGATACTATTCCCTATCAGGATTGGGCCCTTAAACAACGTAACGAGAACCGCGACGTGTGGACTCGCCGCGACCGCGGCGCCGGCTGTTTCATTCCCGGCATCCCCAGACTGACCTACATGCCTTTGCCCTTTCACATCGTGCAGTCGGATACTAAGATTTTCATCGCTTACGCGTGGGGTGCCAATAGCCGCCTGATCCACCTCGACCGGCCAGGAAGCGAAGCCGCTCTGCCTTCGTGGATGGGCTATTCGCTGGGTCGCTTCGAAGGCGATACGCTGGTCGTCGATGTTACTGACCAAATGCCGGAGTCCTGGTTCGATGCCGGTGGGAACTTTCACTCCGATAAGCTGAAGGTCACGGAGCGCTACACCGTCGTGGGGCCGAACCATCTGGAGTACGAAGCGACTATCGATGATCCCGATGTCTTCACTCAGCCGTGGACGATCAAGATGCCGCTCTACCGCCGTATGGAAGAAAACGCGCGTATACTGGAATTCAAGTGCGTCGAGTTTGCCGAGGATCTAATATACGGCCATCTGCGCAGGGGCGTTCGTAAAGAACCTGCGGTCGACTACATACAGTAAAAGGAGACCAACATGACTATGCGAATTAAGATGGGATTGGCTGCGGTTCTCACCACCACAGCCCTTGCTGCCTTTGCTGATGTGCCGATGAAGCCCTGGGGAAAGCCCAGTCTGGACGGTACCTGGGACTTCAAGACCTCGACACCCCTGAGCCGACCGTCGCGTTGGAAAGACAAGGAATTCCTGACGCCCGAGGAAGCGGCGGAGTTTGAAAATGCCATATCTGAACGGCGAGCCAAGAGCGTCGAGTCCGAAGGCGCGGTGCGCGATGGCCTTGACGGGCAACGCGACGTCGACGTCGGCTACAATTCAGGCTTTCTGGAGCTCGGTACGAAACTCGACAAATCGTTACGCACCTCGCTGATCGTCGATCCACCGAACGGCCGCATGCCGGCGATGCTGGACGCGGCCCGTAAACGCAATCGCCCCTACGTCGAGATGCAGGCCCAATCGCCGGTGGGACCGGAGCAGCGTGCCTTGACGGATCGTTGCATCATCGGCTTTAACAACAACCCGATGCGGTCCGGTGCCTACAATAACATCATGCAGATCGTACAGTCCGAGAGCCATGTGGCGGTGCACGTCGAGATGGTCAACGACCACCGAGTCATTCCGACCGACGGCGGCTCGCCGGTTGCCGCCAATGTGAGGTTCTGGAAAGGACACTCGGTCGGTCAATGGGACGGCGACACTTTCGTGGTCAGGACGACCAACTACCGCGAGTTCGCAAGGCCGTTCGGTACCGGAGACAACGTTGTCATGACCGAACGGTTCACACGCCTGGACGAGGACACGCTGCAGTACGAGTACACGATTGAGGATCCGGAAACCTATGAAGCGCCGTTTACAGCACGTCAACAGATGCGACGTACAAACGATGACGTGTTCGAGTATGCTTGTCACGAAGGTAACTACTCGATGCCACTGATCCTGCGGGCCGCACGCAAGCTCGAATTTGAAGGCAGGGAAGACGATACCTGGTTGCCCTCTTGGCATAAGTAAGCGTTCGGTCAGACATCGAACGCCCGC
>CEPV01001432.1_pt1 | contig 20937 bp, 18 predicted proteins | sample 530451 | NCBI WGS metagenome assembly CEPV01 (sample SAMEA2620097, study PRJEB7988) | marine metagenome | isolation source: saline water (ENVO:00002010), including
GCCGGAATAGCTCAGTTGGCAGAGCAGTTGCTTCGTAAGCAATTGGTGGTGGCCGTGTGACGGACCATCGATTCCACTTTCCGGTACGTCTCCACAGGACTTTTGCTACAATCTTGCCATGGCCGGAATAGCTCAGTTGGCAGAGCAGTTGCTTCGTAAGCAATTGGTCGGTGGTTCGAGTCCACTTTCCGGCACCAATAATACTGGACGTCGGGGGGTATTTTTTGGCTTCATCACCACCGACAAAGGTCGGTGGCCGTGTGACGGACCATCGAGTCCACTTTCCGGCACCAATGATACTGGACCTCGGGGAGTGTTTTCTGGCTTCATCACCACCGACAAGGGTCGGTGGCCGTGTGACGGACCATCGAGTCCACTTTCCGGCACCAATGACACTAAGGGTCGGGAGTCCACTTTCCGGCACCATTAACGCTCTCCCTCAAGACTGAATTTACTCTGATGCAACTTACGATTCGTGAGCAGTTGACCACAGGAGCGACGGCGCTTGCGTTTGCGGTGGCTATTTTGTTTCGGGGTCCTGGGGATAACTTGCCGTTTCTGGGTTATAGCTGCTTGTTCTTGCTGACCGCTGTATGGATCCAGTTCGGGTGGAAAGGCAATCGGGTGGAGCTCTTCTGGGGTGTTCCCCATTGGATCGCGGTGGTCTACGTCATCTGGATGGGGGTGGCCATAAACTGGAGTACGCTGCCGGAAAACAGCTTCTTTCTGTTCTGGGTGTTGGCCAGCATGCCGTTGGTGTTCATTCTGGTCAGCCAGATGAACGACCGAATGTGGGGCGGTTTGTTTCTGTTGCTGCAGGTAGGTGCTCTGTTATCGGCCATTTGGGGAATAGTCGAGTTTATCGATACAAAACACCGAGCTAATGGGCCCCTGATAGATCCGAATGCCTGGGCGGCCATGCACAATGTGTTCTTCTTCTCTGTGCTGTTTCGCTATCTGGTCAATACGGAAAGTTCCTGGCTGCAGAGCAGGGTCCAAGAAGTTGCGCTACTGCTGTTTGCCACTGCCCTGTTCTGCGCTTATTCGAGAGCGGGCACCGCTGTTTGGTTGTTGGTTTTCCTGGCCTCCTCCGGCGTGGTGCTGGTGGCCAGGGTGGCAGGTAAGCGAATGTTGCTCGCAGGCTTGCTGGCGCTGCTGAGCTATTCGATGGTACACGGCTATGCCAGTCAGGCGGAGGCCTCTCACGACGAGGGCTACACGCTTAACATAGAAGACAAAGCCTGGAGCCTGCGGTTTGCGCAATGGCACTCCGCCTGGCAGATCTATCTCGAACATCCCTACACGGGCTCCGGCCTCGGTACCTTCAAGGTGCAGTACCCGCTGCATCGAACCGATGCTGATCTGAATACCCTGGGCAATTACGTTCACAACGATTATCTACAGTTCTTGCAGGAGGGTGGGCCGATTCAACTCCTCTTCCTACTGAGCTTGCTCTGTTTGCTCGGATGGCTGTTCGTGACCAGGGTATATCTACTGACCAAGGGCAGTAGATCGATCCTCCACTTGGAGATGGTGGGCTTGATCCTAGCGATGGCAACGGCCCTGATCCATGCACTTCTGACATTTACACTTCTGCAGATGCCGATCGAGTTTCTGCTGGGGGTGCTACTGGCGCGGGTATGCAGAATTGCATTCCCCCAGCAGCAGTCTGCTGTGCACAACAAGCGGCCATACGAGACTGCCTTCGCCCTGGGACTGTTGCTGTATATTCCCTGGTCGGTGCTCGCCATGGATGGCCTATCCTCAGCGCTCATTTACCGGCAGAAGTGGGTTCCGTTGGTGGATCGCATTCGGGAAGATCCACTGCGAATGCACACAACGCTTGATTGGCTGGTCACGCTTAGACCTGGCTATTCCATCAATCACATCGCCTTGGCGACCGTTTACCGTCAGATGAAGGACCGACAGACCGATCCGGATGCCATCAGGTCTCTGGCGATCACCTCTGCCGTTTTGTACAAGAGGGGTCTGGAAGTGAACCCGTGGCTGCATATGATCTACATCTACTATGCAGAGCTACTGGACGAGCACCCGGAAATAGCCGACGCACTGGAGCTTAAGGAAGATCCAATTCAGCTGCTGGAGACCTCCATAAGGGTTGCTCCTGTCTATCTGGAGCCCTACCTCGCACTGGCAGCCCGTTACGAACAACGTGGCGATGCAGAATTGGCGTTCAAGCTGCTCAAGGAGGAGGCGCTGCCATGGGTAGACTTGAGGCACTGGAACTATCAGAAAAGCCAGATGATCTTCCTGCGTAAGCTGCTGCAGTTGTCGCAGCAGTTCGACGATAGGGAATTGACGGAATACCTCCAGGCTCGGGTCCCAGAGGCGGGAGCTTCTGGCGCCTAGCTTCTGGCGCCTAGCTTCTGGCGCCTCGCGACGATCAACCCGTCTCCGGCCGCCTTAGAGTGGCGGCCGAATCTCGACAATATCGACGAATTGGCCGTCGTGAGGGCTCAGCGCAATAAAGGCATCGCGATAGCGGGAATGGATGGGGATGAACACGTAGTCCGCCGCCGCTCCGCCATACTTCTCCAGCCAGCTAGTCAGATTGTCGTTGGTATCCCTGTCTTTCAATTCCTCTAATTCGATGCCGCCGGTCAGCACTTCATCCATACTGGCCGCGAGCGGAGTAAACAGGGGCTCATAGATCCACGCCGGGATTCGATCCTGGGTCAGGATTCGCCTCAAGTCAGCTTCCTCGATGGGTGATTCAGGCAGTTCGATGAAAATCTCGATCGGCAGTTTTTCCGAATATTCGGGCAGGTCGGGTACCGGCCTGCCGTAACGGGTAAACGTATCGGCACTGGCGCTGTAGAAGTGCTTGTCGTAGTAGATAAAGAACAGCGGGCGTTCCGAGTAGACGACGTACACGCCCGCCGCCAGGCAGATGGACTGAAACAAACCGATGAGGGTCAGATCCAATTTCAGACCCGGCTTGCCGACCTTGAACACGATAAGAGTCAGGGTCGGACCCAGGACCAGATCGACCCCGATGATTATGCGCATACCTTCCCAGCCACCATCGATGGCGTAGAAGAAAGCGGGGAACCACACAACCAGGACCAGGTAGGCCAGGAAGACAAATACAACCAGACTGATGCCAAAGTGATACAGCGCGGCTCTGTAACGCGACAAAAACGACCTCCAAAACTCGTCCAGCCACGAGATGGACGCTAATTATGGCAGCAAACTCAGTCTCATGGAAAGATCGACAGCCTGACAGTTTTTGGTCATCGCGCCGATGGAGATGTAGTCGATGCCGGTCTCAGCAAGGGCGATCAATTCCTCGTCACTCTCTATTCCCCCGGATGCCTCCAGCTTGATCGGGTGGTTGACCGCGGCAACGGCATAGCGCACGTCTTGCAGGCAGAAGTTGTCCAGCATGATCACATCTGGTCTGGCATCCACAGCCTGATTGAGTTCCTGCAGATTCTCTACCTCCACCTCGAGCTTCGCTTGTGGGTGTGATCTGCGCGCTGCCGTTACGGCAGCCTGGATGGAACCACAAGCTGAAATGTGGTTCTCCTTGATCAGGAAGGCATCGTACAGTCCCATTCGATGGTTGTAACACCCGCCGCACGTCACCGCGTACTTCTGTGCTCGCCTGAGTCCGGGCAGCGTCTTGCGGGTGTCCAGCAGTTTGGCGCCTGTGTGCTTTACCAGATCGCTGTAGTGTCGACTGACGGTGGCAGTGGCTGATAATGTCTGCAGAAAGTTCAGAGCGGTCCTCTCTCCGCTCAAGATGGCGCTGGCTTGACCCGTAACAGAGAACAGCACCTGCCCGGGAGCCGCTTCAGTACCGTCTTGTACCAGCCAATCTACGGTCAGGTGCGAATCGATTTGGCGATAGACCTCGTCGACCCACGGTCGACCGCATATCACTGCAGTTTGTCGGCTGGTCACTGACCCCAGCCCATTCAGTTCGGAAGGGATTAGTCGGGCAGTGATGTCCTCCGCACCAATGTCCTCCCTCAAGGCCACCTCCACCATCAGTGTAATGTCGTTGGCTAACTCTTCACTTAGCTGCATTGTTGGGCTCACTGCAGTTGGTCCATTGTCCTTACGGTTAGCTACTTGCGAGTGTTCCGCTTGGGACAGGCATTACCTAGTTGTCATATTGACGAAGGGTGAGCGTATTGCCTCGTTGCACAAATTCGACCTGCTTCAGGGCGCTCATGCCCAATAGTATACCTTGTGGCTGCATATTGGGGTTAACGCTGGCGCGGATATCGGTAAGGCGAATCTCGCCGATGGTGAGTTCGGAAATGCGTGTTGCGTATATGGTGATGAGGCCGTTGGCGGTCATGGCCTGAGAGCGTCTTCCCACTGAGAGGCCCAAGTACTCAGCAGTCTCAATGGGAATTACCACGTCTGTGGCGCCAGTGTCGAGCAGGAACTCTACCGGTTTTTTGTTGATTGTGCCGCTGACCACATAGTGACCGGACCGACTTCGATCCAACACCACCTCTATGTAGCTGGTTGCGCGAAGGCTTTGGGGTGATCGGTTAGGATTTCTTTGCTGTTCCTCGAGATCAGCAAAGAAAACGGTCATCAACACCATGCCGATCACACAGGCGACCAGCAGCATACCGCGCCCCAGGCCACTTCCAGGCTGCTTCTGCATTCCAAACCTTCCCGATCAGAGGGTAGTACTAGTATATCCAAATGACCATGAAGGGTGTTAAGGTGCTGTATGAGGGACTGTAATGTCGTTAGAGATCTCAGATCACTACTTCAAAGAAGCTCTGCAGATAGCGTCACCCAACTGGGATGATCGCTATGGCCAAAGCGGCGGTACCAGCGACATCTCCCTGATTGTGATTCACAATATCAGCTTACCAGCAGGACACTTCGGCGGTCATTTTGTCGAAGAGCTATTCTGCAATACCTTGGCAGGTGATAGTCACCCAGACTTTGTCGATTTGATCGAGTTGAAGGTTTCATCTCACCTGTTGGTCAGAAGGGGAGGCGAACTGGTCCAGTTTGTAGCCTTGGACAAGCGTGCCTGGCACGCCGGTCTGTCGTCTTACGATGGCACGGAGAACTGCAATGACTTTTCCATCGGTATCGAGTTGGAAGGCACCGACAACTGCCCCTATAATCCGGTACAGTATCGATTGTTGGTCGACGTGTGTAGGAGCCTGATTCTGGCATATGGAAAGCTGGACGATGACAACATCGTTGGCCACTCGGACATAGCGCCCGGCAGAAAAACTGATCCCGGTGACAGTTTCGACTGGGAACTGTTCCGGCACATGTTGAGAGACACACGGTGAACTTCAGTTGAGGGATTCCCCATGATGAAGTTCGCCCTACACTTGCTGAGAGATTCACAGCTATGAAGTTCATCGTTCTCCTGCTGATCATAGGTATGAGTCGTTATTGGGTTGGCGACAACCCACTACATCAGCGTGCCTGGTTTGAAAAGTACAGAGGATGGCTCACTAAACAAGACGTCGTGGCGGATATGCTCCCCAACGGTCAGTTTCTACTACTGGTGGGACTTCCCTTCGTTGCAGTCGTGCTGGTCTTGTGGATCGTCGAAGACTGGCTATGGGGCCTGGTCTGGATGGCAGCAAATCTGGTGGCGCTCGGATATTCAGTTGGCCTCAGTCTTTCGGAGTCCAGACTGCAGGAACACCTGCAGTGGTTGCGAACGCTGACGACCGCGAACCCTGTCGATGAAGCTCAGAATTATCATCAGGACTTTCAAGACGAGATTATCCACGATGAACTGGAGAGTCTCCATGCGGCCTTGCTCTGGTTTATCCTAGCCGGACCGGCCGGCGCGATTCTGTACCGTCTGTGCAGGCAATACTGCGCCAGCCTGGAGGATGAGGTGTCGGATTCAGTCAGGGTACGTCAGGTCATCCACGTTCTCGATTGGTTGCCTGGTCGAATCACGGCTCTCATCTTTGCGTTGGTAGGAGATTTCACGCGCTGCATTCCACTCTGGGTCATTTCGCTGACAGAGTGGAAGGATCCGGTGAAGGAGGTGTTGGGCGACATCGCATCTGCTGCGCTCGGAGGGCCGGACGCAGAACAAGCTGATATCAGACAGTTCATACTCGATGCTGAACGCCGGGTATTCATGCTGCGGGATCTGCTCAACAGAACACTCATCGGCTGGATTGTCTTGATTGCCGTACTGGCTGTGCTTGGTGTGCTGTAATGCGTCGAATCGCACTAGTCGGCAGTGCACCAGATAATTCATGAATACGCGACAGCTCTATTTGTTGTCGAGTGCAGTCCTAGCGCTTTGCAGTGCACAGATAGTGTCAAGCGATGCGATCTCGGTGGTGGACGACATAGGTCGACGCGTGAGCTTGCCCGCCCCAGCGACGCGAATCGTCAGCTTGTCTCCTCACATAACGGAACTGTTGTATTCGATCGGTATCGGTGATCGGATTGTCGGTACCGTTCGATACTCTGATTATCCTAAGGAGGCAGGTTCAATTCAGCGAGTCGGAGATGCGTTCTCCATCAACATCGAGATGCTGATACAACTGGAGCCTGATCTGGTCGTCGCCTGGCAAACAGGCGGATCGGCACGAACCATTAACAAAATCCAATCCTTCTTGGGGGTACCCGTCTATTTCAACGAGGCGAGTGATCTTGCAGCGATCGGTGAGAGCGCGGCGAAGATGGCAGTGCTGGCAGGCGTAGCAGAGATCGGTGCAGCCCGAGCACAGCAGTATCGGCGCAAGCTTGAGTGGATCAGGGAGCAGCACGAATCCAGCAACCAAGTGAAAATATTCTATCAGATATCGGATCTAGATCTGTATACGGTGAACAGGCATCATCTGATAGGTGAAGCCATTGCTCTCTGTGGCGGTGACAACATTTTTGCGGATTCAATCATCAAGGTTCCAAAGGTGAGTATGGAGGCGGTCATCGCGGCGAGCCCGGACCTCATAGTGTTCAGCAGCGGGGTTGATGCCGGCGATCAGTGGACCAGCCGTTGGCGCCCGTTCGATACCATTCCGGCAGTTGCCAACGAGCACCTTTACAGTTTGCCGGCCGCGATCCTAACGCGACCGAGTTTTCGCATGGCGAGCGGCATAGAAAGACTCTGTGACTTTATGAACATGGCAAGATCGCAAGCTCCTGTAAAGGATTAGCCTCGGGGTGATGAGCGAACATGTCAGGTAACAACTCGATGAGGATTGGCATAGATCTCGGCGGGTCCAAGATAGAGGCCATCCTGCTTGCAGGCGACGGCGAGGTCCTTACTCGAAAGAGAGTAGCCACACCAGTAGATGACTACAAGGCAATTGTGGCAGCGGTCACAGCATTGGTTGAAGACTTGGCGGCAGATGTCGAGAGGACGTTACCCGTGGGTATTGGTACACCGGGCGCAATTTCCCTCAAGACCGGCAGGATGAAGAATTGTAACGCAACTTGCCTGAATGACATGCCATTGAAGGAAGACTTAATTCGCTCGTTGGGACGGCCCGTTAGAATTGCCAATGACGCCGACTGCATGACCCTGTCGGAAGCCAGCGACGGTGCAGCAGCCGATCTGCAGAATGTTTTTGGCGTCATACTTGGCACTGGGGTTGGTGGCGGCGTCTGTATCGGTGGTCGCCTGGTATCCGGTATAAACGCGATAGCCGGAGAGTGGGGCCACACCACCCTGCCTTTGTCGGCATATCAGCGCGGGCAGAGGCGCGAACCCGATCCTCCCATACCGGGTCGCAGACAGTGCTTTTGCGGCCGACTCGATTGCGTCGAAACATATCTTTCCGGTCCCGGACTGCAACTAACGTATTGGGAGACTTCGAGATCCAGATGCAAGGCGGAAGAGATCGTGGAACTTGCCGCTGACGATCCCGTGGCAGAGTCGGTGCTGGAGCAGTACAGCAACCTGTTGGCTTTGGCGCTGTCCAGCGTCGTCAATATTCTCGATCCTGCGGCGATCGTATTAGCCGGCGGCCTGTCCAATATTCAGTCACTCTATAAAAAGGTACCGGAATACTGGTCTAAGTACGTGTTTTCAGACAGGGTATCCACCCAGCTGTTGCAGTCGAAACATGGTGACTCAAGCGGTGTCCGGGGTGCTGCCTGGCTTTGGCCGAAGACGTAGTCGTGCGACAGCAAGCTGGATCCAGTCTACGGTCTGGCACTTGGTGAAACGCCCCTGATTCGCCGGAGGTAATAGATGAACGTTCTCGACGATGAGGATCCTCTGGAAACTCAGGAATGGCTGGACGCACTAAATTCCCTGATAGAAAACGAGGGTATTGAGAGAGCACAGTACATCCTGCAGAGACTGTCAGCGAACGTGACCCAAACAGGTGCTCAGCTTCCGTACGCAATAACAACTCCCTATCGCAATACCATCCCCGTCAGCAAGGAAGCGCGCATGCCCGGGGACCTGTTCATGGAAAGGAGAGTACGTTCTCTCATTCGCTGGAATGCCATGGCGATGGTTATGCGGGCAAACCTGAAGGACAGTAGCCTGGGCGGCCATATATCCAGCTTTCAATCCAGTGCAACCCTATACGATGTGGGGTTCAATTACTTCTTTCGAGCTCCCAGCGATCAACATAAGGGAGATCTGATCTACATTCAAGGCCATGCAGCACCGGGAATCTACGCGCGTTCCTTCCTGGAAGGTCGCTTTAACGAGGAACAGATGGACAGCTTCAGGCAGGAGGCGGCGGGCGGCGGATTGTCGTCCTATCCCCATCCGTGGTTGATGCCTGAATACTGGCAATTCCCAACAGTATCCATGGGCCTCGGTCCACTGCAGGCCATCTATCAAGCCCACGTCATGAAGTATCTCGACTGTAGGAAACTGTCAGATTCCGGCGACCGCAAAGTGTGGGTCTTTGCCGGTGATGGGGAGATGGACGAGCCGGAATCACAGGGGGCTATAGCGTTAGCAGGCAGGGAGAAGCTGGATAACTTGATCTTCGTAATCAACTGTAATCTGCAAAGACTGGATGGCCCCGTTAGGGGGAATGGCAAGATTATCCAGGAACTGGAGGGAATCTTTCGCGGCGCCGGTTGGAACGTAATCAAAGTGGTCTGGGGAAGGTTGTGGGATGCTCTGTTCGAGAAAGACAAATACGGGCTGCTGCAACAGCGCATGGACGAAGCAGTGGATGGCGAGTACCAGAACTATAAGAGTCGCAGCGGGGGCTATACCAGGCAACACTTTTTTGGCAAGTATCCGGAGCTGCTGAAAATGGTCGAGCATCTGACCGATGACGACATATTCAGGCTCAATCGGGGAGGGCATGACCCCTACAAAGTGTATGCGGCCTATGCAGCGGCGGTGGCACAGAAAGGGCTGCCAACCGTGATTCTGGCCAAAACAGTGAAAGGCTATGGCATGGGCCTTGCCGGTGAATCGATGAACTATACCCATGCAGTGAAAAAGCTGGACATGCAGAGCCTGAAAGACTTTCGGGATCGATTTGCCATTCCCATACCTGATTCGGATTTAGAGGACGTTCCCTATTTTAGACCGCCTGCCGACAGTCCGGAGATGGAATACCTGAAGGAAAGAAGGGAGCCACTTGGTGGATTCCTGCCCCAGAGAAAGGCAGATTTCGAGCCACTGAAGATACCTGCGCTTGACTCCATGAAGACATCACTGAAGGGCACGGGCGAGAGAGAGATTTCGACTACGATGGCTTTCGTGCGTTTGCTGTCAAATCTGGTTAAAGATGCGGACATCGGTGACAGAATCGTACCTATCATTCCTGATGAAGCACGAACTTTCGGCATGGAGGGAATGTTTCGTCAGTTGGGCATCTATTCGTCCGAGGGTCAATTGTACGAACCTACCGATGCCGATCAGGTGATGTATTACAAGGAAGATATCGATGGTCAGGTCCTTGAGGAGGGTATCAACGAGGGAGGCGCCTTTGCCGCCTGGTTGGCAGCAGCTACCTCGTACAGCAACAATGGTTATCCGCTGATTCCCATCTACGTCTTTTATTCGATGTTTGGATTTCAGCGCATCGGAGATCTCTGCTGGGCGGCCGGGGATTTGCAGGCGCGGGGCTTCCTTATGGGGGGTACTGCAGGTCGAACCACCCTGAACGGCGAAGGCTTGCAGCATCAGGATGGCCACAGTCACGTCCTCGCATCCACCATCCCTAACTGCGTTAGCTACGATCCGGCGTTTGCCTATGAACTGGCGGTCATCATCCATACCGGTATGGACCAGATGTTTGTAAAGCGGGAAGCGAAGTACTACTACATCACACTCATGAATGAAAACTATCCTCAGCCGGAGATGCCGCAAGGGGTAGTTAGCGGCATCATCAAAGGGATGTATCTTCTGCAGAGAAATTCACAGCAGGGCGGACAGAAACCAACGGTGCAGTTACTGGGATCAGGAACGATTCTAAGAGAAGTGTTGGCCGCGGCAGCAGTATTGCAGTCGGACTTTGGTATTTCCGCTGACGTTTGGAGTGTCACCAGTTTCAATGAGTTGCGCCGTGAGGGCCTGTCGATTACGCGCTGGAATATGTTGCACCCACAAGCCGAGCGCAGGAAGAGTTATGTCACTGAGTGTCTTGAGAATACCGAGGGCCCGATTGTCGGCTCGAGTGATTACATCAAGACGTACGCGGATCAGATAAGAGAATTCGTGCCCCGCAGCTATTCCGTTCTAGGCACTGACGGATTTGGTCGCAGCGACACTCGTGAAAACCTGCGCCGTTTCTTCGAAGTGGACAGATATTTTGTCGTGCTGTCGGCGCTGCGGGCACTGGCGGATGAAGGGATTATAGAGACAGAGGTCGTTAGCAAAGCGATGCAGATGTTTGGGATCAATGCAGACCAGGCTGATCCTGCGCTGAGTTGAGTAGACGGATGACAGAACTAACAAAGATACTGGTTCCGGATGTTGGTGAAGCGACGGACGTCGAAGTGATTGAAATTCTGGTAAAGAACGGCGACAGGATCAGCAAGGATGAATCCCTTGTGGTGCTGGAATCCGAGAAAGCCAGCATGGAGATTCCCAGCCCTACGCATGGAGAAGTCCGAAGCATCCAGGTGAAAGAGGGGGACAAAGTAGAGGAGGGGGACCTGATCCTCGAAATGTCTGAGCAAACGAGTCAGATAAACGAGGCGGCAACGTCGGCTGTGCCGGTAACTGAACCCGAGACAGATCGACTGGAAACCGTTCGAGTTCCCGACGTGGGTGAAGCGAAGGAAGTGACCGTGATAGAGATCATGGTGTCGACCGGAGACGCGGTCGCAGCCGATGACTCCCTCATCGTATTGGAATCCGAAAAGGCCAGTATGGAGATTCCTTCTCCCTGTGCCGGGATCGTCAGATCGATCCTGCTCAGCGTTGATGACCAAGTCGAGGAAGGGGATGAAATACTGACAGTTGCAGCTGATTCCACGCCCCAGATCAAGGACAGTGTCCGGAGCAGGGGTCAGGAGGAGGAGAAGCAGGCTGGCCGGGGCGTGGTTGTTGAGGAGGAGACAAGCAGGCGAGCGGTAGGTGTAGCACAGACTGCTCTGGTGCACGCAGGTCCTGCAGTAAGAAAACAGGCGAGAGAATATGGAGTGGATCTGGCCGCCCTCACCGGCAGTGGCACGAAGGGTAGAATTCTCAAGGAAGATATCAAGGCCTATGTGAAGCAACAGATGGATCGATCTCATGCGGGCCAAGACAGTGCTGCAATGGGGATCCCGACGATTGCAGAAGTAGATTTCTCCAAGTTCGGCGCAGTAGAAATCCAGCCCCTGTCCCGCATCAGAAGAGTCAGCGCCAAGAATCTGCACCGCAGCTGGCTGAATGTTCCCCATGTCACACAGTTCGATGAAGCGGATATCACGGACCTGGAGACATACCGTAAGGAGCAGAATCTGAATCTGGCCGAAAAAGGAGTAAAGCTGACACCCCTTGCGTTCTTGATAAAGAGCGTCGTCAGCACGCTCAAGGAATATCCGCGATTCAATGCATCCCTCCATCCTGACGGCGAACGTATCATCCTAAAGCAATACATTCATATCGGAATAGCCGTAGAAACCGAAGAGGGTCTGGTTGTTCCGGTAGTCCGAGATGCCGACTGCAAGGGATTGGAGCAATTGGCGCTGGAGAGTGCCGAGCTGGCCCGCCAGGCGAGAGAGAAAAAGCTGCCGCTGGATGCCATGCAGGGAAGCTGCTTCACCATCTCCAGTCTGGGTGGAATTGGAGGAACGGCCTTCACGCCTATCGTCAATGCGCCGGAGGTGGCGATCCTGGGCGTATCGAGGTCGACCGTCAAACCCATATTCGATGGGGAGAGCTTTCAGCCCCGCACGATCTTGCCCCTTTCACTCTCCTACGATCATCGAGCCATCGACGGTGCCGAAGCCGTCAGGTTCACCAGCCACCTGTGCAGAATGTTGTCAGATGTGAGACACATGCTGCTTTAGGGTCAGTTTGGCTGCTTCGGCTCCCACAGGATTTCCCCTTGATCGCTGGCGTTGGCAAGCGTTCTGGCAACCACAAACAGAAAGTCTGAGAGCCTGTTCAGGAAAGAGACGCAGTAGGGATTCACGTCGTTTGCGTCGGCGAGAGACACCACCCGCCTTTCTGCCCGGCGGCAGACCGTGCGAGCGATATGGCAGATCGCGGCAGTTTCTGGCCCGCCGGGTAGGATGAAGTTATCTAACGAGGGCAGATCCCCGTTTAGCCGTTGCGTGTTGTCGTCCAATACCGATACGTCGCTGTCAGAAATGATTTGGTGCGTAGGTATGGACAGTTCGCCACCCAGGTCGAACAATCGTTGCTGACAATCCAGAAGCAGTGACTTCAGATCATCATCTGCAGCGAGTTTACTGGCAAGCAGACCTATCCAACTGTTCAGTTCGTCAACCGTACCGATGGCTTCGATCCGTGTGTCATCCTTGGCCACTCGGGTACCATCGCCGAGCCCGGTGGTGCCCGAATCTCCTGTTCGGGTGGTTATTTTTGAGAGACGTTTTGCCATGCTAGGGCGTAACCCTCGTCGCAGTCGAGCGAACCCATCAAAAACTGTAGCTGAGGTGGATATGATACCGTCTTTCCGGCGAGGGGTAGAAGGTCTTGACCTCATCGAAGCGCAATGCTGTGTATTCACTGTATCGCTTATCGGTGAGATTATCTGCTCTGAAGGACACTGCCCAGTTACCGTTCACATAACGAATGTTGCCGTTCACAACCGTATATCCTCCCTGGGTACCTTTGGTATTACTGAAGTCACCATCTGCGTAACGGTCACCGGCATACTGGGCCTCCAGAAACAGCGACCACCCGCCCCGAGGAGTGAAGGTCACGGCCAGATTAGCGAGACGCCTTGACACAAATGGAATTCGCTCGTTGTCAAAAGCACCATCCGTGAACTGGGCATCAATGTAGTCAGCGCTGGAACTGACGGAAAGGTTGTCTGCGAGCTGCCAGTCAAACGACAGCGTGATTCCGTTGCGCTCAGTATCATCCAAATTATTGTTGGCACCGAAGAAGCCAAAGCCGATATCGGTTAGAGGATCGAATCCGATCTCATCCTGCAATGCCAGGCTGTAGAGCATGGCGCTGAACTGCGTAGTTGCGCCCTGCCAGTTGACTCCCAGTTCCAGCGATACGCCCGTTTGCGTTTCTAGCTGAACGGTGTTGATGCCGGTGAAAGTAAGCTCATCCGTTTTGGGGAAGCGGTAACTCCCTGCGCGACGTATGAACAGACGGGTTTGATCGCTGGGGGCATAGGTTACGCCAATTTCATATACCGTCTCGCTGTCGTCGAAACTCGCGCCGCCGGGAAAAGTAAACGTGTCGACTATCTCGTTTTCCACTTCAGCATGGCGAATGCCGACTGTTGTGCTAACAGCTAAATTGAGGGGATAGACAAGCTGTATGTATTCGCTGGATACTTTTTGGTCGTTCTCCTGGGTAGCGATGAAACCGCCAAAATTGGACGCAAGTTGGTAGTCGTTGTGCTCAATATCGGTTCCCACGGTCAACAGAAGATTGTCGTACTGTGCGATCAATCTTGGGTTGAATCCTCTGATCTCCCGTTCTTGTGCAAACGGGGTGCCGCCAGACAGCATCCCATTGGCATCTGATTTCCTGCTGGTGAGTTCCGCGATCAGCGACCAGTTAGATGTGATGCGTTGATTAATACCAACCCGGGCGATGTCGGTGTCAGTATCGACGAAGTCGGTGGAAAACTGCGCTTGTTCTCTGTCCGGGGCAGCCTGGTTGCGAGTGAGGGCGCCAGGAAGCTCGAGATCTTCTTGAATCGTCTGGCCCTCTATGAATACGCTACCGGAATCATGTTTAAAGGACACGTTAGCGAAGATGTTGGTCAGGTCGAGATCATTGCGATCTCGGTATCCATCTGACCGTTTCTTTTCGCCCGTAACTCGAACGCGCAATCCTCCGTCGAACTTGTGTGCAACCGCTCCCTGCCATTGTCTGCCGGCATAGCTTGCGATGCCGACCTCCAGGTCGACCTCGGATCTGTCGGGAGTTCTGGTGATGATATTAACGACACCACCGCTGGCCTGATCGCCGAACAGGACACCCGAACTGCCCTGAATGATCTCGATCCGTTCAACGTCCTTAAGTGCAATACTGTTCAAATCCGGTGGTGCAAGGTCGGTATTGTTGAGCCTGCGACCATCGATCATGATCAGAGTATTGGACCCCGCCGTTGCGCCGAATCCGCGAAGGCCAATGGTAGCCCGATTTCCATCGCCGTAGTTGTCCTGTACCTGCGTAGCCCCGACCGAACGCAGCAGGTCAACCAGATGCGAGGCGCCGCTCGCTTCAATCTGAGTTCTGTCGATGACTTCAATGAGACCCGGAGTCAGCTGTTCCGTCTGGGCCGATCTGGTGGCACTCACGATGATGTTAGGAATGTCACTGCTACTGTCACTGGCAAGCAGTTGGTTGGAAAAGAGAACAAGCACGACTACAGCTAGTGCTCTTGACAGCATAATAATCTCCTCAACGCCCGAAGGCATACACAATGAAAAGTGTTCTGTGTTTGAGGAAGGGGAATTGGTGGGCCACGCTGGCTGGGGTACGCTCGCTGATCCACCAGATGTCGCCCTCCGCAACACCGTTGTCTGCATCAGGCCGGTTCCGGGCTTACGACTTACGTCGATTACCGTTGCGGGGGCAGCGCTGGATTTTCACCAGTTTCCCGTTTAACGCCAATGGCACCTGAGACAGTAAAAGGCGGGTTGAATGTAATCGCAAATGCGGCTCAGGTCAAGTCGCGCTTGCCTGCTGCTGTGCTAGCACTATGAGGGTACCAGTTGCTGCAGTTCATCGAGCAGCGCCCGGTTCTCCGGTATGTCGATATCGAGGCGCGCCGCCTCTCTACAGACATACCCATTGATGTAGTCCAGTTCCGTCTTCCGGCCAATCCGCACATCCTGACGCATGGATGAGATATTGTCGCTGGTGGCTGCTGCGACCCGGATTACCTCGTTGTAGAGATCTACCTGGGTGGGTCTCGATTGCGCCTCGGACAGAACTGAACCTATCTCCCCGCACAGTAGAGTTACTCTCGAACGCAGTGCATCTGTCAGGATCTCGCCATTTCGACACTGATGCACGACCGTCAGACCGTTGATCACGCAGTTGACCGCCAGCTTTACCCACATGCGCATGGCGATATCTTCATCCCAGAAGACAGCGATGTCGAGTGCTAAGAGATCTGCGGCTAGAGTCTCGTTTACCGTCAGTTGCGGGCCGGCCAGGCAACCCAACCAGGTATCGCCATGGCCCGCGTGAACGAGGCGGAATGGCGCCTTGCTGTAGGCGCCCTGGCTGGTGATCGCCGTCATCAAGGGTAGGTCAGGAAACGCCTGCTGAATCAGCTCGTGCTGCCCCATGCCATTCTGCATGATTACGATGACTGCATATTGTGTCAGGACATGGCTGATGGATTGCAGCGCCGCTAGAGCGTCGTAGGCCTTTGTCGTCACCAGCAGGGAAGTCGTGTCGCCTGTCAGGTCGTCTGTGCGGATGCGCTCGGCCAGCGTGGCGTGAAAGTGGTTTTCCAGGGTGCGCTGCTCTCTTTCCACCCTGATGGTTGAAGCGGTCTGAAAAGAGTTCTCGGCAGCAGCATCCTTCAGGATCAGGGTGACCGGGTGGTCGGCTTCATGCAGGTGAGTTGCCCAGAGACCACCCATCGAGCCACACCCGATAACGTGCCAGTGAGAACGTGATCTGCTGCCGTTCATGTGCAGGTTCGCTTCTTACCTCAAAGCCTATATAGTAACTCGTGCCAGAGTAGATTTGCTTGGATTTCAATCAGCATCGTGTCCAGGGGGAACCAGCCATGCCATCTTTCGACGTCGTCTCTGAAGTGGATATTCAGGAGGTAAACAATGCGATGGATCAGGCCAATCGAGAAGTTTCCACCCGCTTCGATTTTAAGGGCGTGGGCGCTAAGTTCGAGCGTGAAGGCAATCTGGTTCAGATGATCGCAGGTGAGGAATTTCAGCTCAAACAGATGCTGGACATTCTGCAAATGAAACTGGTAAAGCGATCGGTTGACCTCGGCTGCCTGCAGATAGACGACCCGGTGGCCAGCGGCAAACAGGTTCACCAGCAGATCACGTTCCGTCACGGCATAGACAGCTTGCTCGCCAAGAAGATGGTGAAGATGGTCAAGGATCAGAAGATGAAGGTTCAAGCGGCTATCCAGGGAGAGAAGATACGGGTCACCGGAAAGAAGCGCGATGACCTACAGCGGGTTATTGCGATTCTCAAGGAAACGGAACTCGATCTGCCCCTTCAGTTCATCAATTTTCGCGACTGACTTCTAAAAGGATGCAAGAGTAAATTGGCAGCGCAAGCTGAACGCAGTTGGCGAGAAGTCTTCACGATTTACGCTCATCCCCGCGTCATCAGTATGGTGTTCCTGGGATTTTCTGCGGGTCTGCCCTTCCTGCTTGTATTCTCCACGCTGACCGCTTGGTTGACCGAAGCGGGTGTGAGCCGTACCACGATCGGCTTTTTTGCCTGGGTCGGTATCACCTATTCCGTCAAGGTCTTCTGGGCCCCGGTGGTCGACCGCCTACAGATCCCCTGGTTGACGCGACGTCTGGGGAAACGTCGCAGCTGGATTCTGACGGGGCAGATAGGCATCGCCGCCGGGCTCCTGGGAATCGCTCTGGTCGGGCCGGAAGGGGGACTCACGACCATTGCCCTACTGGCGCTGCTGGTGGCATTTTCATCCGCTACCCAGGACATTGCCATCGATGCTTATCGTATCGAGGCGGTGCAAGTCGATTTTCAGGGAGCCATGTCTGCCGCCTATATCTTCGGATATCGGCTGGCGCTGTTGGCGGCGGGCGCTGGTGCGCTCTATGTGGCTGAATACTACAGCTGGCCTGTTTCGTATCTGACCATGTTCGCTCTGATGAGCATTGGCGTGCTCACGGTGATGCTCATTCAGGAGCCGGAGCTGATGGACTCCGCCACCATAGCCGGGCAGGAACGAAGGGTCATCGAGTTTCTGGCAAGATCCCAGCATCTACCGGAGTGGTTGCGGCAGTTGCAGGCCTGGCTGATTGGAGCCGTGATCTGCCCCTTCACGGATTTTTTCCAGCGCAATGGTCGCTTCGCACTGGTGATATTGCTGTTCATCGCGCTGTTTCGTCTCAGTGATATCTCCATGGGCATCATGGCGAATCCTTTCTATCTGGACCTGGGATTCTCGAAAGCGGAAATCGCCAGTATTGCCAAATTATTCGGATTCTTCATGACCATAGCAGGTGCTGCCCTGTGCGGCATCCTGGTGGTTCGCTGGGGCGTCTATCGGCCGTTGCTGATCGGTGCCGTGGCGGTAGCGCTGACGAATCTGCTGTTTGCTCTGCTGGCAACCATGGAACCGGATATCGTCTGGCTGGCAGTTGTCATCAGTGCCGATAATGTCAGTGGCGGTATCGCCAGCACTGCCTTCGTAGCCTACTTGTCCAGCCTCACCAACAGAGCATACACGGCCACGCAGTACGCCCTTTTCAGCTCCTTGATGACCCTGCCGGGGAAGTTCATCAGTGGATTCTCCGGCGTGGTTGTGGACGGCTACGGTTATCTCTACTTCTTCGTGTTCGCAGCCACCATTGGTATACCGGCCATTGTGCTGGTGATGGTGTTGATGGTCCGACACAACAGGCTGGTAGAGGCGGGGGCCCTATAGCCGTACTCAGGGCTGCCACTGGTAGCGGGACAGATTGATCCTGCCGTTGAGGAAAACCACACCTTCCGCCTGTAACAGTTCCCGCTGCCTGCTAGTCGAGTGTGTGGACAGTCTTCCCTGGGCGTTTATCACCCGGTGCCAGGGTAGGCGACTGCCTCTGGGCAGTTGGGACATCACCCGACCGACCAGCCGCGCGTGGCGTGGCAGATCCGCCAGGGAAGCGACCTGACCATAGGTCGCCACCTTTCCGGCAGGAATGGCATGGACCACCTGCCAGATTCGTTCGTGCTGGGCTGAAGCGCTATCTTTGTCATTCATACCGAATCACCTCGGGCATTCTATCTGTGCTTCGGTATGTCTGCTACGGCCTTGTCATCCGCGATTCTGACCACATATAGAGCGCAGCAGTGCCGATACACGAGCTAATCCGGGTCCTGGAGCACAAAGACTTAAGCAATGTGGGTAAGAGTCTTGACTCCGCAGTTTGCATGACTATCATTAGCACTCTTTTGAATAGAGTGCTAATTGTGATCCGATTCAAGTCGGCACATTTGAGAGACCAATTCTCTAAGAACAGGTAAGGCAGTCTCTGCCTTTTGCATACCATAGATGGGAGATCTAAATGAATATTCGTCCATTACATGATCGTGTGGTGGTTCGCCGCACTGAAGAGGAAACTAAATCTGCAGGGGGAATCATCATTCCCGATTCTGCAGCGGAGAAACCTTCACAAGGTGAAGTTCTCGCCGTCGGACCGGGTAAGAAGCTGGATGATGGCTCGATTCAACCCATGGATGTGAAGACTGGCGACAAGGTACTGTTTGGACAGTATTCCGGCAATACCGTGAAGTTGGACGGTGAAGAGTTGATGATCATGAACGAGAGCGAGATCTTCGGCATTGTCGAATGAGAACAGGCGCTTGAATTTCTTAACATTCATAGGTTTAGACAGATATAGGACAAGTAACCATGACCGCAAAAGACGTTAAATTCGGCGACTCCGCTCGTCAACGAATGCTGGCCGGTGTGAATACATTGGCTGACGCAGTCAAAGTAACCCTGGGGCCCAAAGGACGAAATGTCATCCTGGACAAGTCATTCGGTGCACCTACCGTGACCAAAGATGGTGTGTCGGTGGCCAAAGAGATCGAATTGAAGGACAAGTTTGAGAACATGGGTGCTCAGATGGTGAAAGAGGTAGCTTCACAGACCTCTGATGTGGCCGGTGACGGCACGACTACAGCCACCGTGCTGGCACAGTCCATCCTCAACGAAGGACTGAAATCGGTGGCAGCCGGTATGAATCCCATGGACCTCAAGAGAGGCATAGACAAAGCTGTGACCGCGGTCGTGGCTGAACTGGAGAAGTTGTCCGCGCCCTGTACAGACAGCAAGGCGATCGCGCAGGTCGGCAGTATCTCGGCCAACAGCGACACCCAGGTAGGGGATATCATCGCTGATGCGATGGACAAGGTTGGCAAAGAAGGTGTCATTACCGTCGAGGATGGCAAGAGCCTGGAGAACGAACTGGACGTGGTCGAAGGTATGCAGTTCGATCGTGGCTATCTTTCCCCATACTTCATCAACAATCAGGACAACATGACTGCTGAACTGGAGGAGCCTTACGTACTACTGTACGACAAGAAGATCGCCAATATTCGTGAAATCCTGGATATTTTCGAAGCCGTAGCGAAGTCGGGCAAGCCTCTGCTGGTGATCTCCGAAGATGTGGAGGGAGAGGCGCTGGCAACTCTGGTGATTAACAATATGCGTGGTATCGCCAAGGTTGCTGCTGCCAAGGCTCCCGGTTTCGGCGATCGTCGCAAGGAGATGTTGCAGGACATCGCCATACTGACCGGAGGGACGGTGATCTCAGAAGAAGTCGGTCTGAGTTTGGAGACAGCTTCCCTGGATGACCTCGGCTCCGCCAAACGGGTCAATCTCAGCAAGGAGAACACCATCATCATCGACGGTGCCGGCGAGACTGCAGATATTGAAGCGCGCGTTCAACAGATTCGCGCGCAGATCGAGGAAACTACCTCTGACTACGACAGGGAAAAACTGCAGGAGCGAGTTGCCAAGCTCGCCGGCGGCGTTGCTGTAATCAAGGTGGGCGCAGCCACTGAAATGGAAATGAAGGAGAAGAAAGCTCGCGTTGAAGATGCACTGCACTCTACCCGGGCTGCTGTCGAAGAGGGCGTGGTAGCCGGTGGCGGGGTCGCGTTGGTCAGGGCTCTGCAGAAAATCGAAGGGCTGTCCGGTGACAATGAAGATCAGAACGTGGGCATCAACCTCTGCCGACGTGCAATGGAGAATCCCCTGCGCCAGATCGTTACTAATTCAGGTGCGGAAGGGTCGGTGGTCCTCAATGAGGTGAAGGGCATGGACACCAATCATGGCTACAATGCTTCCACAGATGAATTCGGGGATATGATCGATATGGGTATTCTCGATCCCACCAAAGTAGTCAGGGCCGCGCTGCAGGCCGCCGCGTCGGTAGCCGGGCTCATGATAACCACCGAGTCCATGGTGACGGAAGCGGTTGAGGACAACCCACCGGCAGCTCCTGCCATGCCGCCGGATATGGGTGGTATGGGTGGTATGGGTGGCATGATGTAAAGCGCCGCCAAGCTAATAAGAAGCCCCGCATATCGGGGCTTTTTATTGCCCGGCCGTTTGATCTAAGCTGAGGGGCAGCACTGCGTAGTAGAGAGATTGGGGCATGAATCTGGGGTATTCACTACACTTTATCTGCGTG
>CEPV01036472.1_pt1 | contig 20830 bp, 18 predicted proteins | sample 530451 | NCBI WGS metagenome assembly CEPV01 (sample SAMEA2620097, study PRJEB7988) | marine metagenome | isolation source: saline water (ENVO:00002010), including
CCATAATAATATCAATGGCTTATACTTTATGAGCAGACTCTACTTAGCTTTATATTTTCCTCATCAGAATACTCGCATTTGCGTTCGAAAAAGCTTGGCGTTAGATGACGAATTTCGTTACTCCATTCAGAATCAATCGATTCCCGATCGACTTCAGCTTCATCGACTAGACCATATCCTTCTGCTCGCAAAACGTCCTTCGCAGTTTCCATGATCCCCCAAATCAGATTTCCTAAGGTAGGGTCATATTCTTTCTGACTTCGAATCAAGTCCTCTATTCCAATTGGCGGGACGTGGTAATCGCTTTCTGGTTTTGGTGGCTTTGTCATGAGTCTAGTAATTCCATTACGTCAACCTTAGGATTCGGTGGTGTTCCCAAACGCTCCAGCCACCACATTGCTATTGCTGGCTTCAGCTTTCAGGTTAGCCAGATAGTCAGCCCACTTCTGCATCATCTCTTTTCGTTCGGGCAGGAACGTCGTTCTGTTGTAGGCTCGACCGTTGGGATCTTTTACTGCATGAGCCAGTTGATGTTCAATCCAGTCCACTCTGAAATGAAGGACCTCATCTAGAATGGTCCGCGCCATGGCCCTGAAACCATGCCCACTCATTTCATCTTTTTCGATCCCCATGCGCCTCATCGCTGCCAGGATAGCGTTATCACTCATTGGCCGTTGACTGCTTCTTGCACTGGGGAACACGTATTTCCCACTTCCGGTTAGTAGTTGCTGTTCCCGAAGTATCGCTACTGCCTGTCTGCTAAGCGGCACAACAATGGGTTCGCCCATTTTCATTTTCGCGCCGGGGATATGCCATTCAGTCGCTTCGAGTTCCATTTCCCGCCATTCAGCGTGCCTCAGTTCACCTGGGCGTACAAATAGCAGAGGAGCAAGTCGCAGGGCTGCCTTAACCGTTGGTGTACCGACATAGTCATCAAAAGCCAGCAGCAGGGGGCCGACCTTCCTGGGATCGGTTATTGAGGCCAGGTGCGTTTCCTTTGGATTTGCCAATGCTCCTTTCAGATCACCCGATGGGTCACGCTCAGCTCGTCCAGTTGCAACGCCATATCTGAAAATCTGTCCAGCCGTCTGTTTGATACGGTGAGCGCTTTCGACAGCACCACGGTGTTCCACTTTACGCAATGCGGCCAATAGGTCCGGGGCCGTGATACTGGCTATGGGTCGATTGCCCAGATAGGGAAACAGGTTCCTCTCAAGAGCCCGTAAGACTCTCGTGGAATAGGTCTCCGCCCATTTTGGCTTCTGTTTGGCGTACCATTCCCTTGCCACTACTTCAAAGCTATTGGATGCCAAGTCAGCCTGAGCAAGTTTCTGGGCCCGTTTGACTTCACTTGGGTCAATACCATCGTCAAGCAGTTTCCTGGCCTCATCGTGCCTGCGGCCTGCCTTCTTGAGAGATACATCCGGGTAGACACCGAGGGCTAATCTCTTCTCTTTGCCGCCAAAGCGGAATTTGTAGCGCCAGTACTTGCCACCTTTTGGTGTGACTTCCAAGTACATGCCCTTTCCAGCGCCCAGCTTGTAGGTCTTCTCTTTTGGCTTGGCGTTCTTGGCTTTCGTGTCTGTCATGGACATGGCTATTCCTCGAATTTGGGGGCACAAGCTTTTCGACTTTTGGATATGCCCCCACATATGGCCCCATTTTGACTCTGCACGGGGGCACATTGCATTGGACTACGTTGGACGCATTATAGACGAAAAATCCCTGTAAGACAGGGATTCAGAGGGATAGATTGGATTGAACTGGATTGGATTGGATGCTTAATTGGTGGAGCCAGGCGGGATCGAACCGCCGACCTCCTGCGTGCAAGGCAGGCGCTCTCCCAGCTGAGCTATGGCCCCAAAACCGCAACGACAATTCCCCTGTATTACGACCATGACCAAACGATCACTCCCCACTAAGAACAACACAGAAAACTCAACCCCAATCACCTGGTGGGTCTGGGTGGATTTGAACCACCGACCTCACCCTTATCAGGGGTGCGCTCTAACCAACTGAGCTACAGACCCATGCTCACAGAATTGTAATCCAATACGGCAATTTCGCCACTCAAATCAGATGGTACTTTACACCGGTGTCTTGGGGTGGGTGTCCTGTTGTCCGGGAGTTTTCCGAGTTCCCATGCGGGTCCTTTCAGAGGGAGCGTATTATACGCCCTGGCGAGTCGTTTACAACTGATGACGAGGTACCACGCGGCTATCCGTTAATTGTCCTTAGTCCTTCGTCCACTCCACCAGATGGTGGTTCTTCTTGCCTCGCTGCAAGACGTGGAAACAGCCGAACAGAGCCGTATCAGGAGACAACACCTCATCTGTGTCGTCGGTCTTTTCGCCATTCACCGATATGGCCTTGCTCTTGATCAGTTTCCTCGCCTGGCCAAGCGTAACTTCTCCTCTCGGAGTGACTGCCAGGCCACTCTCCACCAATAAGTCTGCAAGCCCCGCTTCGGAGGAGGTAACTCGGGTGCACGGCAAACCGTCCAAAGACAACTGGCGAAGATCCTCCTCGGCCAGAATTCCGATCTTGTTGGTAAACATCGCCTCGGTGATTCTCTCAGCCGACTGCAGTCCTTTCGCGCCGTGCACAAGGCGGGTAACCTCTTTGGCAAGTGCCATATGAGCGACCCGCATGCCTGGATCCTGCTGATGGGCTGCGACGAGCCGGCTGCGCGCCTCCTCATCGACGAAGGTGAAGTACTTGATGTAGTCGATGACATCCGTGTCGGTACAATTCAGCCAGAACTGGTAAAACGCATAGGGAGACGTCTTCTCCTCATCCAGCCAAATCGCGCCCGCAGTACTCTTACCGAATTTGCTTCCATCAGCGTTCAACATCAGTGGGTAGGTCATGGCGAACGCCTGTTTCCCCGCCATCTTTCTGATGAGATCCATGCCGCTGGTGATGTTTCCCCACTGGTCATTGCCTCCAATCTGCAGGGTGCAATCATACCGCTCATTCAAGATTACAAAATCATAGGACTGCATCACCATGTAGCTGAATTCGGTATAGCTGATGCCCGCGTCATCTTGCTCAAGTCTGCGTCTGACCGATTCCTTCTGGATCATGGCGTTGACACTGAAGTGCCTGCCCACATCGCGCAAGAAGTCGATCACGGTCATGCCACGCGTCCAGTCGGCGTTATCCACCAGAACGGCAGAGTTGCTGCCACAGTCAAAATCGAGAAAGCGTGCTGCCTGTACCTTTATTCTTTCGACATACTCAGCCACGACTTCGGCGGAGTTCAACTGTCTTTCTGTGGTTCTCCCGCCGGGGTCGCCAATCATCCCGGTGGCGCCACCGACGAGCAGAATGGGTCGATGACCGGCTATCTGAAAACGCCGGAGCGCCAATAGCGGGATCAGGTTGCCTGCATGAAGGCTGTCTGCGGTAGGATCGAATCCGCAATACAGCGTCCTGCTCCCGGAATCCAGATGGGAAGACAACTCCTGCTCATTACTCACCTGGGCGACCAGTCCGAGAGAGCGAAGATGGCTTATCAGATTATCACGTTCCACTCTATACCCACCTTTTATCCTAACGACCAGCTACTGGTGAACCCGTTCATCTTCCTGTCGATCCCGTTCATCGCAGATCCTGTTTCTATTCCACATCGATCTCGTGTACTCTCAATTCTCTTCTCCGTGCGCGGATGCGCAAAATACAGCATCCGAGCGTCAAAACAAAGAGGAATCAAGCATAGCTTGAGGGAAAACAGGGAAAAAGCCAGTCGATTGGCTGGCACAATAGTTAGCATAATCGAGCGCAAATCGCTCGCAGACCGCTACCAGAAGTGCTCTGAACGGAGGATTTGAAGAAAGAAATAGCCCTGGTCAAAAAAATTACCTATAATTTAAATAGTTAGGCTATTTTTATAAGAATTTACAATAGATATACGCCGCAGTTGGCTGCTTTATATGCATTATCAGACTCGTTCCTACCCAAGATTCAACCTCATCGTGGCTCTGCTGAGCGTTGCGGCTTTCTTAACTCTGTTGGCCGTTATGCCTACAGATACAGCCGAAGAACGAATTCAAAAGCCGGTGTCCCTGTCGATTCCAACCCTACCCGCTGCGGTTGCGATTGAAGGCTCGATCAACGTCCCGGGGCCTGTCATGGAGCCTGTCAGCGAGACGACTCCATCGAAGTCTTGGAAGGAGGTTAGAATCAGACGCGGCGACAGTCTTTCCAATATCTTCAATCGACTGGGATTGTCGCCAGCCGATCTTCACGAAGTGATGAGGTCGGGCACTGAAGTCCGTGGCTTGGCGAATATCATCCCCGGTCGGCGTGTCATGCTCGATATAACGGGGGACGGCGAGCTGAATGGGTTGCGCTATGATCAAACTCCGTTCGAAAGTCTGATTGTCGCCAGAATCGGGTCCCGCTTCCGTGCTGAACGGCGGACCTATGAACCGGACGTGGTAACCACGATTCGATCAGCTTCCATCACACGCGAGCACTCCTCGCTGTACAAATCGGGTGAAGCAGTGGGGCTCTCAGCCAACATCCTGATGGAGTTGAGTTACATCTTCCAGTGGGATATCAGTTTTGCCCTGGATCTTCGCACCGGAGATGAATACAGCCTGCTGTACGAAGAGAATTACCTGGATGGAAAGAAAGTCAACGACGGCAAGATACTGGCTGCAAGTTTCACAAATCTCGGGACGACACATGTAGCCGTTCTCTACACGTCCACAGAAGGCGATAGAAGCTACTACACGCCGGATGGGCAGAGCATGCGCAAGGCATTCATTCGCGATCCGATCCACTTCTCCCGGGTCAGTTCCAGTTTCAACCCGAGACGACTACACCCTATCCACAAGAGAGTAATGCCCCACCGCGGCATTGACTACGTCGCCAGGTCTGGAACACCGGTGATGGCTTCCGGAGATGGCAAGGTGAAGATCGCACGACAGAACGCGGCGTCAGGGAAGTACGTCGTCATTCAACACGGCGAGCAGTACACCACCAAGTACCTTCACCTATCCAAGTACGCTCGCAATGTCAGACCCGGCAAGCGGGTGAAGCAGGGACAGACGATCGGCTACGTGGGGGCAACCGGTTGGGCGACCGCGCCCCACCTGCACTACGAATTCCTGCTGAACGGCGTACACAGGAACCCGCGCACAGTCAAACTGCCCATGGTAGAGCCGATCCCAAGTGTGGTGAAGGAGAGATTCGTCACCCAGGTAACCCCCTATCTGGACCTACTCAACGAGTCCAAGAGATCCAATCAGATCGCATCTTCCGGTGAATAGCAGGCGTCAGAAGGGCGGCGTGCGCCGCCGGTGTCGCTGCCGGGCCTATATAGAGAAGGAATTGCCGCAACCGCAGGTAGTTTCGGCATTCGGGTTGCTTACCACGAACCTCGAGCCCTGCAGGTCTTCAGTAAAGTCTATCTCAGCCCCTTCAAGGTACTGATAGCTCATTGGGTCGACCAACAGGGTCACCCCGGCGTTCTCGATTGCAGTGTCTTCATCATCCGCGTCTTCATCGAAGGTGAATCCATACTCGAAGCCGGAACATCCACCACCGGTCACGAACACGCGCAGTTTCAAGTTGTCATTGCCATCCGCTGCGATCAAGGACTTCACCTTTGCAGCAGCAGAGTCCGTGAATGTAAGGTTTCCTGGCGTGAAGATGGCTGGTGCGTTCACAATCAATTTCCTGTCTGGTCAGTCCAATAGCTCTTTAGAATAGTGGCGGCTAGTGGAGGAAAAAACAACCCCTAAGGAGCGTTATCCGATACCGCCGCGACTTTCGGCACAATGGGTTCACCACGCTGCGGCTCAATGGTCTTCTTGGCGACGGCTTGCTCCGCATCACTCTCGTGAACCAGATTCCCGTACACCCTGGATCCCTTCACCATCTCGATCGTATTGTAATAGACATTGCCGGTCACGCTGGCTTTGGCATCCAGGAGGATGTGCTTTTCAGAGTGGATATCTCCATTTATGACGCCGTTGCTCACCACAGATGGGACCCGAATCTCCCCCTTGACCTTACCTTTTTCGCTCACCGTGACCTTTGCGTTAGTACTCTGAGCAACGATATTCCCCTTAACAAATCCGTTCACAGTCAATTTGTCACTGAAGTGAACATCCCCAACGATTTCACAGTTGTTTTCAATCAGGGTCATTCCGGCTTGCTTTCGATTCACCTTGTCAGTTCCCCACATGGCCTCACCCCTCTCCTACCATCCATTCAAATTTACGCTCCAACTGACGCGTGTTCCTGCCGGAAGATCTCGCTACCACCATAACTTCCCGGGGCTCAAACTCCGAAGGGAGCTTCATTTCGCCGTCTATGTATTGAAAATACTTGAACCTGAAACGAATGACATTACTCTTCAAACCAGCGACCTTGTCCAGATTGACGGATGTCTCGGACACTCCTTGTACACCACGAAGACTGATTTCTACAGTTCCCTGTATGAATTCATGCTTGTCCACCACCTGAGCTAACACCAGTCGATAACGCAATTTCTCGGGATCCTTGGTGGGATTGATGTCCAATCTCTCTATGCGCAACCCCTTTTCCTCAACACTGGGAAACATGACCCCCTTGTAGAAGCGTATCTCCTCTTCAAGTCCGGCAATACTGTTCTGCATTTTCTCAACGGAGAGTCGCACCTCTTCCGTGGCTTTATGATCCACCTCGCTGCCCAGTTTCAGATCGGCTATCTCCTGCCGCATCGTGTTGACCAATAAGGCACTGGCATTTAGCTGCCCCAACATGTCATCCCGTTCCTTGACGACCTCTTTCTTGGTAGCCAGACCCTCATCGCGCCCATAGTAATACGCGAGTCCGGATGCTACCGCACCTAGGCTGAGCAGCAAAACGCCGCCAATGGCGGTCCGCAATGGCCGATAGGCCACGACTTTCATCTGGTATTGCTTACTTCCCTTTACCGCCACCATGTTGTTAATCTCTGGAAATCGAACATAGTACGCAATTGTGATTTAACATAGTTTACCAAAAAATAGCCAAAACAGTCCCCTGGCGGACGCTATGAGCCCCGTAGACCGGCTGTCAAGGCAATTTGGGCACTCGATACCGCGCTGAAACCTGTTCCAGGAAGCATCTCGAAACTGGAAACAACTGCGATTCTTCAACGTTATGAAGAGAAAACTCTCCCCGGTTTATACCCTCAGAGGCTTCAGAAGAAGCCTTGCCAGCATAGACGCCTTGCCACAGTTCGCGATTCTGGGCGTTTTTTCCGGCCTCGTCACCGGTCTGGTCATACTGGCCTTCAGAACCGTCATCGAGCTGCCCCTGTCGCTGCTGCTCCCAGGGGGCGATTCCGAGAACTTTGAGGGACTTGCCACCCTCTCTCACCTGATGCTGCCCGCGCTGGGGGCTCTCGGCATCGGTATAGCCTTCTCTTTGCTGAGATCGGAGCGCCGGCAGGTGGGTGTGTCTCATGTGTTGCAGCGACTATCCCGCCACCAGGGATACCTGCCAGCGGGCAATCTGCTGGTACAATTCTTCGGCGGCACCCTGGCCCTCCTAACCGGCCAATCCAGCGGCAGAGAGGGCCCGGCAGTCCACCTGGGCGCGGCCAGCAGCAGTTTGCTCGGTCAGGCCTTCCAGCTACCCAACAACAGCATCAGGATCTTGGTCGGCTGCGGCGCGGCCGCAGCGATCTCTGCGTCCTTCAATACACCCCTGGCAGGCGTAATCTTCTCCATGGAGGTCGTCGTGATGGAATACAGCATTGCGGGTTTCATTCCGGTCATCCTGGCTGCCATCACTGCAACCCTGGTCAATCAGGCTGTTTACGGTCGCATGGCTGCGTTCGATATACCGGCTCTGTCGATGCGCACCTTTCTCGATATTCCCTATGTTATTCTGGAAGGATTCCTAATCGGCGTTCTTGCCGCTGCGTTTATCGCCTGTGTTCGATTCTTCCACCACTATGCGCCCGCTCGAGCCTGGCAGAGACTCACGCTGGCCGGCCTGATCACCGGCCTCCTGGCGATGCTTGTTCCACAAATCCTGGGAATTGGCTACGACACCGTTAACCAGGCGCTGGTGGGAGAACTCAGCTTTCTCATCCTCGCGACTGCCTGCGTTTTCAAACTAGTGGCATCCGCGGCCAGTGTAGGCATGGGGGTTCCGGCGGGATTGATCGGACCGACGCTATTCATCGGTGCAACCGCAGGCGGTTTGCTGGGCATCGTCGGCAACAGCATCCTGCCTGACTATGCCTCATCGCACGGCTTTTACGTCATGCTGGGCATGGGGGCAATGATGGGTGCAGTCTTGCAGGCACCGCTGGCTGCTCTGCTGGCCGTTGTGGAGTTGACCCACAATCCCAACATCGTGCTACCGGCGATGCTCGCGATCGTTGTGGCAAATCTCACCAGCAGCCAGATATTCGGCTGCAGATCCATCTTTCTAACGCAGATGGATCTGCTCGGATTGGAGTTTCGCAACAACCCGTTATCGCTGGCACTGAACCGGGCCAGTGTGGCCAGCATCATGGAACGCAACACGAACCGACTACAACGAACCGTGACTTATGCTGCGGCCACCACCGCGCTGGCGGACCGTCCCCATTGGATATTGGTGGACGACAACGCAGTTCCCGCTTTCATCATCCGAGCAGAGGACCTCACGAGTTTTCTCGAAGGGGTCAGTGCGGAGTCGGCAGAGATAGACCTGGCATCTATTCCCGCAACTCGAAAAGATGTGACTGGGGTGCTCCTGCAGGCTACCTTGCAGGAGGCGCTGGACATTCTCGACGACTCCGGCGTTGAAGCGCTCTATGTGACCAGAATCAGTGCCCCGATGATCGATTCAGTCGCCGGCATCGTCACCAGAGAAGACATCGAAGCTTACTATCAATCCTGAACGCACCACTTTGGACTGCGACTCGGGCAAAATCTCCAACCGGTGATAGACTTAAGTGATCGAGTCTTAGATTTCGTGAAGTGAAGCCTATGCCCCTATATCAAAGCCAGCATTCGACACCGGTGGTCATGACCTTCTCCGACCACAACTCATGTGGCGGGTCAGGGGTACACGCGGATGTCGAGACCCTGTTCAGCATCGGCTGCCACTGCTCTTCCGTACCCACCGCACTGACCGCTCAAGATACCCACGAATTCAAAGATACCTATGCGACGGAACCAGCGATCTTAATCGGACAGGCGCGAGCGGTACTCGAGGACATGATGGTTGCCGCATTCAAAGTTGGCCACATTGAAAGCATCCGCAATATCCAAGTCATTCACACCATCCTCACAGACTATCCCGAACCACCCATCATTCTCGAACCGGCCTTCACTTCCCTCAATCGACTGGTGAGCGCGAGTATAATCGATGCCATCCGTTCACTGCTCCTACCCCTCGCCACAATCGTTACTGTCAACGTGCAGGAAGCTCACTATCTGGGCGCCAATGGCGACACGCTGGATGCCTGCGCTCACGAGATTCTCGACAACGGCTGTAGCTATGTACTCATCAGCGGTACCAACACGGAAGTCAAGACGGTGACCAACAGTCTCTACTCACGAGCGGGCAACATCAGGAATTGGGAATGGCCGAGACTGCCACACCTCTATCTCGGTTCGGGTTCCACTTTGGCAGCAAGTCTGGCAGCGTACCTGGCCCACGGCATCGATATGATCTCGGCGGTCGAGCAGGCCCAATCCTACACCTGGAAGTCGCTCAAGAGCGGCAGGCGAATGGGCATGGGACAACACATTCCTAATCGGATGTTCTGGGCTCACTAACCCGAACCTGTACGTAACCACAGCGTACACCCTTGCTGATGCCTCTCTGAGGCGGACCTCATTTCTCACCACAGAGAGCACAGAGAAAAAGCGGGTTCGATCGACGTGGCTGGCAGCTCACCGCCGGTACCCAGCCATCCAAAAGCTTTAACTCTCTGTGTTCTCTGTGGTTGAATCTTCAGAGCTAACAGATCCTCACTATCTTCACTCACTAAGCCAAATCCTTTCCGATGACTGGCATTGCACCAAGGCTTCACCGTAAACTTGCGCTTTCGCTCAAATCAAGCAATTACGATGGATGAAGTTATGACCCGATCCGAGTTACTTTTTGAACAAGCCAAAGTTCACCTTCCCGGCGGGGTGAATTCTCCTGTGCGAGCCTTCGGCAGGGTTGGCGGTCACCCCTTGTTCTTTAAGAAAGGTGAGGGCGCATACCTCATCGATGAAGACGACAAACGCTATGTCGACTACATAGGCTCCTGGGGACCCATGATCCTGGGACACGCGCACCCAAGAGTCATCAGTGCTCTTAAGGAGACCATCGGAAACGGTCTGAGTTTTGGTGCGCCGACAGAAATAGAGACGCAGATGGCCGATCGGATCTGCGATCTGCTGCCCAGTATCGAGTCGGTGCGAATGGTGAGTTCGGGGACCGAAGCCACCATGAGTGCTATTCGACTGGCGAGGGGCTACACCGGCAGAGATAAGATCGTAAAGTTTGAAGGCTGCTATCACGGTCACTGCGACTCTCTGCTGGTAAAGGCAGGTTCCGGCGCTTTGACCTTCGGCGAGCCGGATTCTTCAGGTGTGCCGGCGTCGTTTGCCGAACAAACGATTACCCTGCCCTACAACGACCTGGATCAAGTCGCACAGACTTTCAAATCCGTGGGTTCCGAAATCGCCTTGATTATCGTCGAACCCGTGGCCGGTAATATGAATTGTGTACCACCGGTCGCTGGCTTTCTCTCTGGTCTGAGGCAATTGTGCGATGACTACGGCGTGGTTCTCATCTTTGACGAGGTGATGACAGGATTTCGCGTGGCCCTCGGAGGCGCACAAACGCTGTACGAAGTCGCTCCTGATCTGACCACCCTGGGGAAGGTGATCGGCGGTGGCATGCCGGTCGGTGCTTTTGGCGGGCGCCAGGAGATCATGCACTGCGTCGCGCCGCTGGGTTCGGTCTATCAAGCAGGTACATTGTCGGGCAACCCGGTTGCCATGACTGCCGGTCTGGTGACACTGGAGGAAATATCGCAGGCAGATTTCTTCCCGAATCTTACGCAGACGACCGAGCGACTCGTCACGGGATTAAGGGAGAGGGCAGACCACACCAACATACCCTTCACAACCAATCAGGCAGGCGGCATGTTCGGATTCTTCTTTTCCGAAGAGGAGAATATCACGACCTTCGATCAAGTGATGGCGTGCGATGCGGAACGATTCAACAAGTTCTTTCACAACATGCTTGACAGAGGCGTGAATCTGGCGCCTTCACCTTTTGAAACCGGGTTCGTTTCGGCTGCCCACGGGGACCAGGAGATCCAATTCACGCTGGATGCGGCTGAGGACTGCTTCAAGGAACTATAACAGCGACATGGGCGATTCACGGCTGTTCAAGCTGAACAATGCGCTGCAGCAAACGGTCCAGTCCGGGAACAATATCGCTCTGCACCAGTCCTTGACTGTCAATCAGGCTGAGCGTCTTACTGACCAGATGTCTGGCTTCTGACAATAGGCCTTGCGCTACCCTGACACGTGCCAGTTGGAAGTACCCCTCTACAGAGTCCGGTTCAATGCGTAGCGATCGTTCGAGTTGGGAAGATGCCATCTCCGTATTGCCCTGTTCAAGCTGCTGGATCGCGGCAAGCCGCAACGAGCCTGCCGCATCTACCGGAGCACCATCTTGGCCGCTAGCGACCGATGGTTGGGACGCGTCTGCTGATTCAGCGCCGGGTGCAAGCGCCCTGCACGCAGGCAGCACGGCAACGAGCGTCACGCAGATCAACAGGATCTTGTCAGGAGTCATCATCTGCGTCGAACAGCTTTTTCACTTTGGATATTATGCCCTTCTTGCGCGTGCTGCACTCCTGCCGGGCAGCAGGTTCAGTACCTTTCTTGAAGGGCATAAGTATTGCTCCGGCACAACCCGGAGATGTCTCGGCACCACTCTTTCGATCGATCCAAAGGCCGACGACTCGCGACGGGGCATCAGTCACCTTCCCGTCGACTGCAATCTGCGCCATCAGACGGCTCCACAGGCGCAACGCACCGGAACTGCCGGTCAGGGTCGTGGGCTGATTGCCGTCATGGCCCAGCCACACGACCGACAACAGTTGATTGCCGTAGCCGGCAAACCAACTGTCTCTGAGGTCGTTGGTGGTGCCGGTCTTGCCGGCCATGTTGGTGATATCCGCGTACTGTTTGGCGACGCTGGCCGTGCCGCTTATGAACACCTCCTTCAAAGCGTAATCGATCAGGTATGCCGTAGCTGGATCGACTACCTGCTCAACGTTGAACGGATAACGGGTCTTCAACTTGCCGCCACTCGATACTACTTCTCTGATAGTCTGCAAAGGGGTGAGGAAGCCACCCGAGGCAATGGTGTGATACATGCCGGCAACTTCGACGGGGGACATTTCAGCCGCACCCAGAAGGAGAGCGGGCACCGCCGGCAGGCTCCTTCGCACGCCGAGCTTTTCGATGCTGCTGAGTACAGCCGCAGTACCCAGATCCAACCCCAAGCGGACAGTTGCCTGGTTGTACGATTTTGTCAGCGCCTCCAGCAGCATTACCCTACCGTGGTCCAATCTATCGTAATTCCTCGGCTGCCAATCCGGGCCATCACCTGTCGCTGCCAGCCTTATCGGTCCATCATCAATCCTCGACGCCAGCGTATACTCATCACTCTCAAGTGCAGTCAGGTAGATAGCCGGTTTGATGAGCGAGCCGACAGGACGTACGGCATCGAGGGCCCGGTTGAATCCCGATCGAACCACATTTCTGCCACCAACAACCGCCTTTATCTCTCCCCCTCCTACACTCGATACCACAACGGCACCTTGCAGGTCCTTCAGCATCTGATTGGACTTGGCCAGAGAATCAAGCATATCGGTAAGATTCTGTTGTGCTTTGCGCTGAATGACGGGGTCCAGGTTCGTGAATATGCGTAGCCCTTGCGTAGTCAGATCCTCGCGCCTGTAGTCCCTGGCCAGTTGTCGCTTTACCAGATCGATATAGGCGGGGTAGTCGTTTGATCTTCGGGCGACTGACTTGATGAGCAGGGGCTTTCGCTTTGCACTTGTTGCCACGCTGCTATCGATGAACTCCTGCGCCAGCAGAATATCGATGACCAGATCCCGTCTTCTCTTCGCTCTGTCAGGATTTCTCTGCGGTGAAAAGTAGGAGGGTCCTTTGATAATCCCAACGAGCAAGGCGATTTCATGCAGTTCCAGCTCCGCGATGGACTTTGCGAAGAAGTACTCACTGGCCAGACCAAATCCATGGATGGCTCTGTTGCCGTCCTGAGCGAGGTACACTTCATTGAGGTAAGTTTCCAGAATCTCCCATTTCTCATAGTGAAGTTCCAGAAGGCCAGCCATCGCTACTTCTGTTAATTTTCGCCACACGCTTTTCTCTGCACTGAGGAACATATTCTTCACCAGCTGCTGGGTGAGCGTGGATCCGCCCTGAGACAACTCGCCCGACTTCATATTGGCAAGCATCGCTCTCGCGATGGCGCTAAACTGTATTCCCCCATGGGTATAGAAGGTTCTGTCTTCCACTACGAGCAGTGTTTCTTTGAATAACTCAGGGACCTCCTGCAGCTTTACGATGATTCGATCTTCATGCTGGATAGGATAGATGCCTCCTACGTCAACCGGTTCCAATCGCAGCAGAGGGATATCGTTGGAATCGTCGTCAACCAGCTCCACCACTTTGCCGTCGTCGAATTTCGCCTGAATGATGCGAGATTCCTCCCGCTTGTCCCAGAATTCGAAACTCCGTGTATGCAGGGTCACCTTGCGTTTCGCAAGCACGGCATGACCAGGCATGCTGGTATTGCCGTCGAGCCTGTAGCCTAGGTCTTTAAGTTCAGCGATGAAGTCTGTACGCAATAGCTGCTTGCCGACGTACAACTCGAGCGGCCGCGCAAACACTTGTCCAGGGAGGTCCCAGCGTTTACCCTCGAACTTGTGGCGCACCGTCGCGTCCAGATAGATCAGCAAGCCACCGAAAATGACCCCGCAGACCAGCAGAAGTTTGACAGAGAACCGGATCCAGCCAGTGCGTTTGTCACTCATTGCAGGCAATCAATCCCTCAAGTGTCCGCCGCGAAAGTAACGATCGAGGCGCGGCATTAGACATTAGTCCATCGCCACCTATAATGTCCGCTTTCAATTGAAGACTCAAACTGAAAGAAGATGAATGACTACAACGTCTATGGTGTTGGTAATGCCATGGTCGATACCGAATACGAAGTGAACGATGAATTCCTGCAACGATTGTCGGTCTCGAAGGGCATCATGAGCCTGATTGACGATGACAGGAAAGCCGCGCTCATCAGCGAACTGGACAATCAGTTCACCCTCAAAAACCGTACTGGAGGAGGTTCTGCAGCCAATACCATGGTCGCCGTCTGTCAGTTTGGCGGGACCGCTTTCTACTCTTGCCGGGTAGGCGATGACGACGTCGGTGATTTCTTCCGATCCGATCTGGACCGTATTGGCGTGCACTCCAATCTCGGCTCGAAGCGGAATGCCGGCATCACCGGCCAGTGTCTGGTGATGATCACGCCTGATGCCGAGAGAAGCATGAACACCTGTCTCGGCATCAGCGGCGATCTGGCGAGCACCGATCTGCTTCCTGATGCGATACGATCGTCGGACTATCTCTACCTCGAGGGATACCTGGCAAGCTCGGAAACGGCCAGAGAGGTCGCCCTTGAAGCCAGAGAGATCGCCCGCAAGGCGGGCGTCAAAGTGTCTCTGACTCTTTCGGATCCTGCCATGGTGTCGGGATTCAGGGATGTATTTGAGCAATTTACTGCGGGCGGCGTAGATCTGATTTTCTGTAACCGGGAGGAAGCTCTCATCTGGAGCAACCGTGACTCCCTCGATGCCGCCACGGAAGAGCTAAAAAAAAGCGCGCGCACCTTCGTCATCACCCTCGGGGCTGAGGGAGCACTCGTCTATGATGGTCACGACTGCTGCACGATTGAATCCTACCCAATCACGGCGATCGACAGCAATGGTGCGGGCGACATGTTTGCCGGGGCGTTTCTATACGGTTTGACCCATGGCCACTCCTACGCCAACGCGGCGGATCTGGCCAACCGATCCGCTGCCCATCTCGTCTCGCAATTCGGCGCTCGCCTGCAGCGGGAAGAGCAACAGCAATTGATGCAGGCCGGAAAATAGGCAGGAAGCCAGGTCCGTTTTGCACCACAGAGAACACAGAGAAAAAGCAGAAAGACCTCAATTCTCTGTGTCCTCTGTGGTCTCTGTGGTTAGATCCAGAAAGTCGGCCAGCTATCAGCAACTGGCTATCTAGAAAAGACCCAGCTGTCTATCGACAAGCTGTTGCATGGATGATGACTTAAAAGTCAGGATGGCGTCGGCAACCGGCGCCAGTTGCTTGTCGATGTAGAACTGGTAATCGATCGGCGATGTTCTATATTGCCTTGCCTCCGGTCCGTTGACAGTCATCAGATATTCAATCCAGCCGCCGTCTGCATACAGACTGGGAACTCCCTTCTGTGCTCTGATCCGTTCCGCTTTTTTTGCTGCCTGCGCATGTGGGGGCACATTCTTCTCATAGTTCTGCAACCTGCGCCGCAGTCTTTTCCTGATGATCAGATCCTCATCACACTCCCCATTCAAGACCGATTGGGCGGTGACCTGAATGAACTCCTCATATGGCTCATCCATAAACACCCTGCGGTACAACTCCTGCTGAAAGCTGCGTGCCAGTTGCGTCCAGTCACTGCGTACCGATTCCAGCCCTTTAAAAACGAGCTCGTAATGGCGCGCATCCACCTGGATCATTCCGGCATATCTCTTCTTGCTGCCCTGACCGGACCCCCGTACCGTAGGCATGAGAAACTTGCTGTAGTGGGTTTCAAACTCCAACTCGAGACGGCTTTCGAGGGAAAAGCGCTCAGCCAGCTCCTCACGCCACCACCGGTTCAATTCAGCCACCAATTGATTGCCTATTTCGTCCACTTCGTGATTCGAATCAACTCCTTTCAGCCAGATAAAGACAGAATCCGTATCGCCATATATCACCGTATAGCCCTTCTCTTCGATCAGGTCTCGGGTTTTCAGAATGATCTCATGACCGCGCATGGTGATTGAGCTAACCAATTTGGGATTGAAGAATCTGCACCCGGTGCTGCCGAGAACGCCGTAGAACGAGTTCATGATGATCTTGATCGCCTGGGACAGGGAGCCATTCTCATTTCGTTTGGCTTCATCTCTGGCGGCCCAAAGGTCCGCAATGATGGTAGGCAACAGGAACAGATCTCTGGAGAAACGAGCACCTTCGAAACCCTCTATGGTGCGATCCTCTCCCGATCCCGATCTCTCGGCTTCGATCATCGCCAGGGGATCGACGTTGAAGGTTCTAATGATACTGGGATACAGGCTCTTGAAATCCAGCACGATCACGTGGTCGTAAATTCCGGGCAGAGAATCAAGCACGTACCCACCCGGGCTGCCCACATTAGCCAAATCGTTAGGAATTGCCGGTGCCACGAGTCCATGGCGGTGAAGCCTCGGCATATAGAGATAGTCAAAGGCGGCCACCGAGCCACCGGGTCTCTCCAATTCAAGGCCGGTCAGTCTGGCTCGTTCGATACTGAAGTTAATGAGGTCCGTCTTCTTGAAGATCTCCCAAACCAATCTGCAGTCTTCCAGATTGTACTCAGCCAAAGCCTGCTTGTCTGATCGAAACAGCTCCTCGATCTTTGATGCTCGTTGGTCCACATCTTCTATCAACTTGCCTCGGCCGAGCAGTTCCTGAGCGACATACTCGAGGGAAAAACTCTCGAAGTTGTAGGTTGCGGCCCGCAACAGTTCGATACCATCCATGGCGATTCGGCCGGGTATCACGATAAAGCGCCTGCTGGAATTGCCGCCGGATCTTCTCCACCCGGGCCGTTCCCGGTTACGTCCCAATTCGAAAGCCAAGCGCAACCGGTCGGCTCTTTCCTGCAGAAACCACAGATCGAAGTTAACCACACTCCAGCCGATGAGTACGTCCGGATCCACCGTCTCAATCCAATTCAGAAAGCTGACGATGACGGATTTTTCATCCGGCAGATACTCGATCAACTCGGTATCGGTACGCTCCTCGCCAACCATAAACACCCGTGATTGCTGTTCACCCATCACCGCTACTGACAGGAGCGTGTTATCGGTGACGGAGGTCTCTATATCGAGCGATACGATCGTGAGCGCCGGCTGAAACCGGTCCGTCTTAATCACCGGGTTCAACATGGACGTGAAGCAGGTAGCTTGCTGAACCGGTCCTTCGGCAGCCAGCGGACCGGTGATAAACCGTTCCATCAGATACCTGTCGGTCGGGCGGATGTCCGCCTCGAGCGGCGTGATCCCCTGCTGCATGAGACGACTGCGTGCGTCGAGCAGCAACCGCTGGCTCTTGCAGTAGAAAGCTACCACGGGTTGCAGCTCGAAATTCTCCAGCTTGACTTCAGCGTGCCGCCAGCCGTTCATCGCGACCATGATCTCGAGCGCCCGATTCAGCTCGGCAGCAGCGACAAAGAAAACCGCTTCCTGGCCTGTGAGGGTGATCTTGAGGGGACCGTTTTCCGAGGCAATCCAATAGACGAGATCGAGACCTTGGGCGGTTTCGTTCCACTGGCGGGTCAATAGAAATCCCTTAGTCTTCACGGTCGGCCTGGAATCTACAAGGACTTCGCTCGGTACTCGTCATGCGGGCCAAGTCGGCAATATCGAGGGTAAATTTTCCACCATTCCCAGTTAATAAACTATGCTTAAATTATGATGCAGGATGAATTATTAGAGCTCAGAAACCTTGGCAAAACTTCCGTGCAGTGGCTGCACGCGGTAGGTGTACACACCAAGGATCAACTGGTCGACAGAGGGCCGGTGAGGATCTATCAGGCGGTCAAGAACCGCGGCTTTCGCGCCAATCGAGTACTTCTGTATGCACTCCAGGGAGCGCTGCTGGACGTGCACTGGAGCGACCTCGAACCCGATATGAAGGCGAGGCTCCTGCAGGAAGCGGAACATCCCATCACTCAACTCAGGCTGTACGAATAGCGATTTGGTGTACAGCGCCATCATTCGCACAGCAGAACGGATTTCAGCGACGAAATCTGCAACTGTCGAATCATGCAATGATGAGTGGCCGGTCTCGCTCGGGATGAGAGATGATCGACACGTCCAGATCAAACACCTGCTTGATATTCTCCCGCGATAGGACGCTCCACGGATCTCCGTCGCTCACTATGCTGCCTCGATGAAGCAGCAGCAGCCGATCGGCGAACTGAGCAGCCAGGTTCATGTCATGCAGAATGACAAAGACGCCCGCACCTGCTCCCGTCAGCTCTTTGACCATCGTAAGGGCTGCCTGTTGATGGGCAAGATCAAGTGATGAGGTCGGCTCATCAAGGAGGATAAAGAAGCCCTGCTCACGGTCCCAGATCTGCGCGAAAACTCTGGCTATCTGGGTGCGCTGCTTCTCACCACCGGAGAGCGTAGTAAAATCTCTTTGGGCGAGGTGATCGATGTCCAACCTGACGAGCAGCTCCTCGACAATCTCCATGTCCCGCTGTCTGCCGGTTGCGTGGGGAATCCTACCGAGCGAGACGACCTCGTGAACTCTAAACGGAAAATTCAGCTCCGATTGTTGCGGCAGCACAGCCATGGCCCTGGCAAGTTCCTTCAGTTGCCATTGCCCGAGGTCGATGCCATCGATCGATACGTGACCGAGTGATGGCGATATCTCACCGCTGAGCAGTTTCATCATGGTCGATTTGCCGGCACCGTTGGGGCCGACTGCAATGATCAATTCGCCCGGTTCCATCTCCACGCTGATATCATCCAGCAGCTGAGCGGCACCAATGGCATATCCGGCATCCACTGCAGTCAGTTTCATTGCTCCAACCCCAACCTTTTCTTCTGCCGGAGGATCAGGTAGATGAAAAAGGGCCCACCGACCAATGCCGTTACAATACCGATCGGCAGTTCCGCAGGAGAAACCACCACCCGCGACAACGTATCGGCTGCCAACAAGAGAATTGCTCCCAGTAACGCCGATGCCGGCATGACAACGTGATGATTGGAACCGATGGCAAGCCTGACGAGATGGGGCACAACCAGACCCACAAAGGCGATAATTCCGCTGAGAGAGACTGCTATACCCACACCCAAAGCGGTATAGATCACGATCCGCTTCTTCAGCGCTTCTACCGACACTCCCAGATGCCTCGCTTCCGAATCTCCCAGCACGATGGCATTCAGGGACTTGGCTTCCAATACGAGCAAGGTCACCACCACCAGAATGAGAGCGGCAATTCCCGCCGTCGACCAAGTTGCTCCGGCGATGCTTCCCAGCGCCCAGAACGTTACGGACCTAAGCTGCACGTCATCAGAGAGGTAGTAGAAGATGCCTACCCCGGCAATTGCCATGGCGTTGATGGCTATACCGGCAAGCAGCATTGTGGATACTGACGAGCCACTAAAGTCGGACCCCAATTTGAGCACCAGCCAAGTGGACGCCAGACCACCAAGAAAGGCGAAGAAGGGCAAAGCCAGGTCCCAATATACAATCTGGCCTAACCAGGCGTGGCCGATCACGATAAAGGCCGCAGCCGCCAATGCGGCACCGCTGCTTACGCCGATCAGCGCCGGGTCCGCCAGGGGATTCCTGAACAGCCCCTGTATGGCGGCACCGGTCGTAGACAATCCGGCGCCTACCATGACAGCCATGACCATGCGGGGAAATCTGATCTGCCAGAGGATAGTACCCTTCAGATCGCTGCTCTCACCCAAACCCAGTCCTGCCACGAGCAGGTGCCAGATCTCAGCCAAGGAAAGATCGGCTGGACCGATGATGAGTGATGTGCTGACGGCGATCAGCAGGAGGGCGATCAGAATCAGAAAACTGGTCTTGGTGCGACTCATGACGGGTTAGGGCAGACCACCGGCAGGGCGTGTTCGATAACTATCTCTTCGGGTGAAATCGACACCGCGTAAGCGATCACCTCAACGCCGTTTGCCAGCGCCTTTCGTAGCGTCTCACCATAGGTCTTATCGATATGGTCCGCCGGCCGAACTTCGCGTATGCCGGTATGCTGTACGCAGTAACAGAGAACCGCTCTGTGACCCTGTCGACGGATATTGATCAACTCCCGCAAGTGTTTGGATCCCCGCAAACTCACCGCATCCGGAAAGTATCCAATCCCTTTTCCGGCGCTATCGTCCAAAAGGGTGACGCTCTTCACTTCGACATAACAGAGTATACCGGGAGATATCGCATCGTCACGATCTGCCTTTACGCTGTCAGAACCTAGCTGGCGCCGTTTGGTCAACAACAGATCGATTCTACTTCTCTCCTCGCCATAGCTGACCTCTGTCTGCAACTCATCAAAGTCGGCTAGTTCCCTAATGGTGCCATTTTCGATGGCCTCCTTAACCAACCGATTGGCCAGTCCCGTATTGACGCCAATCAGATCGCCAAGCGTATTCTGCACAAGCTCCCAGGTATGGGGATACTTGCGTTTCCGATTCAAGGAGAGAGAAAACCAGACTTTGCTGCCGCTGACAGCACAGTTCGTCATCGAACCGGTGTTGGCACAGTGAATCGTCAGGACCTGTCCGCTTTCCGCGCGAACATCCGCCAGGAATCTCTTGTAGCGCTTGAGCAGAACACCCTTTTCAAGGGGCTGAGTGAATTGCCCTGTATACATCATGGTGCTCTCACCGGTTCATTTGAGCAATCATTCGAGCCTTTAACCCAGTCTTCAATGGAGCGCCTTCTCAATCCGCCGGAGGGCCTCGGACAGTCTGGCGATATCCTCGGCA
>CEPV01022372.1_pt1 | contig 20775 bp, 11 predicted proteins | sample 530451 | NCBI WGS metagenome assembly CEPV01 (sample SAMEA2620097, study PRJEB7988) | marine metagenome | isolation source: saline water (ENVO:00002010), including
GATTAGAAATGCGTTCAAATTTCATCTAATCAACGCATTTCTCTATACTTCATCTCCTTCTTAGCTATGACAAAACACTCCTCAATTTTCTTCTTATCTATATTTAACTTTAACAGATATTCTGTTATCTGGCTTTGAGTATAACCTTCTTCTAACCTTAATTGAATGTACTTTATTATTTTATGATCTGGTTTTTTTCTAAAAAGCTTAAAATATAATATTATTAGGGAAATTATTAAAAACAAAACTATTAGAACAATACTTCGAATACTTAAAAGAGGAAGTTCTTTTTTTCCTTCAGCTTCAGTTGCATCAAGCAAACTTTTTTCTACATAAACATACTTCTTCCCTTCAAATATAAAAACTTCTTTCCCATCTAAGTTCTCTCCAATCTTAGGAACCCTGAGAGTTGGTTCCATAGGCTCTTTATTCAAGACCCTCCCTATATCATTTCTCTTTTCAAATTCCCTGTCTGCAATATCTCCCCTGGTATTTTGCTCAATAATTGATTCTTCAGAAAAAAATTCAAGTTTATTTGTAACAGCAACTAAGCTTCCATCAACATATGCATTTAAAGGCCGCAAAACAACACTGGCAGCAGCATCATTTATCTTCAACTTATATTCAAATTGCAGTGTTTCTCCAGAATCAAAATAAGGTATTTCCTTTTTCCATTCTACTCTTACATCATTACCATCAATTATTGTTTCAAAGTCTTTTTTAGGGGATATAACCTCAAAATCCGATGGCATAAATGAAGTTACTAATACCATATTATCAATAGGATTGCCTTTATTTGTCAAAGTAGTTGTTAAAGTGAAAGCCCCTTCTAAAAATTCATCCATATTAGGGTATTCTCTTTTAATCAAAAGGTCAATATCCTGAGTGTTCCAGGAAAACGATAATCTAGATGCATAAACATCATTTGATTTCCATAAATAATTATTTCTTTTTCCATAAACAATTTCTATAGGTATATTAGAAGCACTAATTATCTTATAAGGAATATCTAAATTTATTGAAGTAGAATTTATCCGTTTAGTATTTAAATTACCATTAAAATAAACATTGGGGTTAAAGGATGCTGTCTTAAAATCTTCTTCATTCAGCTGTTCAGTATAGCTTACAGTCACTATAGCATCTCCATTAATCTCTAAATCGAATTTCTTGCCGTAATTAACGCCATCATACATAACAACTGCATCTTCAGGAAAATTAAAAAAATCCAGATTTACTTTTTCATTGCCTATAAAAGTATATTCAGCAGCAACTTCAAGTTCTTCCCCTATTGTTAAATTTGCATCTATACTGTTAACATTCACTGTCCCCTTATAAAATTCCAAGCTATAAGCTATATTAATCATTAAAATAAACATTAAGCCAGCTAATATTGTTTTTTTATTCATTTTTTTATGGACATATATCTAAATAATAGGTCATTTTTTTATCTCCAACAGAACATTGATTACTGGGGTCTGGCATCCCACTAGTATCAGGATAATTTAGAGTATATGTATATGGATCTACGCCAGATTCACCAACATACCCAGGTATATTGCCCATATAATCATTAAATATTCCATTTGGGTCATGCGCATCCCATCTTGACTCTGAATTAAAATAACTGGTAATTGCTGATGACTGAGGCTCTAATATTCTAAACTTGCTGTCTATATTTACAACATTGAACACGTGTGTAGGAGAAGTGACTACATAAATACATTTTTCACTTATTCCTAAAGCGCGCATTAAAGAAAATGTAGTGTAAGCAAAATCCTCGCAATCTCCGCAATAATCATTACCACATCCTCTTGTTTTGGAATTTTCAAATAAATCATAAGAAGTTACCTCCCAACTTTTCCATCTATCCGAATTATCTTCTACATACCCCATATGATTGCTTATATAATCATTAACAGCAACATAAATTTCATTGACAGTATCAACCTCCTCGACAGAAATTCCTTTTTTATTAGCATATTCTAACATTGCTTCCATCGCTTTTTGTTTAATCAAAGGATTTCCTAAACTAAATCTGGGAGAAGCGCTTCCTGATCCTGGCGCGCTATTAGTTAAGCAATCATAAACATTTATGTCCACAGAAATTTTCTTGCTAGCTTTTGCCCCATCATTATCAGTTATTGTAACGATGGGCTGATAAAAGTCTACTTCCATAGAAGTAAAGTTGATTTTCTTTCCTAGTGTAATATTTCCATCTCCAAAATCCCATTCATATTTTACTATATGGCCATCTAAGTCATAAGCATTAGCCTCTAGCTCTATGGTTTCTCCAATAACTGCTTCATAATCTTTTAATCTGTTAAATTTTGGTTTAACATTAAACTTCCCGGAATAATCTACACTAACCTTGCTTAATTTAGTAATCTGATCTTTTTTTTCAGTCTCCAAAAACGCAGTATATTGGAAGTATTTATTTCCATTATGGATAACTGGAATGCCTTGCCCAGATTCAGTAAAATAACTGCTGGAATTTCCATCTGGGCCTGTCCAATCAGTCCATGGACCCATCTCTCCATAGATATTAGGAGCGCTCCTAACCTGGAACTTAACCTTATTACCTGAAAAATCAGGCTCGGGAGGAGGAACTGGCTTTCTATAAACATAAAGCTCTCTTAAAGAAGGGACATCATCTAATGTTTTTAATATTTTAATGCCTATTTTATTTGTATTAATTTTATTAGGTAATGTGAAAATAGTTTTCTTATTTTCCTCTAAACCATTAGGAGTTAAAGATGGAGCATCTATATACCCCCACCCAGCTGGCTCAGTAATCCATTGTTTGGGTCTTGCTTCATCCAAATTCATGTCAAGCACTAAACCCTCTTTATTTGCAATAGAATTTGAATTGTATATAGAAGATATTTCTTCTTGAGACAATGCGCGATTCCACATAGATACTTCATCTATATTTCCTTTAAAATATCCTGAAGTATTTAATGGATTATAATTTCTGCCAATCCACACATCATCATCATTTTTAGGTAGCTCTCCAGAAAATTCTGTATTCACTCCTTCTAAATTTCCATCAACATATAATTTCATTCCACCACTGCCATACGTCGCAGCAATATGATGCCACTCCCCATCATTTACATTTGTATTAGAATTGACTCTATAAGCAACACCATCTTTCTTAATTAAAAATTCTCCACCATCATATGTACTTAGTGAATAAGGAACATTGTCTTTTACAGCCGCTATATTTGGAGTAAATTCATAATAATCATTATTGCTATATTTATCATGGGAAAATCCATTTTTAAAATTAAAACGTACAACTCCAAAATTAATATTATCATTTCCATATTGTGTTGCTTCTGATAAATTCAATTGAACTCCTACTGTAGAGCTTATTTCATTATCTTTAGAATTTTTCATATCAACAAAATAAATTTTATTTGTTGATTCTTCCAAAACACAAGCAAAGCTGCTTGTTCCAGCATTCTTACCATATTCAAAGCCATCCAACCAATATCCAGACCATTTTATCCATAACTGCCTATCAGGGGCAGTTCCAAAGATTTTAGTACGTACTTTATCTTCATTTCCAGTAGGAGGGTCACTTGTAAATTCATCCCAGAAACAACCAATTGTTTTATCAGGTAAATTTAAAGAAGGCAAGTTCTCATTATTATCTGGAAGATTTGACGGATTACTATCAAAAGTTATCAATCCGTTATGGCTTGATCTAAAGCTATTAACAGTTTCTCCATAAAATTCAAAATCAAATGGCATTTGTTGCAATAAAGACCATGAATTTACAGCTACTCTATCTCTAGTAATATCATTCCATCCACTGTTAATGTCATCCTCTTCTCGATTTAAATATCCAGGGTTTCCAAAGTTTTCTTTAAATGAAGTTTCATAATTTTCAAAATATGTTCTTTTACTTGAATAAGGAATTTCTGATTTAGTGACTTGAATTACCAAGTCATCAGTGTCAGAATCAACTTGATTATTATTATAGCCGCAAGTAAGCATATCATTAACGGGTTTTCCTCCTAAATCAACTGAATATGCCCTTATAATATGGCTTCCTTCTACATTGTCTAATTTAAATATAAAAGAGCTCTCCTGATACGCGAGTCGATACGCGAGTCTTGTCTTAATAGTCCTAAACTCTAGTTCTGTTTGTGAACTGCTATACAACACCACAACATAATTATAATATCCACTTAATAAACTTGTACTTGATGTAGTTATATTAACATAATCATTTCCTTTGAAAACTCCAGAATTATCCAGATTATTTACTTGTATGCTTACTGACACTTCACCACTACTCCCATCTAAACAAACATCATTCATTATATACTCTTCAGTTTTAACATTTTCTTTATTCCCCATATTATCTTCTGAATAATACTTTAATATAAAACTTGCAGAAATTGGAATATATGTAGAATATATTTCTCCATTTAAAGAATTTGTTGAATGTATCTTTCTAGTATCACTAGTAACAGGATCTGAACCATCAGTTGTATAATAAATACTGCCTGGCTCGTTTATAGTTAAAGTTGCAACTGGTGATGCTAAACCATAATATGTGCCCCCGGGAAATGAAATAGTAGTTATTGGAGCAATATTATCAATAACATAATTTTCTGTGTTGATATTTTTTTCTTGATTTCCAGCATCATCAACAGAGAAAAATTTTAGTATTATTGCGCCATCTGTCAGGGTTATTGGCCCTGAATAAACAGATGAGCTTGTTGTAGGAGTGGCTCCATCTAATGTGTAGTAAATAGTAGCTGGCTCGTTTGCAGTTAACTCAATAGAAGGGTGATAATTATATGAGCTACTAGCAAGAGAAACTGTTGATTCTGGGAGAATATTGTCCCCCACTTCTTCATCATACAATAATTTTATAACAACGTCATCTGTATCTGACATATAATCATTAACATCGTAGCCACATAATTCACCAGTAGGCATCATAGATTCTTCCACCCTCCAATTCATCGTATTTGTTAAATATACTCTAATAACACGCTCTTCTTCTATATTCTTTAATGGTGGGAATGTATAATAATAAGTGCCATCAGATGTAATAGCATTCGATATATACATTATTTCAAAAGTCTTTCCATGATCATAACTATACAACCATACAAGATAAGAAGGTTCATCAATAAAAATATCTACTGTTGCACTTACTTTAATAGTACTTCCACCCCTCAAAGTATCTGACCCGTCAACATTCTCAATCTTAATTTCATCTATTTTAAGATACCCGCCACTTAAAGTTCCATCTTCACAATCATCAACAGTGCCATCAGTTGCTAAATTAATTAATGATTCACCTTTACCCTTGCATTCAGAATCACAAACACAAGGAGAAACACTACTACATTCTTTTGCCGCAGTTGAACTTTGTACATTGTACGTGCTTGTCTTTACATCTTCAACATTACCTAAATTATCTACTGAAAAATACTTTAATTCTGTTTGGCCCACTGGTAAATCAATAGAAGTCGAATATAATGTTGAATTAATTGTTGGAGTTGTTCCATCAATTGTATAATAAGTATTAACAATTGGACTTGAATCTGAAGTGCTTAAAGAAACTGAAGTTGGGAAATGATATCTTCCTTCTAAAAGATTTGGTGCAGTTACCGGGGCAAAAATATCTTCAAAAACATAATTTGACTGCTTAACTTCTTCAACATTGCCAGTATAATCAACTGAAAAATACTTTAAAATTTTATCAGAAGAGATTGTAATGGGATTAGAATATACTGATGAGCTAGTAGTTGGGGTAGTTCCATCTAAAGTATAGTAAGTTGTATAAGTATTATCTAGTTCATTTATTGCAGTTAAAGTTACTCTTTGAGTAGTGCCTATGTCATAAGTTCCCTCAACCGGAGAAGCTTCAGTTATTGGAGCTATAATGTCATAATCGGAATTAAATGCAACATCAATAACAACATCATCTGTGTCTGATTCAGTGGTTGTTCTATCGTATCCGCATACTGCAGAGGATAAATAACCAACATCACTTGTAGCATAAACTCTAATTATATGTTTTCCAGCTATATTATCAAGATTGAAAATGTGTTCTTGATTCCCATAGTTTTTATCAATATCATCAGTTGCATGTAATACTCTAAATTTCTGCCCATTATTATTGCTATATAACAAAACAAGGTAGTCGCTATTGCCATATTTGGGATAATCAAAAGACCCTTTAAAACTAACTTTAACCCTATCGCCTCCTTTGAATGTAGTATCATCTAAGTCTTCAATTTTAATTTGACTAACACTTCCGTCTGAGCCATAAAGCATTTCTCTAGTGCCATCCTTACAATGATTTATAGTTCCATCTCCAGGTTCTTTTTTGCCTAAGCAACTTCCAATATAACACTCGCAAGGAGAAGTGCTCCCGCACTCCTTTGCAGCATAAGTTTCTTGGAATCTATAATTTTCTGCATTGACGCTTGATTCAATATTTCCAGCTAAATCTACTGAATAAAATTTTAATGCAGTGTCCGAAGAAAGAACAAGGGGGCCATTATATTCAATTTTAGTAATGCTAGTTTTAGGATCAGTTCCATCCAGAGTATAGTAAGTTATAGCTTGTTCATTTGCTGTTAAAGTTATAGTTTGTACAGATAAGTAAAGGCCTCCTTTCGTATCTGCTTTTGTAGTAGGAGGAAATACATCTACAAAAATATAATCTTCTTCCTTAACAGTTTCATAATTTCCTTCTGTATCGACAGAAGAAAACATCAATTTAGTAGTTTCAGATATTATAAGTGTATTAGAATATTCAATCCTGCTATCACTACTCATAGGATCAGTGCCATCTATGGTGTAATAAGTAGTAGAAGGCTCATTAAGCTCCACTTTTAAATCTACATATTGTATAGATCCATGAACAAACTCTCCTCCACTCAAGGAAGCAGTTGTTATTGGAGGGGTTACATCTTCATATGTGCTGTCATATTCAACTTTTATTGCAACATCATCTGTATCTGAATAATACCTGCTTCGCGATCCATCATTCCCACAAGCCGAATTTATGTTAATATTATCTGTACTCCAACGAGTTCCATAAACTCTAACGATATGGTATCCCTCAACATTATCCAATGGGAAAGTAAATGTTTTTGTGCCATCTCCAGTAGTATATGTGTCCAATACCCTAAATGTTTTTCCATTATCACTGCTATAAACAAAAGCAATATAATCTAAACCCGGATACATTCCATCTATTGTAGCTTTTACTTTAATTAAATTACCCCCTTGGAAATTGCCACCATCTAAATCTTCAATAACTATATTATTTATTACATTCCTACCATCAGTAATCCCATCTTCACAATCATCAATAGTGTTATCTGTTTCAACACCATCAATTATTTCATTCTTTCCTGCGCAATTAGAAGTGCATTCACAAAAGGATGTTTCACAAATTTGCACTGGAGCATATATCTTATATGAATCAGTTTTGACACTTTCTTTATTTCCTACAAGGTCTTCAGAATAATACTTTAATGTAGTATCGGATGAAATTGGAATAGGAGCTGAATATTTTATTCTGCTGGCACTGGTAACAGGATCTGTACCATCTAAAGTATAATAGATACTAGCCAGTTCATTGGTTTTTAAAGTTATATATTCAGGAACATCATAAAAATATATCTTTGAAGTTGGATCAGGGGAAGCTGTTGTAGTTGAAGGAGTTATATCTATTTTATAATTTTGAGTTTTAACACTTTCTTGAGCCCCTTCACTATCTACTGAATAATATTTCAATACACTACTCCCATATATCTGGATGGGATAAAATTTAGAATAAACCTTATAACTTGTTGTAGGTAAATTATCTAAAGGTTTTGCGCTTCCAGAAGCTGCTACATATATTATAACATCATCTGTATCTGAGACTTCATTACCACTGGATTGTTCATAGCCGCATTTATTATTTTTTGGAATAGACCATGAATATCCATAAAATAAATAAGCCCTGATAACATGCTTCCCTACTACATCATCCAATTTAAAAGTGGCAGACCTCCAGGGCATTGACGGATACATTGAAGAATGGCGATATACCCTGCCTGATGCAGTTGAAAAGCTGATTAGCCTAAAATTCTTGCCACCATCACTGCTATAAAAAAATGCATATCTAGAACTGGAAAAACCTATACCATCCCCCCTATTGCCTAATACATCAACTTTAACCCAATCTCCCCCCCTAAAAAAAGGATTGCTTGAATCAGCAATTAAAGAATCACCTATATCTTCAATCTTTATCCTAGTTATTTTATAACTTCCAGAACCATCCTTGCAACCATCAACTGTCCCATCAGTTTCAATGCCATTTATTGTTTCATCATTTCCAGCGCAATTATCTCTACATTCACAAGGAGAAGCGCTTCTGCAATTTTGCGCAGCCGAACCAGGCCCATCAACCGTATAGTAAATAGTTGCATCCTCATCTACAGTTAATTCAATAGAAGGATTATAGTTGTAAATTCCACTTTCTAAGGAAGCGCTAGTTGTTGGGGGTGTTAAAATAGTAATTGTATAGATTTCTGTATTAACGTTCTCTTTATTACCTAAACTATCAACTGAAAAGTACTTTAATGCAGCATCTTCAGAAATTATAATTGGGTCTGCGTATATTGTAGAGCTAGTTGTAGGAACACTTCCATCTAATGTATAATAAGTTGTTGCAGGTTCATTTGTTGTTAGAGTTATGGATTGTTCAGACTTATAAGAGCCTCCTGGAGAAGATATTTGCGTTATTGGAGGTATTGTGTCTATAGTATATGTTTCACTCTTAACATTTTCCTGATTTCCTGAAGAATCTACGGAAAAGAATTTTAAAATTGTATCTCCTTCTTTTGCTATTGAAACCAGTCCTGAATAAGCTAATGAACTGGTAGTTGGGATAGTTTCATCCAAAGTATAATATGTTGCAGCTTGTTCATTTACTTTTAATTCAACTGAAGGATAGTAATTATATGAGCCACTAAATACAGAAGCAGTTGTTGTTGGCGCGCTTATATCTACTACATTATAGATGCTTGTTTGAGTATTCTCTTTATTCCCTGACACATCAATTGAGAAGTATTTTAATGCAGTATCTGAAGATATGGATATTGGATCTGTATATGTTGTAGAGCTAATTGTTGGCTCGCTTCCATCTAAAGTATAATAAGTTGTTGCTGGTTCATTCGCGCTCAAAGTCAACATTATTGCCTTTCCAGTTTTATATGATCCTCCAACAGGGGATGCGCTAGTTTTAGGAGCAATAATATCTAAAAATTTATAATCCTCTGTTTTAATACTTTCTATATTTCCACCATTATCAACTGAAAAATAATTTAATGTAATATCATAAGAAATTTCTATTGGGTTTGAATAAACTAACGAATTAGTCGTTGGTGTAGTTCCATCAATAGTATAGTAAGTTATTGCCGGCTCATTTGTTGTTAAAATTACTTGCTGAGCCACATCAGAAATAAGCCTTGCAGTTGTTGCTGGAATAGATGTATCAACAATAGTATATGCTTGAGTTTTTGTAATTTCTCTGTTTCCTGCATTGTCAACTGAAAAGTACTTTAATGCAGCATCTTCAGAAATTATAATTGGATCTGTGTATATTGTAGAGCTAGTTGTAGGAACACTTCCATCTAAGGTATAATAAGTTGTTGCAGGTTCATTTGCTCTTAGAATTATGGTTTTTTCAGATGTATAAGACCCTCCTGGAGTTGATGCTGTAGTTGCAGGAGCAGTAATATCAACAAACACATAATTTTGAGTCTTAACAACTTCTTTATTTCCTGCATTATCAATTGAGAAATACTTCAAGGTTGTATCAGAAGATATTGTTATAGGCAAAAAATAAGCTTCTGAACTGGTAGTTGGTGCAGTTCCATCTAAAGTGTAATAAATAGTTGCTCGTTCATTTGCTGTTAAAATTATAGTTTGCCCAGAATTATAAGTTCCACCAACTAGAGATATAGTAGTGCTTGGCGCAACACTATCAGCAAACACATAATTTTGAGTCTTAACCTTTTCTTCATTACCACTAGCATCTACAGAGAAGAACTTTAATCTAGTATCAGAAGATATAGTAATAGGGCCAGAGTATATTATGGAGCTTGTTGTTGGTTTAGTTCCACCAATAGTATAATAAGTAGTAGCTACTTCATTTGTTGTTAAAGTTATGGTTTGAGATAATGAGTTACTAGCTTCTGAAGAATATGCAGTAGTTACAGGAGCAGTAATATCAGAAAACCTATAATTTTGAGCCTTAACAACTTCTTCATTTCCTGCATTATCAACTGAAAAATAACTTAATGTAATATCTGCAGATATAGTAATAGGGCCAGAGTATATTGTAGAGCTTGTTGTTAGATTTCTTCCATCTAAAGTATAATAAATAGTTGCTGGTTCATTTGTTGTTAAAGTTATGGTTCTTTCAGAAGTATAAGTTCCTCCAACAGGAGATGCTGTTGTTTCTGGAGGCAAGGTATCAGGAACAATTCCAGTTCCTTGCCCAACACTTATCATAACATCATCTGTGTCTGAATAAGAGCTTCCAAGAGCCTGGTCATAGCCGCATGTTTTTCTCATATTATTCCCATAGTAAATCAAGTAAACCCTGATAACATGGCTTCCTTCAACATTATCTAATGGGAAAGAGTGCGAATAAATTCCATTTGCAGTTATTTTATTTGACATATGAATCGTTCTAAATGTTTTTCCGCTATCTCTGCTATAAACCCATACTACATAAGAGCCTAAATTACCCAATAATTCAACAGTTGCGCTAACCTTAACTCTATGTCCTCCTGCAAAATAACTTCCATCTAAATCTTCAACAAGGATTCTGTTAACTTTGAAATAATTGTTAGTTCCATCCCTACAATTATCCACCGTTCCATCGTCTCGTTCATTTTTTCCAAAACAATTACTGCTGCAAATACAAGGAGAAGTGCTTCCGCATTCTTGCGCTGGAATTAGCCTAACTGTATCATCAATGATATACCTAACTCGCATAACATCTTCACGATTCCCAGCTTCATCCACTGAAAAGAACTTTAACGTTGTATCTTTCGATATCAAAATTGGACTAGAATATTTCGCAGACCTGGTACTGGGTGTAGTTCCATCCAGAGTGTAATAAGTAGTTGAGGGTTCATCAGCTGTCAAGGTTATTGTTTGCCGGGAATCATATGAGCCTCCTGAAGGAGAAGCAATTGTTATAGGAGGAGTCGTTTCTGGTTGCGGAGATGTTTGCGCATCACCTGAGCTTACTCGAATAACAACATCATCGGTGTCTGACCTGTATCTATCGTAATCATAACCACAAAATTCAGTTGGAGTTCTTCCATCAGATACAATATATGCCCTTATAACATGCTCTCCTGCCACATTATCCAGGTTAAAAACATAAGTGAATGTACCATCAGCATTAATTCCACCTTTATTATGCATGATTCTAAATGTTCTACCGGCATCACTGCTATACAGCCAAACAATGGTATGAATTAAAGAAACTATATCTGCAGTAACACTTACCGATACCCTATCCCCAGCCTTAAAAGTCCCAGGATTGTCTAAATCCTGAACCACAATTCTGTCAATAAAATCCCTTCCGTCTCTACCATCCCTACAGTTATCCACTGTTCCATCGTCTCGTTCATTTTTTCCTTGACAATTAGAAGTGCATTCACAAGGAGAAGTTGTTCCGCAAGTTTCAGCAGGCGGGTCTTTCGCAATTATAAAGCCTTCATCTGTTGTTTTGACCCATGCCATCATTGTAATTTCATTTTCCATATCTAAGCTGGCATCATTTCCAATATCAATATAGTCATCCAAACCATCAAAATCCAGCACGGATTTTTTCATTTCTTTATTTGGAGTGAACTCATAATAAACATTGTTGTGAATAGAGTTTCCAGCATCAAAACTACTTACCCAATCCTCGTATACTTGTTGGGTGCTAGATGCAACATCCTTATCCGTAATAACTTGTTCATATCGCACTGCAGTTGAACTGTCCAGCTGAATGCCAACTATAGGATTGAGGGTATTGTAAAAAGATTTCATATCAACCATATATATTTTATTTGTCCCTTCCTCTAATACGCAAGCAAAGTTATTTTTTTGTGAATCTCCATATTCAAATCCGCCACGATAAGAATCCCCACCACTCCATTTAATCCATAATTGCCTATTAGGAGCAGTTCCAAACGTACGATTTTGTACACCTTGGGAACCTCTTCCAGTACTATAAATATCGCCATTTGTAAAGCTGTCCCAAAAGCAGGCAATTGTCTTATCCGGCAGATCTGAAGAAGGCAGGTTTCCATTTTCGCTTGGAAGCTTTGTTGGATTGCTGTCAAATGTGATTAAACCATTCAGGCTCACTTGGTAATTTTTAACTGGCTCGCCAAAAAATTCAAAATCAAAAGGTATAGATTGGGATGATGACCACTTGTTGGATAATTTAGGCTCCGGAGTATCAAAAAAATCAGGAGTATAAAAAGTATTTATGTATGGCCTGCTCCACCCAAATTGATCATTATCCGTACCCACCCATCCAGGATTCCCTCCACTATCATTGAAAGCCATGCTGTAACCTTTAAAATAATAGTCCCTGCTTTGGTAAGGAACTTCAGATTCAGTAATAATAACCTGTTCGTCCATAGGGCAAGTTCTCCCTATGCAAACTCCATCATTACCCATATCAGAAGAATCATTAAAATTCCTATTTAACTCATCAAATTCCCAATGTCCTTTGTTCTCATCCCAATATTTTACCTTATAATCTTTTATCTGGCTCTCAGGCTCAACAAAAGAGATGCTGTCAATTTCCCTCTCTTCAGTAAATTGAATATATACTTCTGGTTCATAATCACTGTCAAGAGGCTTCCATAATTTTGGCAGTTCTTTTGAAGACTCCGATTGTTCATCCTTAAACGTTATGTAATTATTAGAAGAGCCATCATTAAGGTATATGGAATCTATATTTGGCAAAGAGTTGTCTGAACTGGACACATGCACTGTCCCTTCGCTTGCGATATTTGCAGAATAACCTCCATCATACCCTTCAAAGGCTTCTATCTCAAACACTGCGCCATGCCCATACCAGTATGGGACTGGCCTTATTCTTATTTTTGATGCCCTGACAGGATCGAATGTTTCTGTGATAATGTAAGGGCCATCTTCGTAGTTAGTATAACCAGATTCATTGCATGGAAGCCCATAATCCGAAGGCGAGCCTTTAAACGAGCGTTTTATCAATTTCCATCTAAAGCCATCATAGTACTCAATCACAAAATGGCCATAGCAAGATACCTGCGGCTTAAACAAAGTCAAAATAATTTTTCCAATAAATTTTGGATCTTCCCATTCAATACCTACCCAATAATCCTTAGCAACCTCTGATGAGGCCCAATAATCAGATAATTTCCCATCATTAATGCTTTCTTTATACACATAACTAAGGCCATCTTTAGTGCTTTCCGCAATTGCTGTTCCCAGTGGCGCAATATTCCTACTGTATGTAGAATAAGTTCCTATTGAGTGTTTAAAGCTAAGGTTCTTGTAAGAGACTTTATTATTGGAAGTCCCTGTATCAAGTATCCTAGAAGTAAAAGAGGAATTAAGTGTTCCGTCAAGCGCAATGTAAGAGTCTTCTTGGGTGTTATACACTTCAATCTCGGATAAAGCGCACACTGATATACATCCTCCAGTAAGAACTCTCATTTTGGTGGAGATAACTGGAGCAAAAGTCACTCTCTGTCTCACTTGATTATAATAACCATTACTGTAATTAACACCATAATTAAACGCATTCTTAAGAAATATATCCTTAGTTTCTTCAGGATAATCTAAACGATTGTAGTATGGAAGGTTTATTGTATTAGTAACATCAACCCATTTTCCTTCTTTCATTACTTGAATCTTAAAGTCTTTTATGAAAAAAAGACCTTGGGTAATAACAACCTCGTCAAAAGCCTGAGCTTCATCCCAAGATATGCCCATATATTCGCCAGAAGTTTCAGAAGATACAAGACGTCCAACTAATTCCCGCCATGCTGGAGGTGTAAATATTGCCTGAAACCCTACAAAAGTATAGATGCCATCATTCACCGAACTAACCGTACTAAGATCATACATGTAGGAGCTAAATTCCTCTCCTGAAAAAGCAAGATTATCTCCTGCATATATTTTAATACCCTCGCCAATTACTCCTTCCAAAAAATCATCACCACCAGAATCAACCAACCTGCCTTTATAACCGCAAGTCCCATCTTCTTGTGCGCTCATTCCAATCCCGCACCCGCAAAGTTTAGAGTTCTCAATCAAAACTCCATCCTGGCAGTAATTAGGAGGAATACCTGAACACTGTCCTGATTTAGTTCCATCATTGCAAATTTGTGCGCAGCTATTATCTGCTTCACACGCATAACCTTGAGGACAGCCGCACAGCTCACAATCAAAAGATAATTTCCCATCAGAATCGCAAAACCTATTATCTAAAGTGCAGGAATCAAGTTCACTTATCGGAATTCCAAAATCATCCTTGCATGCATTTACACACCTCAAACCAATATCCTGGTCATAAGAGCATATTTTACCTTGCTGAGTGCATTGAAGGTCTTCACACGTTAAATAATCGGATTCCTGAGAATAGGCAGGACTAAGCAATATAACTAACAATGCTAAGTATAAAACCACCCTTTTTTGCACTTTCATTTACACATCTTTAACTAAAAATACTTTGTTTGGACTAGTATTATCATCCATACAATTGTTATTTATAAATTATTCCTAAATTTGATAGTATTTAATCATCGGCTTTTAGAATTTCCAGAGACAGCATTAAACTCAAATTGTTTAAAGTAATTGTATTCAACAGAATATTTACTTTTTAAAGCAAGCCGAGAAGGACAGGAGTTGTAAAACATATCAAATAACTGTGCAAAAAATTCATTAGACAGCTTTTTTCCCTAGCTTCCAACACCCAAGGATGTTCTATATTTATCAAAAATCTCCATAAAATTTTTTGAATCAGATAATCTGTTGTTAGGAGCATTCATTTTTCCCCATACACTTTATCTACTATATGGCCATATTCATGTAAGGGCCAATTTCCATAACCTTCAATTTGATCCTGGCTGATATACAAAGTACTTCCATAAACTAATCCCAAACTTCCATCAAGAGGAAGATCTCTATGTCTAAGTTTCTTACCTCTTAAATGTCTTAATTCTGGAATATCGGTAATTCTACCATTAAAAACTACAATTTTGTAATGGTTATTTCTCCCCAAACAATCCAATTTCCTTTCCGGCATCCAGCCAGCCAAATGCATAATTTAAAGCTCCAAACGCACTTGCTTTATCGTTTTTTTCTTTAAAGTGGTTGGCATCTTCATAATATCTTTTTGCAGTATCAAGAAATTTCAGGGCAGCTTTATAGTGCTCATGATTTTCATCAACTTTTAGTTTTATGCTATCTAATAACTCTTTGGTAACTTTAAATTCTCTTTCTAAGCGTTCATCTGTTAAAGTGTTCATTTTATTAAACTAGGTTGAGATTTTAAAACTTCATGTATTTTGCTAAACTTTTTCTTATTAATATGAACTTAAATATTTTTTTATTATTCTAAGCATTTACTTTCTAGATGCTTAATCAAACTTTTAATATAAATTTCAAACATCACTTTATTAACTTTCCAATCATCCCCATCTATTCTTTTTCCCCTGTATTGCATGTTGTTTCTTAATTTACGCATGGTCTCTATAGTTTCCCAATCTAAATCCAACTCAGGATGCATTGTACATATGTATGCTATCATGCATTTATGGTTAGATGATATCACTTTGTCAAACAGAGCAATAGCATCTAAGGCCTGCCTTAAAATATCATAACGAGACTTGTATAAAAAAGAATAGCTGATTTGCTTTTTCTCTGCTGTCTTCTCAATTTCTTTAGAAAAATTAAAATCTTCTTTTGCTGATTTCAGAATGGATTTTGCTAATTCTACATCAATATCTTTTCTAAATTTTATTATGCCTTCTACTTGGCATTGCTCATACACTTCTTTAATATTTTCATATTTTTTCATACTGAAACCTTAGCAATATCATTTATGCTTCCTTTAACAAAAAATCCATTTATTATATTTTTCATGAGTCCAGATTTAATATCTTTTATCTCTTTTTTAGTCTTAAAAAAGTGCACTTGCACTTCTCTTCCAGCAAATAAAGTTCCGAATTTAAGATCTCCAGGATCACCATATATAAAAATATCTATATCGCTTTTTGTGTGCCAATCTCCTCTAGCAAAGCTGCCAAAAATTATTATTGTTTTTGCTTCTTCAAGAGATAGTAATTTAGTTAATAATCCTTGTCCATATAATTGATTTAACCCATAAAGTTTTTTTTTATAATAATAGTTAGGATGCCCCCAATTGCCTTGAAAATAAGGCATTTTCCCCCCAGGCTTAATATGGTTTATTACCTTTCCCTTTACTAATTTTTTTAGCCAAAAGTTAGCGCGCTCTTTACTGATACTTGCATTTTTTACAATATCCTTAAAGTGCCAATGCTTTGTGGACTCATTTAAGAATAATATGAGTACATTATTTTCTTTATTAGGGTAAGACATTTTAGTCATGTTAAGAATGACTATTATTTAAAGCTTTCTATTTAAGAAATAGATTTAGCTCACATTGGAATAAAATAAAAAAAGAAATATCTATTTAATCAATTTCCTTAGTTCTTTTCCTTTCTCTATTGCAATTTCAACCATCTTATCTATGTCTTCTGCTGTTAATGGGTAATCTCCGCCTTTTTGCATAGCGCATAAAGTTCCATCGCTTAATGTTGCTACTGTAAGGCGCGCATCTATCACTTTTTCCTCATCTGAATCTGGATCAACAATGAATTTGTCCCCAATCTTAATTACTGTTATGGTTATTGGAGTGTCTGTAATTTCCAGCTTTTTGTCTGTTTTTTCTTTGTAGTCTATTTTTTCATCTTCATACTTTGGAAAAGTCATATTCTTTAAAGCGGCAACTGCAGCTAGGGCAGATGCATCCAGTAAATTTCCAGCTTCATTTATTGTGCAAACATCAATTATTAACATCCATACTTTTTCCCCTTCTTTTATGCATAGTTTTTTGAAATCCAATACTTTGCTTTCCCTTATGCCCCTGTCTACGACTCTTGCAAGCTCTATCGCTCGAATTTGAGGCGGTCCTGGTTCAAATTCCGGGCTTGATAATGGTAATAGTTCTGCACCGACCATTATGCTTCCCTGGCCTGGCTGGTCAGGATAAGGCTCCATAACTTCTACTTTAACGCCTGCTATTACATCTGTTTGTCCTATTTTAACTCTAGCAGAGCCTTCTGCAGATTTAACAACATTAACTTCCACATTAATTGGCCTGTACTCATCAAGTTTTCTTCCATCAAGCCTTGTGTCAGAGCTGAACAATTTTATGATATGATTTCTTAATTCTTTATGCATTTTTTGTACCTGTTTTATATTTGTCTTTCAAAGCTTTTTTTTGTATATCGTAAATGTCTTTGCAAACTTTTTTTGCCATTTCAAGACTTTTTTTTAATTCTTGTTTTGAGATTAAGCCATCCATTTGCAGCAAAGTTATTTTATTGCTGTTAGGCATTATAGCTATTGGGGTGTCTGCAACAGGACCGTCTTCATAAGATTCTTCATTATAGTCAAGGTCAACAACTAATTTGTCATCAACACGTCCTACAGAAACTGATGCTACTAGGTCTTTCATTAATAATCCTGCATCTGCAAGGGCCATTGATGCTGCGCAAATTCCCGCGCATCTTGAGCCAGCTTCTGTCTGTGGAAATTCAATAAACACATCAACTACTGAATTTGGATAATCATCCAGATTAAGCACAGGCAGCAATGCTTTTTGTGTTACTAAAGAGATTTCTTTAGACCTTCTAGAGCCACCTGGTCTTACTCTTTCACCAAAACTTGAGAAAGGCATCATGTTATAATAGCATCTTAAGATTCCTTTTGAAGGGTTTTGCAAAAATCTAGGATGCAAATTTCTAGGGCCATATACAGCAGCATAAGCTTCTGTGTTTCCAATCTTAAAATAAGAAGAACCGTCTGCTCTTGGTATTACTCCAACCTTAGCTTCCATCTTTCTAGGTTCATCAAATTTTCTCTTGTCTAATCTTTCTTTGTATGTCATTTTATTTTTGTTGCAATATTTTATATTTCATTTATTTTTAATTTTATTTTTTTAATTGATTTTAATTTTTAATAATCAATTTATATTTTATTGAATTTATATTTTTTATTGGAATGTTTTTATTGGCAAATTTTTGATTAATTTTAATATTGGAATTTGTTTTTATCTTATTAATTTTTATTGATTAATTATTTTTAAATTGAATTATTTTTTATTCTGCCTTTACTTTTGATTTATTTTTCTCTAAAAATTCCTTGATTTTGTCAGTAAGGCCAGAAAGATGCGATTGTTCCTCAATCTTTCTTATTGCTTGGACAGCTAATAATTCTCCTTCTGGTGTTCCATCAATCCATACAATGCCGTTTTGGCCAATGCTTATGTTGCATTTTGTTGCTTCCTTTATCATGGAAACCATACTGCCTTGTTTGCCTATTATTCTTGGAACTTTATTAGAAGCAACTGTTATGATTCTGCCATTTCTTAATTTTCTTAATCCAGGGCCTTTCATGGTTACATCAACAAGTTTTTGGCTTGTAACATTAACTATTTTGCATACAATATAGTCTCCTATGTCATAGTATTGCGCAAGATTTGCGCCGCGAGCTATAAACTCAGATGTTGCTTCTTTAAGAGTGAGCATTGCATGATATGGGCTATTTGTATCTAAAACCCAGCTGGTAACATTTATATCAGTGACCTTGCAAATCATTGTATCATATTTTTTTGGTATGTATCTTCCAGACAAAGGTATCAGCTTTAAGGTTCTTCCATCTAGATGCACCAATCCTAATCTTGATGCAATTATATTTTCTCCTTCTCTGTAGGTTCCTATTCCGGGTAGAGAATCCATTCCAGTAGCTAATATTTCTCCAGGAACCACAACATCCTTGTCTTTTACATTAATTTTTCCCATTTTTTAATTCTTATTTTGTTTTCAAAACTTTAACCTCAGCGTTTCCGTGGCATAGGTCGTTTAGTTTTTCGTAAAATTCCTCTTCTAGGCCTCCGGGCATTTCAATAACACCAACCCAATCACCATTATTTTGCCATGCTTCTCTTAAAATTGTTCCGTAGTTTTTTACAGTTCCGTATGCTTTTCCAGCATATTCTGGCCCTATCTTAACTGCTAATTCCTTAACCTCAAATTTTATTGGCAATATTGGTTGTATTTTTTTAAGTGCCTCTTGAACCTGTTTTTCAACAGAGGTAAATTCATCAACATGAAACTTAGCTTCCTCAAATGCATTCTCTATCCTTATTACTGGATGGGGTGTATGTGTTTTTGGGTCAACACCATTTCTATGGATAATGTTGATTATCTGCTTTCTCTTGTTTTCTTTTAATTGATTTCTGTACTCTGATGTTAATTGTATTTCTCCTTTTTTTATTATTTGTTTAGCGACTTCTTCTGCGTCCGATGTTTGGAAAATCTGTTTCATAGCAGTTTCAGAAGCTTCCAGGCCTTTTTTTGAATCTGTAAAAATCTTCATTGCAGCAAGAACATCTTTCATATCAATTTCTTTTCCTTCTCTTATTGCTATTGCATTGTTGCAATCAACCAAAACCTCAAAATCCTGGCCATGTGTCTTAAGACGTGCAATGACTGCCTCATCCACTGTTACCATTTTTATTTCTTTTTCTTTTCTTTTGTAACTTTTATTTCTGCAGCACTCTTTTCTATCTTTTCCTTAGAGAACTTCTTGAACTTTTTATCATCAGTTTTTATGTAAGCGGCATCTATTCTTTCAATGTTGAAGTTATCTCCTAAAACTTTTTTTAATGCTCTTAAGGATATTTTAAAGCCTTCTTCTATTGTAAGTTCTGGCTTGTATTCTTTATGCAGGATTTCCTCAACTTCCACTTCTCCTTCTCCAATTACAGTAGCTTTATACTGGAAGAATATTCCAGTTGGATCTGTTTCATATAATCTTGGAGTATGGTCTTCTATGCCTGCAACTAATAAGGAAACTCCAAAAGGCCTTAAGCCACCAGATTGAGTGCAGATTTGCTTTAAATCACACATCTCTTTTACTATTGAAAGTGTGTCTATTGGGCTGTCATATGTTATTCTGTGCTGCTGAGCTTTTAGTTGCGCTCGTTCTATTAAAACTCTAGCATCAGATAAAATACCAGATGCAGTTGCGCCCATATGCTCATCTATCTGCCAGATTTTTTCAACAGCTTCTGGCACAACTAATTTGTCTATCACTCTTTTATCTGTAACAAACAAGATGCCATCAGCACATACCATTGCTATTGCTGTTGAGCCTTGTCTTACAGTTTTCTTTGCATATTCTACCTGTAAAAGCCTTCCGTCAGGGCTGAACATAGTTATGGCCCGGTCATAACCCATCAATTGATGGGGCATTGGTTGCATATTTTCTTTTACCATTTTTTTGAATTTCTGTTTTTAAATTGTTTTTTATTTATTCTAAGCCATTGAATTTATTTTTAGCCATTAAAAACATATTTTTTATTCGTTAAAAACTTTATTTTAATTTTATATTTCATTAAATATTCATTTTTATTAATTTTTTATT
>CEPV01030870.1_pt1 | contig 20766 bp, 19 predicted proteins | sample 530451 | NCBI WGS metagenome assembly CEPV01 (sample SAMEA2620097, study PRJEB7988) | marine metagenome | isolation source: saline water (ENVO:00002010), including
GTTCCTCCTGATATCTACGCATGTCACCGCTACACCAGGAATTCCACATTCCTCTCACATATTCTATCCTGCCAGTTTTGATCGCAGATCACCGGTTGAGCCGGTGGCTTTAACGATCAACTTGGCAAGACGCCTACGGACCCTTTACGCCCAGTTATTCCGGACAACGCTAGCACCCCTAGTATTACCGCGGCTGCTGGCACTAAGTTAGCCGGTGCTTTCTTGTGAGGTACCGTCACGTCCGAACATTATTTACATCCGGGTTTTTCTTCCCTCACGACAGATCTTTACACTCCTAGAAGCTTCATCGATCACGCGGCGTTGCTGCGTCAGACTTTCGTCCATTGCGCAAAATTCCCCACTGCTGCCTCCCGTAGGAGTCTGGGCCGTATCTCAATCCCAGTGTGGCTGATCATCCTCTCAGACCAGCTACCGATCATCGCCTTGGTAGGCCGTTACCCTACCAACTAACTAATCGGACGCAGGCCCATCTTGAAGTGCGAGCCGAAGCCCGCTTTAACAACATATCCCGAAGGATCCGCTGCATTATCCGGTATTAGCTCCGGTTTCCCGGGGTTATCCCAATCTCCAAGGCAGGTTGCCTACGTGTTACTCACCCGTTCGCCAGTTTAATAGTTCCCCGAAGGGAATGTTCTCCTTGACTTGCATGTGTTAAGCACGCCGCCAGCGTTCGTCCTGAGCCAGGATCAAACTCTCCATTGTATGTTTGATTCTGTACTGTCTTTGTCGCCCTTAAGGGCGACTCTCAAATCCAATTTATTGGACCACGCATACCTAATTATCAAATATCAAAAAATGCTGTCTCGGACAGCTGATAATTTTACAATAATAATTAAAGGCACTGCAACTATTTTTTACTAAATCTCTAACTTATTTTATAATAAAATCCGGTGTATTGTAATCCATGAATCTTTCAATCGGTAACTTTACCGTAACCCGGCCTGCAAACCGTCGGATCAACTTACGGTTAGATTCATCAATATCATGGACTGCTTTCCACATACTCCCGGCATATAGTCCCATTGCGAATAGGGCCGGCGGTACAAGCATTAATCCGCGCTTGGATTCAAGTGATAATTGGTCCGGGATAGGATAACCGGGAGAAGATTGAAAAACACCATCTTTGGTTTCAAGCCCACCGGATAAGGGCACCAAGCTTTGGCGGTTTCCGGCAACTGAAACACCACCTTTTTGGACCAAAGACGGCATGGTAAATATGGCAGTATATAACAAAAAAGAGGCTCCCATGGAACCGACTGCATTTTCAGTCTGCTTCAGGTAAATGAAGCCGCCTCCGGGTGCCAGAGATGATAACAAAGCTGGCGTTTTTTCTTTTAAGGGTGCCGACTCTGCAGTTTTAATCGCTTTATACCAAGGTTTAATTTGATTGGTATAATGGCTGTGGTCAAATAAAGCTTCCGCTGCCTGAAATGCCTGCCTTGCTTCAGTCATTTCTAATAATTCAAAATGGGCGTAGGCGCGAAAGATCAACTCATAGGGGTCATCAGAATTTTCCGTACTATCAATAATGGCCCTATAATCCTCATTCATCAACGAAATATAATAAAGCTGGTACCGGGCAGCACTGGCCGCTACTGATTGGGGAGGACCTTCATCTAAAATGCGAAGGTAATAATTACGGGCTAAATCCCAATTCTCCAAGGATTCATAGCATTTCCCAATTTGAAAATAAGCTGCCAGTTCTAATTCATCCTTGGGATGTTTATATAAAAATTGAAAATAGCTCAAAAGTGCCCGCTCATAAAATCCCTCATTATATAGAAAAGTGGCAAAATTGACTAATTCCTGTTTTTGAAAAGAAGTATAATTCCGCCATTCTGATTTAATATCTTCCGGACTAATATATTGCTCCTGGGCCCATGATATACTTAACACTAAAAATAATATGGGAAATTTGGATTGAAACTTATTTTTCATACCTTGGAACCTGTGGTTAATATAAAGGAGAATAGGGAGAAAGGTAAATACTAAGCGGAGCGGCGGCGACGGCGCATGAGTGGTTTTTTGCCGCGTAAAACAAATTCTTTTGTGATTGTAATTTTGGCCACCCGATCTTCTGAATATTCCGGGAGATGAAACATCAAATCCAGCATTGCCATTTCCATAACTGAACGTAAAGCACGGGCACCCGATTTTCTTTCCATGGCCAAATGTATGATTTCCTCCAAAGCTTCCGTACGAAATTCTAGAGTGATACCTTCCATCCTGAACAATTTTTTAAATTGTTTCACCAATGAATTTTTTGGCTCCAGCAAAACACGCATCAATGCCGCTTCATCCAAATGTTCTAAAGTAGTTTCCACCGGCAGACGGCCAATCAATTCAGGAATAAAACCATATTTTATCAAATCTTCCGGGCGAACTTCCTTCAGGATTTCATCTTTCTGATCTGTTTTTGCCAAGGATTTACCAAAACCGATTTCAGCAGTATTAATTCGCTGACCGATTATATCAGGAAGACCGTCAAATGAGCCCCCGCAAATAAACAAAATATTTTTTGTGTCAATGGAGATAAGGCTTTGCTCAGGATGTTTGCGTCCTCCTTTGGGCGGTATATGAGCGACAGTTCCTTCTAATATTTTTAAGAGTGCCTGTTGTACTCCTTCTCCGGAGACATCCCGGGTAATGGAGGGACTGGAACTTTTACGACCAACCTTATCAATTTCATCAATATATATGATTCCAGCCTGGGCCTTGTAAATATCGTAATTGGCGATTTGCAGCAGGCGCACCAGGATATTTTCAACATCCTCACCAACATAACCAGCTTCGGTCAAGGTAGTTGCATCGGCAATGGCAAAGGGGACAGCTAAAAACTTGGCTAATGTTTCGGCGATTAATGTTTTTCCTGTCCCAGTGGGACCGATTACCAGGATATTACTTTTATCCAGTTCTACATCATCTTCTGAATGATTGGATAAAATACGCTTATAATGATTATATACAGCTACAGCTACAGCACGCTTGGCCCGTTCCTGGCCAATCACATATTGATCCAGGTAGGCTTTGATTTCAGAAGGTCGGTGAAGTCTTGGTTCTTGGGATTCGGCTTCCCCGGGACTGGGATCCAGCGGTGTGGGAATACGCATCTGTCCCATTATTTCCGTTCACTCAAAATAGTGTCTATCAATCCATACGCTTTGGCTTCTTCAGAACTCATAAAATAATTTCTGTCCGTATCTTTTTCTATTTTTTTCAGTGGCCGTTTGGTATTTTTGGCTAATATTTTATTGATCTTATTTTTCAAGCGCAGGATTTCATCCGCCTGGATTTTGATATCTGATGCCTGCCCTTCGACACCTCCCAGGGGCTGGTGTATCATAATCCTTGCATTGGGTAAAGCGGACCGCTTTCCTTTTGCGCCGCCCGCTAAAAGAAAGGCGCCCATGCTGGCGGCCTGCCCCATACAAATGGTAGCCACATTAGGTTTGATATAATTCATGGTATCAAATATCCCCATCCCGGAAGTAATGATACCCCCCGGAGAATTAATATAAAGGTAAATGTCCTTTTCGCTGTTTTCTGCCTCTAGAAAAAGCAGCTGTGCAATTATCACGGACGCCACCGTATCATCTATCGGTGTACCTAAAAATACAATACGCTCTTTTAGCAGGCGGGAATAAATATCATAGGCGCGTTCGAAACGGCCCGTTTGTTCAACCACCATGGGGATCAATTGGTTTAGGGTATCTTTGCTCATAAATTAGTTCGTTTTAGTCTCAGATTGCTTACGAAGGTCTTTTGTCTTCACTTTAACCTCTTTGATTTTCGCAAATTCCATTAAATAAGCCAAGATTTTCTTTTCCATTAAATCATCTTCTAAACGCTTACGATTACTGGGCTTTTTGAAATATTTTTCCAACTCTTTCAGATGCTCTGGATTGGCATTTTTGCGCTGCTCGATTTCTGCTGAAACATCATCCTTATTTACCTCGAATACTTGGTTTTTGATAATGGCATTGCGTATGAGATACCATTTCAGATTGCGCTCTGCCACCGGCTTATACATTTCTTTCACTTTATCTTTATCCACCTTACCTGGATTGTTTTTGGTCACATCTTCGACCATATGGTCGAGATAGGAGTCGGCCATTGAAGGTGGAAAATCAGGATTAACGTGATTGATCATTGCATCAGATATTTGCTGATCCAGTGCTTCTTCGGCACGGTTTTGATATGCTTTATTCAGCCGATCATTAATCCGGTGACGGTAATCAGCTACATCTGTTGCATCCGGATCGACAATTTTTATGAAATCGTCATCAACCTTCGGCAGGATTTGACGTTCTACATTTTTCACTGTTAATTCATAAGTGCCTACATTCCCCTGATCATCTATCGGTACTGTAACTCGTGTTTTATCATCGGGTTTAATCCCCTCCAGCTTTTTCTGGTTATCTCCATCAAATGGTGATTGGCCCACTTTTACATAGCGTGTTTCTAATTTTTTCCCAATAATCGGTACACCGGATGTGTCAATTTCCTGGAGGTCGCAAATGACGAAATCATCTTCTTTGGCGCCATCTTCTATTGTTTGCACTTCTGCATGGCCGTTTCGTACTTCATCAATGGCCAAATCAATATCTTCATCATCGGTCAGGTAAATTGTTTTTTCAACTTTGAGGCATTTTTTCTTCATTTTTGGAATGGTTACCTCAGGTTCAATTTCAAAAGCCACTTTAAATTTGAAGTGTTCGCCGTGATGAAAATGCACATCACTTACACTGCCCATATTCACAGGAATAATTTCTTTTTCCTTCAGCGCTTTTAAATAATAATTGTTTACCGAACTTTCCACAAAATCTGCTTCGATAGATGGTTGAAATTGTTTCATCAAAACTTTGCGCGGTACTTTTCCGGGACGAAATCCCGGCAGTTTTACGCGCTTTGAAAATTTCTTTACAACCTTATTGAAATCATCTTCGATTTCTTCCCAAGAAAGGTCAAGTATGACCTCGCGGGCATATGAATTAATTTCCTTAAGTTGGATATCCACTATATTTCCTTGTAAAATTGAGCGGAAATTTACCTTTTATTTTTTAATCCCAGGGGGCCTTTTTGACGGATTTTAAGATTCCCTATTTAAAACCGTAATTGGTAATCAGCATGGAACCGCGATAGATCAAATACATTCCTGCAATTTGGATAACATGGAAAATATCATTATGGTTAAAGTGTTTGTGGAATCCAAATTTAGTCACCGTAAAAGAAGCACCGCCAAGGGTAACAACAAATCCTGCCATGATCCATAAAGCGCCCTGGTCGCCTTTTCCAAACCATCCATAAAGCATAACGCCCATGACAAACAGCGCACTGGGTATATACAGTCTAACTGCATTTATCAAATCATGATTAAAATAAATCCAGATGGTAAAAATGAATATTATTGCAGTAATGCCCCATTTGACAATTTGTACTGTATCAAAAGGCAAAAAATAATAGAGTGTTCCCAATAGCATAGCAAAGATAGAAAAACCCATTCCCAGCATGGTGAGTTTCCATATGAAATCACGGATAGTCTCATGCTCTGGATAAATGGCATGGTATACGGCACCAAAAAAAGCTGTTAAGGCCAACATGTAAAAATACTTTGCAAAATGCCAATGGACTTCCATCAGTCTCACATTGAACCACAACTGGATTTCGCGGGCAAACCATAGGCCGCATAATACAATCAATAAATCGGTGAAAACGGTCATTGGTTCATAGAGGGGGATTCGATTCATGGGAAAAGCTACACTATTTTTGATTTACAAACACAGGTTTCAAACCGATCAAGGCAAGAATCAAAAATAACACCTTATATATATGCTCGTGGATATTAATAAATCCCGCAAGCCAGTATTGTCCGTTGATGATTAAATGAGCGGCCAGGAATAAACCGAGGCATAACCCAAGATGATATAAGGTTAAAACCTTGATCAGAAATATCCGCCACGCCGTAAATAGCAGGCCTAATGTGAGCCAGAACCAACCGTTAAACGGCAGTTCAATTTTTACTGATTTGAAAGGGCCCGATAGATTAAACTGGTCCACTTCCACGCCTTCTATCAAAACTGGACTGGCGGCCGGTATTACACTTTCAAAATAAGGGGCAGCCCAATGATTGATAATCCAAGATTGGAACGGACGCACCACCCCAAGGTAAAAAACGGTTATAATAAACAGGACCGCAATCAGCCGCCATAAACCCGGGATTTGAAATAACTTTTTACTGATATCCATTTTAATAAATACACTTTATAAAAAGATGAAGAAACATCGAATCAATTTTTATTGTGAAATTGAAAATGGACTTTGCTGCAGCCATGCATTGAACAAATCCATTTTTTGATTGTTGACCAGGCATCCAATTTTATCATTCTTTCGAATAATAGAATTATGCCCCAGGGGAATCAATGATTTTTCGTGGACCGATGTCAGGGGAATGATTAATCCTTCCGTATCTTTGCTAAAAGCATTTTCAGCCATAGCTTGGTCTTCAGCATCGAAAGACAACTCTATTTTATCCACTTGTGCCTTACGAATCCACAGGGACCATTTTTCAAGATCAAGGGATCTAGCGAAAGGGATCTTACCCCCTACTTCATTCACCATATTCACCGTTACACCCTCATCTTCCCTTTTGATGGTAATATAGGTACGGGAGATTTTTCCCACTTCCTTAACCCGCTTGGCGAATAGCATATTCACTTCTTCATTTTCTGATATGCCGATGGCACCCTTACGGAGATCAACACCGGCTCTCAATAGAATACTTTCTTCTAAACCGTTACCATAGATAACCTTTAATTTTTCTTTTTCGGCCATCCTGCACAAACTAGGATTTTCATCAATTAAAACCACTTCTTCATTACCTAATTTTAGGGATTTAGCCAATTCCCGGGCGACCGCGTTGGCGCCTAAAATGATCCACCCTTTTTCCGATTGGCGTTTTAATCCCAGAAGATTGGCCACAAACCCGCCCGTTAACCCGGCGGAAAGAACAGTGACAGCAATCAGCAGAAAGACCATGGCTCTCAATTGAGAACCGTCAATACCATGTTTTTCAAGTTCAAGGACAAAATAGGATGCCACCGCCGCCACCACAATTCCCCGGGGAGCCATCCATGCCAAAAGTATTTTTTGTTTGGCCGTCAAATCCGAATTCATCGTACTGAAAATGATATTTATGGGGCGCACAACAAAAACCAGGGTAAGGACAGTGAATAGACCGCCTTTCCCGAGAGCGAGTACATCCGTCAGGCGCACATCCGCTGCTAACAGTACAAATAACATACCTATCAGCATGACGGTCATTTGTTCTTTGAATTCCATCAATTCCCGTTTTACAACCGTCTCCCGGTTTCCCACCACCATCCCGGCGATGGTAACCGCTACGATCCCGCTTTCGTGGCTTAACACATTGGATATTTGAAAAAGTGCAAAAACCAGTGAAAGGGTAAACACATTTTCAAGCCCTTCGGGGACAAGATTACGGATACCCAATAGACGGGCCATTGCCAAACCGCCGATGATGCCGATTAAACCACCCACAAGGATCCGTCCTAAAATCAAAAAGGGGCTGGCTAAAAAAGTAAGTCCTGAAGGGCTGAGGACGACCTCGAGGGCGACAACCGCAATTACGGCCCCAATGGCATCGAGCAAAATGCCTTCTGCCTCAAGGACGGTGGCAACGGATTGGCGCAGTTTAATGCGCCGCAGTAAAGGTGTAATAACCGTCGGGCCGGTGACAATAACCAGGAGGCCAAACAAAATTGATGTACTCCAATCCCAGCCCAAAAACAACTTAGCTGAAAATGAACCGCCCACCGCTGTAATCAGGGCCCCAACGGATATCAGTTTCCTGATTGTGCCTCCCTCTTTTTTCAGGCGGTTGAAGCGCAGGTTCATACCACCCTCAAACAGAATCACAGCAACAGCGAACCCAACCAGAATCGGGAGCGCGGCCCCCAATGTTTCAGGACGAATAAGGTTGAGCGCGTCGGGTCCGGTGAGTACCCCACCGGCAAGTAATAAAACAATTCCCGGAATTTTGATGTGGCGCGCAGCCGATTGGGCAATCATCCCAGTGGCCAAAGCCAAGGCGATCGTAAAAGCGGGATCGTTCAAATTAATTCCTTCCCGACAGAACAGGCCCCAGAGATAAATCCTGGTCGGTGACTAATGTCCATAGATACCAAAGTGTAAGTACAATTGGGTAAAAAATAAAGTATGAACTGTAAGTATGAACCTGCTCCCACCAAACGGGAATGTAATAAATGGACAGAGCAAAAACCATGATTCGAAAAACATTGGCAATGAACAGCAGTCCAATGCCACCGGCTAAAAACATAATCCTTTTTTGAAGAGGCCCGCCGGGATATACGATGATGAACCCCATATAAAGACCAATCAATTCCAATCCATTGCAACCATTCTGGATTTCCACACCATTGGATCCCGTTACTGCCAAGACCCGCGCTTCCGAGTAAATATCCCAACCCATAAGGTTCAGCAATCCGCCAGCGAGATTTACGCCCGAAAAACTTAAAAAAGTATCGAGACGGCCGTCCGGGAGAAGAACATAGTCATATACAATATACCAAAGTGCATAAATGCCGGCGGCTTTCATTAAAAAACGGGTTAAGGGAGACGATAAATTCAAAACAAATATTCGGTTTTCATTATCGAATATACACCATTTCAAAACTCATTGAGGTTTCTTGGCACCACAATAAATACAGGTGTCCCCCGCCTGTACATGAAAACCGCAGTCAGGACAGTCCCATTCATCTGTTTCAAGATCATCATAAGTATCCTCGGCGCGATTGGCGCGAGCGATCATCGCTGCCACGCTGATGAAAATGGCCAGTATGATCATCAATAAATATAATGAGCCGCCCATGGGAGAATTTACTTACGCCTGCGTCTTTCGGATTGAAATGATGAACATCGGTAATCCTTTCGAAATATTAATGCCACAACGATTCGTGACCTCATCCTTGCAATCCAAAAGAATCTGGTATTAAATAATCTGTAATAAAAAAATAATTCCGTTCAAAACGTGGACGGTAATACAAACAGGACAGGCTATTTTAAGACGGATTAAACCATAAATTAAATAAACACCAACCAAAACAGTAAACCACCCCATATATAAGGGGATACTTTTTTCCATTAACTCCAAAGGAACACCTAAGAGAGCATAGGCATAGCATAACAAGAAAAAGCTCCCCACCAGTGCATTGGGAATACCAACAATCCGGCCATAATTGGAATCTACGATGGAGATACACTGGTCCGAATCCAACTCGCAAAAGCGGGGCACCCACCATTGACGGTAAGTGATCCATCCTATGTACACACCGTAGAAATAAAAAGAAAACGCCCCGCCGGCCAAGGCCAACAGGGCGCATAAATAATATAGGTTTCCGTTCAAGCTATTGCTTCAGGCGGTATACTACACCTTCCACCGTGCCTAAAAATTTTTCCACCTGGGAATAGGTGTGAAACATGTATTCCATCTCTTCATAGGAATCAACCGGATAAGAACTTTCATCATAATCCCGCAAAAAGTTCGATTCCATCTTTACTACCATGTCACGCATCACCTGCTTCGGCAATTCTTTTTCACGAAGAAAATTCACCATCAGGTTGAGTTGTCCATCGGAGGTCATATGAAAAATCGGCAGCATGCCGAAATCTGAATCACAGCGAAACGTAAATGTTCCGTGACCATCTCCCCGGCCCCAGGACATTTCACTGGCGTGTGTTTCAGAAAATTTGATGATACGTTCACCGATCTTAGCGATCTCCCGTGAACATTTATTCCGCAAATCTTCTACAAATTGATCTTTCGTCCATTTAGACATAATATTTTAATCCTCGAATCTTAATAATGTCGCGCGAAAAGCGACGGGAATTTACGGATTTTTTATACCACAGGTAAAGAATTCGATTATAAATAATCAGTTGGTGATACCCGGGATGTTGATCCCTTCAAGCGTGAGGGAAATTCTCATCCGGTCTTTTACCCATTGCCAGTCCTTGGCAGACTTTTGATCAACTTCCCAACTTTGGTAAAGGGGCAGAAATAGTGGGCCAAACTTGAGGCCGACCGCGGTGTATGTATCTTTGAATTCTTTGCCCCCTGCCACATCAATGAACAAAGGAATGCTGGGAGAAATATTTACACCCCAGGTGAAGTCTTTGGACGATAATGGCAATCCATCTTCATTCATCACATATCCTCTCATGGCTGGTCCATCTTTTATGTATTGGTTCTGTAAAACAGCTATCCCTGATTTGCCTGTTCTATCCATTACAAGTGTCGAAAAATTCGGATCGACTCCTCCACTCAAGTAAGTGCGATATTGGCTCGGAACATCTTTATCATTTAAAAATGACCCGGCCCAAACGCGGATATCGGTTCCATATTTTTTTGTGAATTTCAATTTCAAGTTTGCCTCTGTCCAAATCGAAGAAAAACCTTTCCCTGTTTGAACACCCATATCGAAGCGGGACTGCTTCAAGGTACCATCCAACTTTCTGGTCAACCGGTATTTAACTGATGCAGTGGTAAATTTTCCTAATGAATAAATGGTTGTATCAAAGGCGCCAGATGCTAGTTTTGAATAATTAATATCTGCTGAAATGCTTTTCATTGATTCATCTTCACCATAACTGCCATCAAATTTTATTTCTCCTCCAGTATTCCCTTGATATTGCATGCCACTAAAACTCAGTGATGAAGTTCTAAAAAAATTATTAGAATTGAAGTTATTAATACGATAAAGGTTTATTACAGGTTGATTATTATTGAAATCCCACATCGGCTGAATGGATGTAGTGGATGTATATCCAGGAGCACCCCCTTTATACATCATGGCTCCTGGTGTCCATCCATTATAAAAATTATAGCTAAATAACCACGGTAAATAATTGATATCATGGTCGTAATACGTGGGTTGATCCCAAACAAAATGGAAATGAGTTTCTTTTCTAGTGGAATTGTTTGTACGATTTACATCGGGCATATGCTCATCAGGATCAATAATTGCATACCATGTATCTTCCGGTGCATAAATAGTTTTGCGCCATTCAAATCCCTCCAGCCAACGCCTTTCCAATTCTTTATGATTATCGCCGTATAAAACAACCTCAACGGGTGTTTTCAATTCTCCATGATTGGAAATGATAAATCGGTTTCCTTTTTTTTGAATAGAAAAATCAAGGTAATCGGTAGTTTCAAAAACGCCGTCAAAGTACCAGCTCAAATCCTTGTCTGTATGTTTTTCAAATATCGTCTGCAAATCTTCAGGATAGGGATGTTTGAACTTCCAGGATTCATAATAGTCCTGCATAATTTCATCCATCTTTTCATCCCCCAGGTAATGCTGGAGAAAGCGGGTGAATACAGCCGTCTTATTATAATTCAGCCCGTAATTCACGCCTTTATATTCATCAGCCTTAAGATTCAACGGTTGGGCTTTTGGGCTCTTAGCTGATGTAGAATATGAAAAATACTCATACCAACTAAATTTTAAATTTTTTGCAATGCCTAATTTTTCCTGTATAAATGGTATAATAACAAAACGTTCATTTTGATCTTTATATTTATCCTGCCAATATCGAATACATGTATATTCATTTAATCCCTCATCCATCCAGGTATGATACCTTTCATTACTTCCCAAAATGCCGTAAAACCAGTTATGCCCCACTTCGTGCATGATAACCATTTCCAGCATGGCCTTGCTGGGCATGGTAGCAATCACGGTAATGTTGGGATATTCCATCCCGCCGCCGGCGGACATGTCTCCATCAACGGCGGTAATATGATTATAGGGATAATCTCCGTAATAACGACTGTACCAATAACCGGAATCATGCAAATATTCGATTGAATTCTCCCATGTGGCTGCATTTTTTGGGAGGTAAAAAGACCATAGCGTCACATTACGAGTTGAATCGTCTAAAGAAAGATTTCCTTTTTGTACAAGCCATTTTTCATCTGCAAACCAAGCAAAATCATGAACACCATTCTGGCGAAAATGTAGTGTTTTCTTTTCCGATCTTGTTGAATCAGAATCCTTTTCTCCTCTCTTTCCTTTCTTTTGAGATTTAACCCAATTTTTAAAATCTTTTTCCGGCATATTATGAATTGAATCTGCAATTATTGTCAATGAATCCAACCATGCATATTCTTCCTCGCCTTCAACTAAATCACCTGTTGCCATGATACGGTAATTTTTTGAAAGTGTAATTTTCACATTGAAAGACCCAAATTCAGAGTAAAACTCTCCTTGGTTCAGATATGGCATAGGATGCCATCCTTTATGATCATAAACTGCAGGTTTCGGATACCACTGGGTGATCTCATAATGTTTCCTTGTATGCCCTAAACGGGAGAATACCAAGGGGATCTTCACAAAAAATGGGGTTTCTATTGTCACTGAATCTCCTGGGTACAAGGGATCGTTCAGGTGTACTTTGATCACATCAATCCAATCCGGATGATTTTCCCAAACGACTTTTTGACCATCCGCAGAAAAATCAAGACTATCAATAAATCCTCGTTCGGATGAATCTGATTTGGCAAACCTGGAGTTTTCCCCAGCCTGCTTAGCATAGGCTGTAGAATCATCCTTATAGGCATTGGGCCAGATATGGAACCAGATAAAATCAAGCGTATCCGGTGAGTTATTACTATAAATTAATTTTTCAAAAGCCGTCAAGGTATGATTGGTATCATTGAGGGTAACATCAATATCATAATCCACATTTTGCTGAAAATATTCAGCTTCCTGCGCTGTCACGAAAGTAAAAAGCAAAGTGCAAATTAGAATTCGCTGCATAAATATCCCCAGTTAATTGGTAAAGAAATTACTTGTCAAAATAGACAAGGAATAGGAAAAAGGTTGTCAGTCCTTAACGAAAAAAGCCCCTCCGGTTACCGAAGGGGCTTTTTAACAATCTGCTTACAGATTATCTGCGTTTTTAGATAGGTATTCTGCCACACCAGCGGCCGTATTCACCATACCTGCATCTCCTTTTTGCCAACCGGCCGCACAAACCTGACCATTGGCTTCAAAAAATTGGAGTGCTTCAACAATACGAACCACTTCATCCATATTACGGCCCAAGGGTTCATCGTTCACAATCTGGTGACGGACAATACCATTTTGGTCTATCACAAAAGTGGCACGCATGGCCACACCTGCCGGATAGTAGGAATCACCGCCATCGGATTGAATGCCGTAAGCTTGGGCAATCGAATGATCCATATCCGCCGCAAGCGTATACTTTAACTGGCCAACACCGCCTTTATTAATTTCGGTGTTCCGCCATGCATAGTGTGTATGATGGGAGTCAATTGAAACGCCCACAACTTCAACACCTAATTCAGTCAATTTATCCATCCGATGATCCATCGCAATCAATTCAGATGGGCAGACAAAAGTGAAATCTAACGGATAGAAGAATACCACCGCATATTTGCCACCCCGGGCTTCGGTAAAATTGTAATCGCCGACGATTGAATCATCTGCCAATACAGCCTGTGTGATAAAATCTGGTGCTGGTTTTCCTACGAGTACACTCATGTTTATTTCTCCATTATCATTTATGTTTTTGACATGTGCCGATGATGGTCATCTTAACATCATCAACGGCAAATTTATATTTCTTTTTTACATCGGACCGAATTCCCTCATCCAGCAAATGGACGTCCATGAGGTCGCCGCATTCCTTACATTTTAAATGGTCATGGGGTTTCGTATTCCAATCATAGCGTGCGATGCTGCCATCATAGATCGTCCGTAGGTCGCCCGTTTTTTCCAGTCGTTTCAGGTTGCGGTAAACCGTTCCCAAACTGATTTTTGGAATGGACCTTTTGGCTCGGCTGAAAACCCAATCTGCTGTAGGATGGGAATTGGTGCTGTTGACAATTTTACGGATGGTCTCTCTTTGATGACTAAATCGCATGGCGGAAAATATAGTATATATAGTAATCATTCCTATTATTATTTAAATAATTTTCTTCAAAATTACTTCAGGTGCGGCAAAGAACTGGTTTATAATCATATTACCAAGGATGACGGCACACAGGTTGGCGTCGCCGAGTGTCCGGATGGATGCGGGCATGATATGAGCTGTAGCATCTAAAACTATTTGGCGAACTGGCGCTTAAAAATCCTTGCGGGGGTTTCCACCTAGGCCAAGCCTACAGCGGGGAAATAAAACCTTCACAGGGATTATACAAATTGGGAGATTTATTTTAGAATATTAATTAAAATATAAATTTGTAATACCAAGACCAGGATAGCGATTAAGGTCCTGAGCATCTCCATAGTATGGTTATGCTTGTCGAGCCACTTTTCTAATTCATTTCGTCTTTCTTTCTTTTCACTCATAGGTTAAAAATAAAAAAGCCCCGCGGTTTCCCACAGGGCTTTTTCTGTGTTTTGATTTTATATACTTATAAGCCCTGAACTTTTGCTGATTTTTTGTAGAGCTGGAAAACAATATACCAACCCAGAGCCACAACAATCATGAGCACTAACCAATTGGTGGAGGCAGTCACACCAAAGTTGTCTCCTGCCCCGATAATGTGTAATGCTGTGTAGAATTGAAAGGACACTTATCCCAAATTCCCATTGGCAAAATCCCAGTTTACCAGATTCCAGTAAGCTTCAACGTACTTAGGTCTCGCATTCCGATAATCCACGTAATAAGCATGCTCCCATACGTCAATGGTAAGCAGCGCTTCTTTGCCGTGCGCCAGGGCGGAATCCGCATCATCCGTATTTAGGATCGCCAAGCCTGTATCATCTTTAATCAGCCATGTCCAGCCACTCCCAAAATTGGTAATGGCACTCTGGGATAATTTTTCCTTTAATTCAGAAAAAGAGCCAAAGGATTCTGCTATAGCGTCGGCGATAGCCCCTGTAGGTTCCCCACCGCCATTTGGACTGAGAGAATGCCAGTAAAAGGTATGATTCCAAACCTGTGCAGCATTATTGAAAAGACCTCCCTCCGAACTTTTCACAATTTCTTCCAGTGTTTTGCTTTCATATTCAGTCCCGGCTATGAGATTATTGAGATTTGTAACATAAGCCTGATGATGTTTGCCATGATGGTATTCCAATGTTTCCGCTGAAATATAGGGTTCCAGTTCATTATTACTATAAGGCAGTTCAGGTAATTCGTGCAACATAGTATTTCCTTTCTTTTGTTTATTATTTGAAAATGGGATGAATTAAATCCATATTGTTCAACTGATTCTTATGAGCTGTTGATTGAAATTAATTATGCTTGAAATCACTATAATTTCCTGTTTGAAAGTTAAAGAATTAGATGCCCCGTAATTCAAATGACTGGGACACACGGTCAATGGCAACGGCAAAAGCCGCCATGCGCATGGTTGTTTTCTTTTCGTCGCAAACAGAACTGACTTCCTTAAACGCTCGCACCATGCGTTTTTCCAGTTTTTCATTCACTTCATCTTCATCCCATTGGAATTGCTGCAAGTTCTGCACCCATTCAAAATAAGATACTGTCACACCGCCGGCATTGGTCAAAATATCCGGAATAACATGAATACCTTTATTATGTAATAATTCATCCGCTGGCGGTGTTGTGGGCCCGTTGGCCGCTTCAATAACAATTTTGCACTTTAATTCTTCAGCATTCATTTTGTGGATCACACCACCCATTGCAGCCGGAATTAAGAAATCACATTCTATGCCTAATAATTCTTCATTGGTAATGGGTGTCCCCTGTCCGCAATCTTTTACTGTTCGATTTTTGTAGTTATAATCAAACAAACTGGCTACATCAAATCCATCCGGTTCTTGGAACCCGCCGTGAACATCGCTCACCGCGATTATCTTGCAGCCCATTTCGGATAAGAATTTCCCCGTATAAGAACCCACATTGCCAAATCCCTGGATGACGACGGTAGCGCCTTCCAAATCCAGCCCGTAACGGTTGGCGCTTTCCCGTGTGGTAATAGCAACACCTTTCCCCGTAGCAGCTTCCCGGCCAAGAGACCCGCCCAAGTCAATGGGTTTACCGGTTACAATTCCCGGCGTATGTCCGTGCAGCAAACCATATTCATCCATAAACCAGGCCATGATCTGGGCAGTGGTATTCACATCAGGAGCCGGAATATCTATATTCACACCAATGATGGGGTCTATAGCGCGGACAAAACGCCTGGACAGCCGTTCCAACTCACGTTCACTTAATTCACAGGGATTGACCGTAATGCCGCCTTTACCGCCGCCGTAAGGAATATCCACCAATGCTGTTTTCCACGTCATGAGCGAGGCCAGTGACCGTACTTCATCCAAGTCAACTTCATGATGATAACGAATCCCGCCTTTGAACGGACCTCTTGAATTGTTATGCTGGACACGGTAACCGCGAAAACTATGTATGGAGCCATCATCTTTGCGCAAGGGTACTTCTACCATCAATTCACGATCGGGCATCTTTAATGAGTCTCTTATGTCTTCATTTAACCCGATTAAATCAGCAGCGCGGTCAAATTGATCTTCACCAGCCTTACGGTTATTGACTTTTATTTCCATAACTAACTCCCCACTATTTTACAATTAAGGCAGGACAATTACACTTTTCGCAAACATTCAATGGTTTACTGCCAGTGAAAAATTTTGTTAACGGGCTTCTCGTGGATGAACCCATGATAATTATATGATCATCTCCGGCAATTAAATTAATTGTTTCTATAAATTTACCGTATTCCAAATTTATACTGTGTTTTACTCCGGCCCTCCTTAAAAATGTATCGGCCCAAGCAGATGCTTTTTTATAATTACCTCTGAATTCTATCGTATTGGAGATCGTCAATGCATTGATTTCCAGGTCAAAAGCCTGTGCCACACGCACTCCATATTTAACTGCTTTTTTTGTATTGGGAGCATCATTCACAGCCAAGAGCATTTTATATTGTTTGTTGCGATCATAATTTTTTACAACAAAGATCGAACTATCAATAAACTGGATCAGGTCATGGATCATTCGCCTTTTCTTGCTGGCTCCAATTATTGTAACATCAAATTCACCACGTTTAACCTCATCTCGCAATTGCTGGATAATATCCCCATTACGCAGGATGAGTCCCACTTCCTGGGTGTGCTTTCCTTCCAAAAATACTTCACAGCGGTCATCATCCGTCTGTACCAGTTTGTCGCCAATGAATCCTTCTTTTTCAGAACTGGAGCTGATATAATCATTTTCAACAAGGTAATTGTAGGCCCATTCCAACACATCCACACCCTGTCTGTCCAGTTCCCAATTCTCCAAATTTTCTTGAGCCATGAGAACTTCAGACGTACTAAATGCACTGATCTTTTCACCCACATATACGATGGTAACAGATGCCTTAAATGCCCTGGCAACGCGCATGCCTAACTCTAATGTAGGTTCAGAAAATTCTTTGCTTCCGATGGCGATTAAAAATTTCATGATAGGTATGGCCAGTAAAAGTTGGATATTATGAAAAGCAGGACCACTGACATTATAAACAGCTTCCAGCCTGCTTTCAGGTAATCACTTGATTTCACCAAGCCGCTGGAATGTATAATCATACACGTGGGTGATGCTACTATTGTTAAGTAGGCGAAGGCGGAAGCTATGGAAGTAGCCAAACCAAGAATTATTGGATTACCACCCATATCCAAAACAACAGGTCCCAAGACAGCAACCGTGGCGGCATTGCTCAAAATATTGGTCAATAACCCCGTTAAAAAGACAGAAATAAACCAACGCATAAAGCCAATATCATCAACCAACATGCTCATAATGCTTATGGATTGATTGGCCACCCATTCAGCTGCACCAGTTTCTTTCATTTGGATCCCCAAAGAAATAGCCGCACCAAATAGGATGATCACACCCCAGTTCGTATTACGATTGATATCCTTCCATTCGATCAAACCGAAGGATAAATACAAAAAGACACCAATGAGAGCAATGATCCCCAATCCCAAATAAGGGCTTAAAAAGACCCAGCCTAAGAAAACGGCCACAAAGATCAAAATAGCCATAACCTGGTTGCCGGTCATTTTTCCAGCCTTGGTAACATTTACTTTTAACTTGCGAACAGCAGAATCCAAAATCGTTTGATTGGGCTTAAAAGTCATCCACAGGATCAGAACAGCGATGGGTATTTCCAGCAACAGCATTGGATATGCATATTTGATCCAATCAAGATAAGATATGTTTCCCAATCCAAATTTTGAAAAATACCCGATCATGATAACATTTCTCCCTCCGCCGGAAGGAGTACCTATGGAACCCATGGCACACCCATAGGCAATAGAAAATAATAACAATGTTGCCAAACGGTGAACAACCTTTTGATCTGTGCTGGTATTGCGTATCAGAGTCAAGGCAACCGGAAGCATCATTGCTGCTACAGTATGCTCACCAATAAATGAGGATAAAATGGCTGAAATGGAGACAAATCCAAAAACGATCCGCCATGTTTTATTACCAGTCATTTTAATGATTCCCAAAGCCAGTCGTTTATCCAATCCTTGACTCACAATGGCCACGGCCAGCATTAACGAGCCCATAATAAAAAATACAGCATCACTCATAAAAGAATTAGCCACTCCATTGGGCGTATCAATACCTAAAATGACCTCCAGGATCAATATCAATATCGCTACTGCTGGCAGGGGAATTACTTCACCGATGATCAGGATAATAGCGATCACAACTATGATCAATGTACGGTGACCTTCAGGCGAAAGGGTTTCTGACGAGGGGACATAAAATAAAAAAAGACTAATGATAAAGGTGAAAATCAACCACCGCTTGCGGGTGACCCAATACAGTAAATTGCTTAAAGCTTGATTAGAAAGTCCTAACATAAATCATTCATTTTAATGTTTGCATTCACTGGGGATACGGGTTCCATCCTCTAGTATGGCCCACTTCCAAATCGGAACTCGTTTTTTTAATTCAGAAATAAACCATATCATTGCTTCCAATCCTTCTTTTCGATGCTTTGACCAAATCACAACATGAAGGCTGGTTTCTCCTACACTCACTTTACCAATACGATGGTTACAAAACAAATCATGGATGGGGAATTTCTTACAGGTTTCATTAGCTAATTGTGTGAGTTCAGTTTCTGCCATACCATCATACTGCTCGTATTCCAAAGCTATGATATTTTCGCCATGCTCTGTGGCTCTCACCCGGCCATTAAATACCAGTTCTGCACCATCCTGCCGACGATTATCATCAGGTGGGAAAAAATCAATCGATCCGTTTACAATTTCAACTTTTACCATCTATCCACCTTGAACCGGTGGAATGAATGCCACTTCGTCACCATCGTCTAATACTGTTTCTTCAGGAACGTACTTTTGGTTCACTGCCACGCGTAAACTCACGCCATCCAGTTTTCCATCCGCTTTTTCACGAATCAATTTGTCCAATTCCGCTGTAGTCGTTCCAATCTCTAATTCCAATGCCAGCTCATGGGTCCCCAAGGCATATTTCACTTGGGAAAAACATTTTACTTTCACCTGTATCATAATTCGATCGTTTGGGTTGTATGGTTTATGCCGTCATACATAAGCAGTTTCCCAACCAGATTTGGTTTAATGCCCATAATGAGTTTTACGGTTTCGAGCGCCTGTATATTACCAATGATACCCGGGAGCATGCCTAACACACCGGCATCCGCGCAGGTATCCCCACCGGTTGGCGGCTCGGGGAATAATTCACTGTAGCCTGCACTGCCATTCACATTCAAAACCGCCACCTGGCCTTCATAGCGGTATAATCCGCCATAGACCATGGGCACATCCGCTTCCTTTGAAAACCGGTCAATCGATAATCGAGCCGGAATATTATCAGTCGCATCTACCACAATATCCACGTCACTTACAAAGTTCAATCCATTGTCATCATTATAAAATATATCAACTATTTCGATGATTGCATCCTTATTCAATTTTTCCAATTTCTCTTTGGCTGCCTGTACTTTCATTCGGCCAATATCTTCAACACCATACAATGGTTGCCTGTGCAGATTGGAAAGTTCCACTTTATCTCCATCGATAATTTTTAGTTTTCCTACCCCTGCAGCCATAAGCGATTGAGCGACAGGGCATCCCAATCCACCCATGCCAACGATTCCCACGGTTGCATTCAAGAGTTTTTTCTGTCCTTCCAATCCAATTTCCGGCAGGACGGTTTGTCGCGACCAGCGGCTTAAATCTTCCTGTTCCGATTGAAACGCATCCCAGGCCTGAACCCCGCCCAAAAGACTGAATGCATTCTTCAATTCCCGTTCAAGAATAATTCCTTCGGTCACAATTCCGAATTGACAAATCAGGACTGATTCATTTTCTGTAACCGGAATAGAGTCCGCCTCGGCAATAACGGGTTTCAATCCAGCTAATGGAAACTCTTTTCTCTGGTCTGCTGGACGGACGTCTACCACCGTAAAGGATTTACCCTCATCCATCCATTGTTGCAATTCCTGTGGGGTTATGATCATTGAATATTTTTCCAGGGCAAAATATTAACGTGGATCTCATCGCCCGACTGTAACAGACTATCCCCTTGTTCCGATCCAAGGATACAGTTGGCTTCCAAGGAAGATGAGAGCATATGGGACCCGATTTTTGTTGCTGGTCTGCAAACCAGTTTTCCATCTTCCAACCATGCGTGACCAAATAAATATCGGTATTT
>CEPV01094086.1_pt1 | contig 20736 bp, 20 predicted proteins | sample 530451 | NCBI WGS metagenome assembly CEPV01 (sample SAMEA2620097, study PRJEB7988) | marine metagenome | isolation source: saline water (ENVO:00002010), including
AAATCCTTTATGATATCAACCACCTAATTTATGTTAGATGAGAGCTGATACAGAATCACCCCGGTGGAAAACAGATCGGAGCCCTTGCCAATCTTCTCACCCTTTGCCTGTTCCGGGGACATGTAGTCTGGCGTACCCAATATCATGCCGGTTTGAGTCAGCCCCGGTTGACCCATCATATCAATGTGGGCAATGCCAAAATCGGTGATCTTTATCTGTTCGTTGCGCTCGTCGACAAAGAGAATGTTGCCCGGCTTGATATCTCTGTGAACCACGCCGTTGCGGTGAGCGTAATCCAGCGCGTCTGCCAGTTGCAGACCAATACTGATGACTTCATCGAATGACAGGCGTTCCTTGCTTCGAATCAGGTTTGAGAGTGTGCTGCCGCGCAGACACTCCATGGCGATAAAGAGGTCTTCGTCGTCATCTTTGCTGACGCTGTAGATGGTGACGATGTTCGGGTGAGACAGGTGGCCGGCAGCCTTGGCTTCACGAAGAAAACGGTCACGGTAGAACGAGTCGTTGGAGTATTCCTTCTTGAGCAGTTTCAACGCGACATCACGGTTGGTGGATGGGTCGAACGCTTTGTAGACAAGCGCCATCCCACCTTCACCCAAAGTCTCCGCGATCTGAAAGTTACCGATGAACTCATCCATGTCCAAACCCTTTATCCTAAGTGCTTTTGACAAGACACCGCTCATTCCCTGTTAAATGGTTTGAACATTCAGCTATCGACAGAGTTCTGGCTGGCGACCGAGATAAAGACGGGCCCGCCACAATTTCGAACAAAAACTCACCAACTCGACTCCTTCGGGAATATATCGGCACTCGGATACTTTTCTTTACCGATGCACCTTGCCGGCTACTGGTTCTTGTAGCAGAGGACGCAAGAATCAAACGCCCAGGAGGAGGCAATCTTGTATCAGTTCACCCTCGAATCATCGCTCGAATCTGCTCAGGGTGGTCGAGGATCGCACGAACGCGCCGCCAATTCAGCGTCTCAATTCCCCCGTGCCATGGGGCCAACACATAGGAAAGCACACCGAAGACCATTGCATCCGGTAGCAGGTCCTGCTCGGCTGCACTGAGTGATCGCGCTTGCTTATAACCCTCGAGGAAGGCGGTGGCGATGTCCGTCGCCCACTCTTCGTGAGCATGTGGCAACACCGTGCAGTGAGCAAGAAAGTAACCGACATCTTGGATCGCTGGTCCCAGCCCTGTGTCATCCCAATCGATGAGGACCATCTGTCCCTGGGGCGTACGAATAGCATTTTCCCAAAGCACGTCTGTGTGGACGATGACCTGCGGAACTGTGTCCAGATCTGACAGGTCGGCCCAGGCTGACAACAGTTGCTCACGCAAGTCCGCGTACCCTGCCCAGGCCCTCACCGAAGGGTCGGCATCATAGGTGTGAAATTCCCGACGTCCTGACCGGACGGAGTAGGTCGTCATCGGCAGCCCACGCCCGTCGGTCGAGATCGCATGGAGTCGTCCCGTCGTCAGACCCATTAGATGCGCATCGTCCAAGTCGCCGAGCGGCAGGTCACCTTCGATCCAACTCGTCATATAGCCTTCTCCCCCCTCCCAAGGGAAGAGCACATCACCGGCGGCCGTCGGAACCAGACGCGGCGCAAGGTATCCCTCTTCAGCACACAGGCGCAGTACTGTCATCTCTCCTGCGTGGGCAGCGTGACGCTCCGGACCGTGGATTCGCAGTACCAAACGATCCCCCTCGGCTTCGACGAGCCATGCGCGACTGGTATCGGGTAGGGATCTCACCTCCCGTACACGGATGCCGTAAAGTCCCTCAAGATCAGCTGCCGTCGGAATCATATGTCCCCACATTAACGAAAGTTGACCACGTTCGCGGGCAATGTACTTTGTGCCCAATATGAGAATGACCGAATCATACAGTGTCTTGACATTCTCCTCACGCAACGTCTAATCTAGCGCGACCACTCCACAAGGTACACCCCAAGGCCATTTGACCATCCAATAGACCGCACGGTCGCGCTCGCGACCAACTTTCCTTTTTGTTTTCACTGGTCTATCAGGGGTGTGCCATGCGTGCTCGTCACAGGGGCGGTTCGTCCTCCATCGGGATATCCGTTCGGTCAAACTTATTTTCATTGGCGTCAAGAGAGATTCTCGACTTTATTCCCGGTGCCACAATTGAGCGTCTCAGCCCAGACTTCGGGATCGTTGCGGGGGCCAGTCTTGCGGACCTTCGTGAACGATGTGAATCAGGGGACTTAATGTTCGTACGCCATCTCATGAATGTTGACATACGTACGAACGTCAACAGGTTGTTAGATGAGGTCCGTGTCCTGTCTTCGGGCATCAGCGACAGAGTTTCGCTGCAGGTCTGGAAGTCACCCCAAAACAACGTCTCGCTAAAACTTGTTAGGGAAGCCATACGTAGATTGCTTCGTGAACTGGGGAGTCTAGCGCGACACCCCTTTTCACGGCATGGCTTGGCTGTCTATCTCACGAACGGATCGGCGTGTGTTGGCATCACCGAAGGCAGCGCTATGCTCACGAGCTGGCCCGGCGGCCAGGTACGATTGGCGCGTGATGTGGACCAGATATCAAGGTCAGAGTTCAAGTTAGAAGAGCTTTTCGCGAGCGATAGACTTCGAGTCTACCCAAAGATGAGGATTCTCGATTTGGGGGCGAGTCCTGGCGGCTGGACCCGTCAGTTCAGACGACGTAATTGTCTCGTCTGGGCAGTCGATCCTGGAAGATTGGCTGACGCGCTCATGGGAGATGGACATGTGGTTCACGTGCGGACGACAGCTGGCCCGTTCATCAAGCACACTGACCAGATCTTCGATCTGCTCGCCTGTGACATGAGAATGACCGTGGATTCCACGGTGGAAACATTGATCGCTGGGTCACGGTTACTCACTCACAAGGGACAGCTAGTCGCTACGTTGAAACTGGGAAAGAATCCGTGCATGGCCAGGTTGCGATCGACGATCACCAAACTCTCAAAACATTATGACCTGTCGTTTGCTAGGAACCTTTTCCACAACGGAAACGAAGTAACGGTCGTCGGCATGAAGCAATATCCCCGTGAGGCATGATCAACTCGTATCCTCGATCGAGTCTCGATATGATGGGCTCACTGTGCGTGTTATGCCAATTCAATGCCACTACCCAGGGAGAAGAGCAGATGGACGAATCACTGACCCAGGAAGACATTAACGATCTCCGCGAAAAGGCGGCGAAGCATGTCTGGCTTCCGTATACACCGGTTGGTCAGCACGGCGATACGAATGTCATGCAGATCTTCGTTGAAGCGGATGGCATCCGGGTGACGGACGTGGAGGGCAAGAGTTACATCGATGCATTCTCGGGTCTCATGTACAAGAACGTCGGACATGGACGACAGGAAATCGTCGACGCCGTCCACGAGCAACTGCAGAAGATGTCATCCGTTCCCATGTTCTACGACGGCACCATTCCGTCGATCTTGCTGGCCGCCAAATTGGCGGAGATCACGCCGGGGGACCTGTCGAGAGTCCACTACGTCTCGGGCGGATCGGAGGCCAATGAAGTCGCCATCAAGGTGGCCAAGCAGTACCACCGGCTGTCGGGCTCGCCTGATCGTTACAAGGTCATTGCGCGCCAAGGGGAATACCATGGCTTCACCCACATGACCATGGCTCTCGGCAAGTCCGGCGGATTCTATTCGGTCTTCGAGCCCCTCACCCCCGGCGTCAGGCACATCCCTCAACCCTACTGCTATCGCTGCCCGCTGGCACTGTCGTATCCGGACTGCGGGGTGGCCTGCGCCAAGTCCCTCGAAAGCACCATCGAAAACGAGGGCCCGCACACGGTGGCGGCCTTCCTCACCGCTTCCATATCCCAGCAGACTCCAGTCGCGGTCCCGCCTGCCGAGTACTGGCCGATGATCAGGTCTATTTGCGATAGGTACGGGGTATTGCTCATCGACGATGAGGTGGTGTGCGGATTTGGTCGTACAGGCAAATGGTTCGGGATCGAGAACTGGGACGTGGTGCCGGACATCATGGCCATGGCTAAGGGGATCACCAGCGGATACCAGCCGCTCGGCGCTGTCATCGCGTCGGAGAAGATCAGCGAAACGTTCGAGAAGAGCGAGGATGTCCTTCGCAACGTGACAACCTACGGCGGGATGCCGGGAAGCTGCGCGGCCGGCCTGGCCAATCTCACCATCTTCGAGGAGGAAGGGCTCATCGAGAAGTCAGCTTCCATGGGAAAATACATCTCGGATCGGCTGCAGCCGCTGAACCAACACCCCATGGTGGGAGACATTCGTGGCATGGGCATGTTCTGGGGCATCGAGATGGTGAAGGACAAAGAAACCAAGGAACCGATTAATGCCCGCAAAGATGTGGCAACGCTCACCGGAAAGCTGACTGATCTGGGGCTCATCACGCGCGCAGACAACGGTACCATCCGCTTCATGCCGCCGCTCGTGACGACCGAAGAGGAAGTCGACGAGGCCGTTGGCATCGTGGAGGAGGCCATCAGTCACCTGGAGACGGAGTTGCTCTAGGTGGTGCCGGACTTCGAAGAGCCGCTACCAGGCCCTCGAATCCGGTACATCCAGCCAAGCCCCGCCGGTCGCAATCGATTCCTGGCTGATCAGCCCAGGCAGGGTCATATCCATGGCCTCGTGGATTCCAACGGGGCCGGTGATATCACCGGCGATGCTGTTGATGAAATCGACGATCTCGAAATAGTCGCCACCGCCGTGTCCAGCGTTTGAGACTGCCGCGGGTGGGTTGCGCCAGATCTCCGGCAAGTAGTCTGCTTCCAGGTGAGCCAGATCGACCCAGACATTCTTGTCGTGACCCAAATCGGCCAGCCAGATGCGGTTCGCTTCTCCGGGACAGCGGGCCGACTCATAGGATCCGTTGGTACCCTGAAGCATGTAATTCGTCATGGCATGGGGTCGCTCCGAGAGCATATCGACGCGAATCTTGATTAAAGCCCCTTTCGCCGTTTTGGCCAACATGACGCAGCTAGCCTGGTTTTGGTAAAGGTCGCCCCTGGGGTCGCGATGATGACGGCCACTGCCCCGGCAGCAGACCTCGACTACATGGTCATCCGGCATCCACTGCAATACGGGGCCCAGACTGTGGGTACCGTAAGTGACGCCGTCGATGCCGGTCTGCCATCGACGTCGCCAGGGGGTGCGCTCGTTGAGGTCCTTCAGTTCGTGCAGGTATTCCCCTTCCGCGTAGTAGACCTCACCGAAAAGTCCCTGCTGCACCATCTCTTTGACCATTACGTTTGGTTTCATGTAGGTGTAGTTCTCCGCCATCATATAGACGGCATGGGAAGCACTTGCGGCTCTGACCAACGCCTGGCACTCGTCTACGGAGACCGCGGCGGTCACCTCACTCAAGACGTGAACGTCGTGTTCGAGCGCTTGGATGGCTTGCGGCGCGTGATAGGGCATCGGCGTGCCAATGACCACCGCGTCCACCTCAGATTCGTTCAACTTGAGTTGTCGTTTAGGTTCTGCGTCGCCCATGCAGATTATCCTTCGGTCATCTGCCAACCGTGTGCAATGCTTCCTGTCTCCCACCATTCACGGCTTGCATGGCCTTTCATTCTGCCATGGCTTCAGATCGGCCTGATAGTCTTTTTCAGAGGCGGCCGCTCATGGCCTGACTATGGGTTCCCTGCGGCCGGCTACGGGCACATCGATGCGGATGACTGTGCCATCCGCTTCGCCCAGACGGTCTGAATCCAGCCCTACGGCCGCAGTGGTCGTGACGATCTGATCCAGATTCTCACCGATGAAAGCCGGACAGGTGGGTTGTACAGCCGGCACAGCATAGGAGTGAATGCGTCGCCCTGCAGAGTCATAGACGTCCAGCGCTGCTCCTCCCCAGCGCGCATTCCAGAGGTTCCCCTCCGCATCCACCACGGAACCGTCGGGCCCTCCGGGTGTATTTTCGCCCACCGTCACGAACACTTCCTGCTCGCCGGTGGTATCGCCGCTGCCAGGGTCGGTCGGTATTCGCCAGATGGTGTTCTGTCGAGTGTCAGCATAGTAGGCAAAGCTGCCATCCTCTACAAAACAGATCGAATTGGGTACGGCTACGCCATCGATCATCTTTTCGATGGTACCTTCAAACACGCGATATATCGCACCGGGTTGGCTCCTGCCGTCCTTTGCCATCGTACCTATCCAGAATGCGCCGCTAGGGTGAACCCGGCCGTCGTTGGAGCGCATTGTCGGTTCGATGGGGAAGCGAAGGACCTCCTCCATGGCGCCGCTATCCAGATCAAGTTTACGGAAGTCGATCTCGGTGGCAACGAGAACGCTGCGTTCATCAACGATCGCCGCAGCAGAGGGCATGACGGGCAACTCGAATTTTCTCGTCTTGCCGCCCGAGAAGGGCCTTTCGTACACCGCGCGATTGACGATATCGCACCACACCAAGCTCGAGCGTAGATGGTGCGTGAGTGGTCCTTCGCCCAATGCGAGTTGCTCGCTGGACCAGATGCTGGTTTCAGGATTGTCTGTCATCGGTATTGTCCTCCTCTTTTGCGTCGTCTTCAGATCATGCCGGGTCGCCAGTCATTGTGGTCCAGGTGTCCCCGGCACCGTCTTTAGGCTCGTATCGGAGCTTCTGACGGGTGGGCTCGATGTCCCATTAGCTAAGCGCCTTGGCGGACTCGCCGTAGACGATAGTAAACCCTACCGACGACGAAGGATCCACACTCTTCTCGATTCCGTAGTGGGTGGCGGATACCACGACCGTTTCGCGGACTTGCACCGGGCGCTGCAAGACAGCATCATCACTCGGACCCACAGAATCTAACGTCCAACGAATCAGGGGAGGACTCATGCATACATCAGACGGACAACGCTACGTCAATCAGCCCTCACCGCTCGAAGGCCAACTGGCCTTGGTGACCGGTGTACGCAACGGCATCGGCAGCGCTATCGCCCTCACCTTTGCGGAGGCGGGGGCAGACGTGGCGGTCTGCGACATCGTGGTCGATGACGGCGAGATGGAAGCCATCGCCGAGGAGATCCGCAAGCTCGGGCGGCGTACTTTGGCCGTCCAAACCGATCTCGCCAAGAAGGACCAGGTCGACGACCTGGTAGCGCAAGTCGAAGACAAGCTCGGAGCGATCGACCTTCTCGCCAATACCGTCGGCGGCGGCCGGGGAGTTCGCGGCGACGTTGACTGGTACGCCGGAGAAGGGCTGCCACCGAAGGGGCGACATTTCCCGCCTGCCGGACCAAACCTGCTCGATTACTCCGAAGAGGACTGGGATGCGATCATGGACCTGAACCTCAAGAGTTGCTTCTTCTGCTGCCAGGCGGTGGCCGAGAGAATGGTCGGTCGAAAGAGGGGCAATATCATCACGATCTCCTCCGAGATGGGGCTTGGCAGGCCCCCAGGTCTGCCGGTATACCATGTTGCCAAGGCCGGTGTGATCATGCTGACCAAGATGTTCGCCTACCAGATGGCACCGTTCAAGATTCGGGTCAACACCATCGCGCCGGGTGCAACCGCCACGCAGCACGGGTGGTATCGTGGCAATGACCAGATTCTTGAGCCGATGAAGCGAAGGCAACCGCTTTACGAAATAGCGACCCCGAGCGATATGGCAGCAGCAGCACTGTTCCTAGCCACCGACGGCGCGCGATTCATCACCGGTGAGACAATTCTGCCGGATGGGGGTCTGTCGTTAGGGTGAACGTCCCGCCGGCTAGTCACAGAGTTTCTGACGGATTCTTGCCAATTGGGCATCCTCGACGCCGAGGGACCCCAGGTACCCCGGCACCCCCGAGAATTCCGTCGCCAGGAAATCCAGCGTTCGCTCCATAGTTTCTGCGGCACACCCTTGCAGGTAATATCCCCGCTCGCCCGGCTTAATCTGATTGTTAGGATCCGCTGTCGTCAGAAGCTGTGAAGTCAGCGCATAGTCTGCACAGATCGTTTCCGTGCGCACGCCCGCGATACTCAGCAGGAGCGCCGATACCAATCCGGTACGATCCTTGCCGGACCGGCAGTGGTAGATGACACCGTCCCGGTCGCTGGCAGCGATAGTCTGCATGATGTCCGCCATGACGAAACCCGAAGCCACCAGACCTTCACAGTAGAGATCGGCGAGTTTTGCCTCTGCGGGAGCAGCGCGGTCTTTCGAACGATAGTCTTCGAAGCGGTCGCCCCAAAAGTCGTGGTTGTGAAAACTCACTCTGGATGAGTCGCTGAACACATTGGGCATCCGTGCGACCTCTCGCTGCATGCGCAAATCAATCACGGTGCCGATACCATAGTCGATCAGCTTTTGCTGATCGGACGTTGTCAGACGGTCCATATCAGCGGAGCGCACGATACGTCCCCACTGCGTGCTCCCGCCGTCCTCTGTCGAATAACCGCCGAGGTCTCTAACGTTCTCGGCACTGGCGATATCCAGCACTCGCTTGGGATGCAGTGTTTCGTCTACCATCGTAGTCCTTTGCCCCTCAGGCTCAATCAAGAATAGCGTAGCCATTCTATGCACCTGGCCCCATCGCTGTCGAGTACGCGCTTTAGCACGTACTGGATATCGCCACAGGCAGCTTGTTGGCTGCGTGACTTCGGCGCGCGCAATAAGTATTCTGATCGCAATAGCGTGATCCAGCTAAGGCACACCAGACGGTTCCAACAAGACCGCAAAGAGTTTAAACCCTGACAGTAAAGCCACGCAGCGCACGATTGAGAGAGTCTTGCCTCGACGTCAGCGATGCACGGCTACGGCAAGAAGGACCTCACGTGCTGTGAGGTCAACCCCATAAGGAGGATATACATTGAATTTTGAGAAAGCCGGCAGGGAGAATTCAGAGCAGAGCCTGGAAATCGCGAAAGACGAGGCCCTTAAACGAGGCATCAGCCACATGGTGGTTGCCTCCACGGTTGGCGATACGGGATTGCAGATGGCAAGAATGCTGGAAGGTATCGATATTGAATTGGTCGTCGTCACTCACAGTACCGGACATACAGGGCCGGGGAAACAGGTTTTTGACGCAGAAGTGAAGGCCGAGATTGAACGTATGGGCGGCGTGGTCTTCACCGGAACGGACGCTCTGACCGGCTACGAAATAGCCATGGGCTCAAGGAGGCTGACTTCCACGCAAGCGATTATTTCAGCGACGTTGCGGATGTTTGGGCAAGGCATCAAGGTCTGCGTGGAGATTGTGGCCATGGCGGGAGATGCCGGACTGATACCCCTCGAAGATGTCATCGCAGTTGCCGGTACCGCGCGCGGGGCGGATACGGTGGCGGTCATCGGTGCCAACTCCACCAATCAGTTCTTCGACATCAAAGTCAGAGAGATCCTGGCCAAGCCGAGCCAATTCTAAGCGCTGACAAGGTTGGCCCTCTTGGCTCTCAGGCTTTGTTCCACACGCCGGTGATGTAGTCGTAATCGGCTTCCAGCTTGTCTCGTCCACCCCCCATGACTTCAAGCGAGAGCCAGCGGTCATAGCCGGCCGCCTTGAGATGCTTGAAGATACCTTCGAAATCGACCTCACCTTTTCCCATGTAAACGGCATGATCGTTTTCCAGGCGGTCCTTGATGTGGGTGTGTACGACCCGGCCGGCAACCTGCCGTGCGAAGTCGACGATGGTGTCCGGCGAGAAATTGGAGGTATCGAAGTTGACCTTGAGCCGGTCGTCGTCAACCAGTTCCAGAATCGTCATATACTCTTCGACAAACGAGCCGATGATGGGGTGATCCTCCAACGCCAGGTGAACCCCGTGCGCTTCAGCATAGTCCAGACATCCTTTGAGGCCCATGGCGGAATTCCTAACGAGTTCACTACGATCCAACTCCGCAGCGACCTTCCAGTCCATACGTGTCTCGCCAAAGGGGGTGACGGCGGTTACGCGCACCACGTCGCAGCCAAACATGACGGCCGCATCGACGGACTTGCGCACCTGCTCGGTGGCTACCTCGATTTCCTTGGGACCGGCAAAATTGTTCTCACAGCTGAACATGGATATGGCAATCCCTGCATCTTTGGCCGCCGTTGCGAGCTCGGATATCTGGGCCTCATCCATCCCGTCTATCCAGGTTTCATAGATCTCCGTTCCGTCGAGCCCGACCTCCGCCGCGATCTTGAACCAGTCCTCCCTGGTCATCGTCCTATCGCGGAATATGGATCCGAAAAACGTAACCGGAAGGCAACTGATCTTCATGATGATTCCCCCGTATGCTTGACGACAGTAACCCTAGCGACGGCTAATCTCACCGCGACACGAACAGGTTCCGCCAACCACACGCTCACCCGGACAGCGGCCACTACTTGCTGCCAGCTACTTCTTCTGCTGCTGCTGTTGCATCACGCGAATAAGCGCGGACATCTCCTGAATGTTACCCATGTCCTCCAGCTGATCCTTCTTCTCCACGAGATCTTCGTAGGTCACGTCCACGCCAAGGTTGACGCCCTCGTTGACGAATGTCGCGCTGCACGAAAACCGGCCGTTGCCGCCGTGGAACGTCTTGCCAGTCGGCGCATCTTCTGAACACATGAAGATGACCACAGGCGTCACCAGCTTGGGATGCCGGGAGGGATCAGGATTATCCGGATTGACGTCGACCCCCGGAATCGTGCCGATCAGACGCGTCTCTGCATTGGGCGCGAGCGTGTTGACGCGGATGTTCTTTGACAGCCCTTCGACCGCCAATACGTTCATGAAACCCAGCATACCCATCTTCGCGGCACCGTAGTTGGCCTGGCCGAAATTGCCGAAGATCCCCGACGTTGAGCTGGTAAACACGATGCGTCCGTAGTTCTTCTCGTACATGATGGGCCAGGCGGCCTTGGTGACGTATGCCGTGCCATTGAGATGCACGTTCATGACGATGTCCCAGTCGTCCATGTCCATGTTCTTGAAGCTCTTGTCGCGAAGGATGCCGGCGTTGTTTACGAGGATGTCGATCGTGCCGAACGCCGCGACCGCATCGTCGATGATGGACTGTGCACCCGCCCTGTCCGAGACCGACGCTTTGTTGGCGATAGCCGTGCCTCCGGCTGCGCTAATCTCCTCGACGACCGCATCAGCCATGTCGCCCGAACCGGTCCCGTCGCCACTGCCGCCGAGGTCGTTAACGACTACTTTCGCGCCGCGTTTGGCAAACTCGAGCGCATGGGCTTTGCCCAGTCCACCCCCGGCACCCGTGATGATGACGACTTTATCCTGAAATTCACTCATGCTCCTTCTCCTTCAAAGTGTAATTAGTATGCGGCTGTAAAAGACAGCCGTCTGGAATCCCAATGGCAGAAGATACCATGGTGACGACCAATAGTAATGCTTCGGTATTGAGAACGGCTGATTTCAGAGATGGATGCTCGTGTCGGGATTGTCTGTCATCAGCGTTGTCCTCCCGATCAGATAATGCTCGGACTATCAGGCTTGGTTGTCCACGTGTCGCCGGCACCGTCTTCAGGCTCGTATCCGAGAATCTGACGGGTGGATTCGATGTCCCATATGCTGAGCACATTGGCGGACTCGCCGTTGACGACGGTAAACCCTACCGACGGCGAGGCGTCCACGCTCTTCTGTATCAACTGGGCGACATCACGGTGGCTCAGCCAAAGTGACAGCGCGGCGGGCGAAAAGGACGGGTCGTCGGGCGTCATCACCCAGCCAATGCGCAGGCAGATGACGGAAATGCCGAACTGGTCGTGAAAGTAGCTGCCGAGCGCCTCACCGAAGGCCTTGCTGACGCCGTAGTCACTATCGGGTCTCAGCAGGTCCGTCGTCAGGGGAGCGATGGGCCAATCCACCTCGCCGATCCGGCCGTCGTAAACCGCCTTGTAGGGTTCTTGTTTGAGGGGATAGAAGCCTACGGCATGATTGCTGCTGGCAAAGATAATCCGTCTCACGCCCGCCAGTCTGGCAGCTTCGAAGACGTTGCGTGTGGCAACGATGTTGTTCTTGAGAATAGACTCCCAGGAAGCTCGCGGGTTCGGATCCGCACCCAGATGCACGACGGTATCCATATTCTCGAAGGCTGGTTGGATGGCGGCAAGATCCGCCAGATCCGCCACTACGCAGGGAACGTCATCCACGCCGACTAGATCTATTCCACTTAGCGCATACCTGTCGCCCAATCTCAGCCGAATGATGGTACCAATCTGTCCGGACACCCCGGTTACCAGAACCTTTTTCTTGTCTGTCATTGCTCGATCTCCAATCCTTCACACACAATCCACGATAGCGTCGTGGTCGTCTCCGGCATCGAAGGCGCTGTCATGGGATCCTACACCAGACTCCGAGGTCCCTCAAAAGCCCACTGCAATTCCTTCCAGCACATGTCCCTGAGTTTGACAGCATCGGGCGTCGCCAATAATATCCCCGCCCGGACCCATCCCGATGCGTTGACCACCGAGTGCGAGGCCCCAATATGGTTAAGTTCCGATACCTGATCTTTCTGCTCATCTTCCCCATCGTTCAAGCGGCTGAGGAAGAAAGGCCGCGCATTGAGGCTGATGGCACGATTCACGTACCCGCGTTCGACCTGCCACTGTCCGATTTTCTCAGTGAAGAGTCGCTTGCGGCAACGAGATATTTCCGCGACGTCTATACACCTGAATTCGGTTCGTTTTCGGATGGTTGTGCCGATCTGAGGGAAGTTGCGGCGGACCCTGAAGCCACCAGAAAGGCCCGGCAGTGCGTTGCCGAAGGTTACTACAAGACGTCTATTTACAGGGACACGCTCGCCAAGCACCCCGTCGCCATCTCAGCGGAGGAGATGGGCGGCGTTTACACCGAGGTCTTTGTCCCGAAAAAGGGGGTTGCGCCAGTCAATCGAAATCGTCTGCTCATAGGCATCCATGGCGGTGGATTCGTCGTTGGCGCCAGGTATTTCAGCCACACGGAGTCCATGCAAGTCGCCGACATGGGTGCATACCGCGTGATCAGTCCAGACTACCGTATGGCACCGGAACACACGCACCCGGCTGCTGTTGAAGACATCGTCGCGGTCTACCGGGCTTCGCTCAAGGACTATACTGCAGACAATATCGGCATCTACGGCTGCTCGGCGGGCGCCATGCTGGCTGCGCAAGCTGTTGCTTATATGCAAAAGGAGAAGCTGCCGACACCGGGGGCAATCGGTCTCTTCTGCGCTGCGCTTCCCATGACTGCTGGTGATGTGCCTGGGGCTTTCAAGAGCGGCGAGAGCGGCTATCTCGTGTCCGCCCTCAGTGGATTCGCCCGCCCGACAGACCGGAGCCCACGCCCTGGACCGTATTTCCGCGATGTAAAGACCGGTGACCCTGTGGCGGCGCCGGGCGACCACGATGATGTGCTGAAGGCGTTTCCCCCCACGCTGCTGATCAGCGGTACCCGGGATTTTGCCATGAGTGGCGTTCTGGCTTCACACCGCAAACTCGTACGGTTGGGGGTCGAAGCCGAACTGCATATTTGGGAGGGGATGGGCCACGCGACATTTGCCTTCAATCCGAGATTGCCGGAATCAGACGAGGTACACACAGTTATCGTTCGTTTTTTTGATAAGCATCTGGGTCGCTGACATACGTTCCTGCCTCAGGCTTGTGCTGACAGATAAAACAGCCACAAGCAACATCCTAGTCCCACTACGAAGGACAGCGACCGCAGAGCTGCAATATTGGCAATATAGAGAATCGCGTGGGCAACTCTTGCACCAACAAAGATCATCGCTGCCAAGGCGGCCGTCTCCGCGGCTACGCCGGTCAAGTGGGCGACAAGGACCGCGGGCACAAACATAGCCACGGCCTCCCATGCGTTATCCTGCGCTGCGTAGCTGCGTGCACCGGCTCCTTCGAGCCCCAGTACTTGTGCTCTGGGGTGGTTGTTATCGAATTTTTCAAACTGCTTAAATCTGAAGTAGTCGCCAACAAACGCTAACAATAGTGGCAATGCGACTACGATCAACAGGCACCAAAAAGGGGTTGTCATGTGCTTTTCTCCTTTGTAGTTTAGATATCAGCGGACGCCTTCTACAACAGATGTCCACCCGGCCTCTATTAATCCTTTAGGATTGATCTGTTCAGATTGTCGAATATCTCTTCATGCCTGGCAACTATCTTGCGCCAGAGGCGTGACATTTCGGGCACATCAAGGCGAAAAGTACCCCGTAGCCGCTCGACGAACTCCGCTTCATTTTCTATCACTCTAGTCTTTTCGCCCTCACGAGTGATACTTCGCGCTACCCGCCCGAGCTGGACCTCATAGCCGTTATGCACAAACAGTTGCGCAACAAATGCCAAAACAAACGGCGAATCTCCGGAAGTCTGCAAAAACCGACACTGATCCGCGAACAACTGTTCGTCCGCAGCATCTTCTCGAAAATCGAAGGAGGGTGCGCCCCCATGCTCGTGATTGTGAAATCGCCAGAAGCCATCTCGCAGACGTTCGAGCCTAAAGTCGAAGCCTCGTTGCACGATCGGTCCTTCAGTCAGGGGAACAGGGTCGATCACTCCGTCGCCAAAGCCCACGTCAGCGATGTAGGTTTGATCCAAGCTAACGAGCAATACCACGTGATTGCCCAAGGCAACATCACCGCGCACCGAACGTGCAACTCCGCCATTGACGCGCGTGACGTCAAAACCGATCTCTTGCAGTGCCCAGTGAAGCAAACCATTCATCTCGTAACACCAGCCGCCACGATGAGAGATCACCATCTTCTTGTAGATGCGGTCGATGTCCAGGTCCACGGGGTTTTGCAGTTGAACGTCAATGTTCTCATACGGGATGGTTAACAGATGTCTTCGGTGAATCTGCGTCAGCGTCTCAAGATCGACCGCTACCCTACCGTGAAAGCCGATACGTCTCAGGTAAGTAGTTAGCTCCTTGATACTCCCTCCTCCACTGCCGAGCTGCGACAGGAACTACGTTGGTTCGGGCGTCAATCCAAGAAAGTCTCGGATTTCGTCCAAAACCTTGGCGCCTGAAGGCTCCGTCATATGCAGATGATGAGAGCCTTCTATACTCACCACTTTCAGTGAGGTGTGCTTCCCATCGATCATGGCAAGGGAGGGACGAAACCAATGCTGGCCATAGCTGGCGTCGATCACCAGCGTTGCTGCGGTGGTCTGTTTTATCAGCTCGCCGAGCTCGCCCGAGCCGACTATCTCCCAGGAATCTTGCTTTAATCGCGGATCTGTTATCCAGCAGAAGCCATCGGCCACCGCCTTGTGCCCTCTCTGCACAAGCTCGAAGGCGGATTCATAGTCCTGTTTTGTTGCGCCGACGACTGCTTCAGCCATGTCCTTAAGCGATGCATAGACTCTAAGCCTACTAGTGCTGGCTTTAAGATTTGCCTGAATTCGTTTTGCCCGCATCGCCACCTTTTTATCGGGTTCAACGCATTCCACGAATCCATCGATGCAGACGAGCCTGCTGACCATGTCGGGGAACAGCCCAGCCAGTTGTGAACCATATTCTGCTCCCATGGAATGACCGATCAGGTTGAAGCGGTCCCAACCCACCTGCGCTACTACGGCGAGAACGTCCTCTATGTCCAGATCGCCGCGATAGGCGACGTCCATCGGTCTGTTATCGGAGTGTCCGTGACCGGCGAAATCAAGCGCAATGATATCGAGCTGCGGCAAACGAGGCGCCAGATAGTTAAATGAGTTGGCATTGTCCAGCCAGCCGTGCAGGGCTAACGTCGGCTCGCCCCCTTGATGCCATCGTTTCGCCGTCAGGCTTCTATTGCCACGCTTGAATCTGACTTCCTGACAGACACTCGATTTCGACTCCAATCCGGAATTCCTCTCTAACCCAGTGCCCGCACTCGAACGGGCTCGATCTGACAGAGCACCGGCGTTTCCTCCTTCTGCTTTTCCACGGGAGCGATGTGGCCGTAATAGGTGGGCTTGTTTTCATACAACTGAGTTAACTCGTCAGCAAGCTGCAGGGCTCCTTCGGCGGAGATCGATACAACCCGCCCGCGTACCTCGATGTAGCGATAGGGGTTCTCTGGGTCGACTGCCAGAACACTAACTTCGGGGCGTGCCCGCATGTTCTTTTCCTTCTGATAGCCCGACAGGGTGAACATCAGCAGATGGGTCCCGTCATAGGTACACCAGACAGCGGATGTCTGCGGGAAGCCATCCGGCATCAGCGTAGCCAGCGATACCACGATGGGGCCCTGCAACAGGTCCTGGTGGGACTTGGGGATAACCTTGGACATGAATACTCCTTCTGTCAGCGTTCAGCCAATCGTAGCGGACCGATCATTCTATGAGACGGGCAATAATAACAGAGCTGGTCCTTACCTGCTGGGTCATTCACGGCTCGGAACGAGTAGAGCTCTGCCGGCGGCCAGCGCCTGCTTGCGACCGGCCTCGTCATCCTGCGCTAGCGCCACGGACGCGAGGTGAAATTGCAGGCCTGCCTCGACAGCCTTGTGCAAAGCGGGTTCAAGCCTGGCGAGGTAAGGATCGCCGGATGCTCCGTAGCGCCGCAGTTGTCGCATGAAGTGAATCATAGGTCCGAGCGTCAGCCATGTCACCGCACCGGCACGCTCTGCACGATGCGACTCAGGCGCAAGGAAATCGATCCAGGGGCGATCTTCGGTGCTTACGGGTAGGTCCTGAATGAAGGTGGTGGTGTCCGAGAGCGAGCCAAGGTAATAGGTGATGAGTGGCACCTCGGCATCCCCGTCAGCTGTATACCGCGCGAGGTCGGCGCGAGAGCTTTCGATGATGGTTGCGGCGGGGTGCAGAGGAGCGACCTCAAGGTGACCTACCAGCGCCAGAATTGGACGGCGCGCATTGAAGTCACCCCGCCACAGAGTGACTTGGGGGAATACCGCCGCCATTGTTGCTGCAATGATGCCGAGTTCCCGCTCCGTCATCTGATACAGCGCGACCCATTGCACAAACAGCCCGCCCTGGTTGAGTCGTTCCCTCGCTGCCGCAAAGTGCTCTCGGGTATAGAGTGAACCGACGCCGGCCCGCCATGGTACAAACAGGTCAGCGATGATGAGATCGAAGCTGTCCCGCGTACCGCGAAGATAGGTACGACCGTCCGCATGGATTACGCGTGCACGCGCGTCATCAAAGAGACCGCCCGTGAACTCGCTGAAATATCCACGCGAAGCATGCATGACTTCCCGCGACAGTTCGGTGACCAGCACCTGCCTCACCGGATAGCGTAACGCCGTCCCCGCGGTGATGCCCGACCCAAGGCCAAGATAGAAGAGACGGCCGGCTTGCGGATGAAGACTCATGGGCAGGTGCGTCTGTAAGGCCTGCACGCCCAACGCATCGGTACCACCCAGCGAGTACCAACCGTTTAGTTTGAGCTGCAGGCCGTTGTCGCGCTCTACCACGGCGACGCTGCCGCCTGGGCCCTCCCACACCTGCAGCACACGTTCTGTTGCATCGTCGACGCGAACGACTGGTAAGCGGGTCGGATTCATGAGTGTGATTGCGACAACCAGGATAGCGATCGTGGCCATCCGCAATCTGACTTCCTCGGCCAGCAATATGCCGATAAGCATATATCCGATCGCCATTATTGTGATACTGGTCCACAGGCCAAGAAGGGGCAGCAGAGCAAACGCCGCCAGCAGAGAGCCGACAATGGCACCGAAGATATTGTAGCCATTCACCTGCCCGAGCAGTTCCCCGGGTGCGTCCTGGAGCTTCACGTCATATCGGTACAGGTAAGGTAGGATCATGCCCATACAGGAAACCGGAATACCGATGATGACGAATGTCGCCTCAAGCACATGGATGAGATAGCTGGTAAGTACTGCCCCGTCACCCAGATACGTCATGCCATAGGGCCAGCCGTCAAATACGAACGGCGAGGCCAGGCATAGGAATCCCGCCAGGCAGTGCAGTGCGATCATGGTTGTCCGCTTGGCGGGGAATCGCCGTGCCAGGGCCCACGCCGCCAGCGCACCTATTGCCAGCGCCAGCAGGAAGATCGAGAGAATTGCCGCGTAGGTATAGGTCGAGTTCTGCAGTACCTGTACGAACATGCGCGTCCAAAGGACCTGCAGGCCGAGGCTGAGGCAGCCGCTGGCAAAAGCGAGACTCCTGATCAGATGCAGCGACAGAACGTGGCCTTCAAACCCCGGCATCCGCCCCTTTGGCTCGTCGCTGGGAGTCAGGGTTCGGCCTGCCAGCGCCCAAGCCGCCATCCCAACCAGCGTCGTTAGCGACAGCGCGACAAGATAGGCGTTCTGCAGACCAACGATGCGTGGAAGGAAGAAGCCAGCGCTGACTGCACCCGCGACCGCTCCGAGCGTGTTGATCCCATAGAGGAGTCCAACCGATACAGCGGGATCGCGCTCGCCACGAAGCAGGTGCTGACCCATCAGCGGCAGCGTGCCACCCATCAGAAAAGTGGCTGGGCAAATCAGCAGAATGGCTAGCAGCAGCTTGACGCCTGTAAAGACGACAGCAGAGTCGGCAAACCAGCCAAAGAGTGTGCTGTAGGCTTGCAGGTAAACTTCGAAAACGACGAAGTAGGCCAGCGCCGCGCCTACAACGCCAAATTCGAGTAGTGCGTAGGTCTTCAGTGGTGCAGAGTTTGACTTGCTCCGCTTACCCCAAAACCAGGAACCGCAGCCAATGCCCGCAAAGAACGCCGCAGTCGTCACGGCAACGCTCTCTGCCGTGCCGCCAAACAGCAGGCTGAGCTGTTTCATCCACAGGATCTCGTAGATCAGCCCCGCTGCGCCCGAGCAAAAGAAGATCGCCCAGGTAATCACCTGGGATTTATTGCGATCCAACCCCTCTAACACTTAATGCATATCTGCCTTTTCATATACCTGGAAGGGAAGTCTAAACAGAGTGGGGTCGGAGTAAAGTGCCAGAGTCATTTACTCTGGCACTTTACTCCGAGCCCACAGCTTGACCCCATAGCTTTGTGCCGCGCAATCACTATGGCTGCAGGAATCCACAGGACGATGGCGTAGACCACAAACCACAGCATCCCATGCGCGGGTGAGATCGCTGACGGACTGAGGATGATCAAGAATCCGGTGGAACTCGCGTGTGTCAGTTGGGCGAGCAACAGGCTGCCGGTGTTGGCATAGATCCACACCAGGAGGACCCGCATGGCCGTCATGGCCACAATCCACATGGCGATAAAGCGGGGCAGCCAGTACACACCAAAGGTGTCGCTCTCCCCCAAGTAGCCAGCCATTGCATGCCACAAACCGTGCAGGAGCGCCAGGTAGATCGTGGCGCGCCAAGCGCCAAATCTCATTTCCATCCTGGGGTAGGCGAATCCCATCCATCCGGTTTCCTCGATGAAACCTGCGAGCAGGCCACCGAGGATGCCAAACGCAATAAAGGAAGGGGCAAAATCCGGAGAGACAAGAGCCGTGAGTGCCCAGAGAACCCCCAGAATGAGCCCGGGGAAAATGAGGAGTGCCGCGTACCAGCGCAGGCCGACCCGCCACTTGAGCATTCGCGAGAGGAGATCCCGAAGTCCTGCCCGGCCATCCGTGAGATAAGTCATTGCGATTCCTGCAATGAAAGGTCCAGACAGCATCAGTGGACCCATACGCATCACATCCGCCAATTCCAATGACTCCCCGCGGAAGAACTTCGGTCCTCCGATCGCGAGACTGCCACCCCAGGATGTCAAGTAGGCCAAAGCGAAGTAGCTGGCGATAGGATAGTTTCTGATCACTGATTTGATATTCAATGTACCTTCCCCTTGGAGGAATCGCTGTGTCTTGTTTCCACTTGTTTCCACTCGGTACAGTTCAGAAGCGGTAGCCAAAACCGACAGAGAGGATCAGTGGGTCGAAATCGCTATCGATCGAGAACTGATCTCCGGAGTGTCCAATATCTGTGTCGATGAAGCGCAGGCTGGCCCCTAGCAACCACCCGGTGTTTCGCAGCGGGACTTCGATGCCTACAATTGCGCCCCAGGTAACATCCGTGTCAACCGAAACGCTGCTACCTGTAGAACCAATGCCTGCGCGCAGGTCCAAATCGCTGTAGCGAACCAGCACCAACATCGGTCCGGCGTAGACGTCGAATGAACGATCGCGGGTCAGATGAACGTTGAGACCTACCATTAGCGGTGTGAACTCACTTCCGTTGATCGAACTGCCTGCCGTATTGCCGAAACTGGCTGACGAAACCTCCATACTGCCAAAGCTCAGAACACTCAGTTCGACGCCGTACCGATGCGAGAACCGATACTCGGCGTGCACGCCTCCACCGAACCCGCTGTCATAGCTTGCCCTAAACCTGTTACCACTGACTGCCGTCGCGGCAAAGTCGCCGGATGGATGGACCCATGCCAATTCGAATCCGAGGCGCCAAGCGGTAGCGGCGTCAGCCGCCCAAGTGGACTCGACCGTCACAACGACCGTCAGCGTCAGGATAATGCGTGCAAAAAAGCTTCGTGTAGATTGCTTGCTCATCTCTTCTCTCCTATCTTGCACAGCTTCGGTGCTGGGCGTATTGCCCGTCCAACCAAAGAGTGATTGCTCCATTCAACTCAGGGACAATTAAACGCGTCCTCGGCAGGTGTCGCTTGACGAAGGTGTAATGTTTTTCTGATTTTTTTGTCCAGAGCATGGTCGGCCGAGCCCGACGAGTCACATGTGCGGCATCGCCAGGTCAGATGACCGTTTCTGTAGACGTACAACTTGATCCAACTGCGAGACAGGTGGGGGTGGGTGACAACGGAGTAACTTCAGGAATAACTGAGTGGGGTCGGAGTAGAATGGCACTTACTTAAGCTTCCTGGGGTGACC
>CEPV01093527.1_pt1 | contig 20648 bp, 11 predicted proteins | sample 530451 | NCBI WGS metagenome assembly CEPV01 (sample SAMEA2620097, study PRJEB7988) | marine metagenome | isolation source: saline water (ENVO:00002010), including
AAGAACTAGAATATAAAACTTTCTATCAGTTACTTACTAATACTGCCGTATTGACTATGAAGGTTTAGGTTATGGAATTGTACTATATCGTGATGGACAAGAAGGTGCATTTGCATGGGTTGAAGTAGCAAATGGAGAAAAACAAGTAGCTGGTCGCGGTTTTAATAGAATACCTGGAAGGTATGTTGCCGGAATAGCAGAAGGAAGACTTAATTTAGCTCAAAGAAAAGGACCAAATGTTAAAGTTGAGGATATACCTATTATTACTTCAGGTGCTGTTGATACAGCTTTAAATCCGAGAAAATTGAGTAACGCTGAAATGAATCAAGTGTTGATTGCTCTTGCTGGAAAATAATTCTGTTTTTACCTTTTAATTCTTTATATTAATGTATCACTGCGTTCACCAATACGCTTTTTTTCTCGACTCTGCGAAAAATCATAGATTTTTCTTGGTCACCCTCACTACCTTCGCATATTGCTCCCGTAATTTGATATTTATTCTGAAAAGAACCCGCTTGTGTAACGCTCTTTTGTTCTTGAAATACTCAGTCGTAGGGGATGACTCGTCTAACAGCGATTCGCAATGTTAAATCCTTTCTTTTTAGTAAAAAAATTTGAGGGGTAATTTCTATGACAAAAACAAAGCTAGTTTTATTACTTTTATTTCTCCTAGTCATACTCCCATCCTATGCCCAAGAAGAAGTTTCAATTCAACTTATAACAGCTGTCTTGATATCTTGACGACATTTGCAATCAGGATTATCTTTAATCTTTGGTATTGTTTTTAAGAAAAGTTTAATTACTCTCTCAGCATTTTTTTTGAAAGTTTCTAATACCATTGCAATATCAACACTTTTTTCAGTTTCGTGCCATACATCATAATCAGTCGACATAACAACAGCTGCATAACATAGACCAGCTTCTCTTGCTAAAACACATTCTGGCACTGTTGACATATTGATAACATCGCAGTTCCACTGCCTCCATAAATTTGATTCTGCTTTTGTACTAAATCTTGGGCCTTCTATTGTAACTACTGTCCCTTTTTCATGATAGGGTATGCTAAGCTCTTTAGCAGATTCGGCTAATAATTTTCTTGATTCAGTGCAGAAAGGCTCTGCCATCGGTATGTGGCAAACATGATCTTTTTCATAAAAGGTGCTTTTTCTTTTAGTAGTTCTGTCAATAAACTGGTCAACAAAAACAAAATCTCCTGGCTTAATTTCTTCTTTTAAGGAGCCTGCGGCACTACTAACCAAAATATGCGTGCAGCCTTGCTCTTTTAAAGCATGAATATTTGCTTGAAAATTTACGCCACTAGGATAAATTGTGTGCTTTTTACCATGTCTTGCTAAAATTACGACCCCTATGTTTCCAATCTTTCCGATTGTTAAAGCAGAAGAAGGCTTACCGTAAGGTGTATTCACTTCTATTTCTTTTGCACCCTTTAATATTTTAGGATCATCTAATCCAGAACCTCCAATAATTCCTATCTTTACCATTTTATTTACCTTCAAATTCGACCATTGTAAAAATTTTATAGTCTTTTAGTTTTTCTTTTCCTTTTAAGTCTGGTAAATCAATTACTAATGCACATTCAATGACATTGCCACCAAGCTGCTCTATTAACTTAGTAGCTGCTGATATCGTGCCACCAGTTGCAATTAAGTCATCTATGAGAAGTATCTTATTGCCTTTTTTTATTGCATCTTCATGAATTTCCATTTTGTCTTTTCCATATTCTTTTTCAAATTCTGCAGAAATTGTTTTGTAAGGTAATTTACCTGGTTTTCTTATTGGAATAAAGCCAACACCTAATTTGTATGCTAAAACAGAACCAAAAATAAAGCCTCTGCTTTCTATACCTGCAACTAAGTCTATTTCCATATCTTTATATCTGTTGTAGAGTTCATCACAAACATGCTTGAAAGCCGGTCCATCCTGAAGTAAAGTTGTGATGTCCCTAAACATTACTCCCTTGACAGGCCAGTGAGGTATTGTCCTTATTTTTTCTTTAATGTTCATTTTTTCTTCAAAGCAATTTGCCTGACAATTTCTTCAAGTTTCTTTTGGTTTTTCCTTACTATTGTGTATGTGTAGAAAATAACAAATATGAAGAAAAGGAAGCCAGTAATTATGAAGAAGTCTAATGCCCTGGCAATATTTAATGTTTTAAGTACAGGATCAAGAATTTGAGGAAATAATGTTATTATTACAAAAAATCCCCAAAATATAAACCAAAAAGAATATTCTTTTATTGTAAATTCCTTTCTTTTATACTCTAAGAATGTGTAATACATCATAAAGAAACCAAATAAGATACCTAAAATCTGAATACCTAATATGTTTGCCATTTTTGATTTAAATATTATTCAATTTCCACATCAATAAATTAAAGACAATCTTAATGCCGTCAAATATTGTTGTGCCTTTATACTTATCAGAGTAAATTGTTTTGATTGGGATTTCGGTGTAAGACAGTTTGTATTTTCCGATTCTTGCAATCATCTCACTTTCCATGCTGTAATCAGATGCTTTCCACCTTAATCTTTTGTAGGCTTTTGATGTAAAAGTACGGTAACCACATTGACTGTCTTTGATTTTTATGCCATATAAAAACCTTGTTGTTTTGTTGATAACCATGTTTCCAAATCTTAAAACAAGAGGCATGTTTTTGTTCCTTTTCCTATGCGAGAGCACTACATCATATTTCTTTATATTTTCTAAAAAATTAGGAATTTCTTTTGGGTCATGCTGCGCATCGGCATCTATGGCAATTATGATGTCTGCTTTATTTTTTATTGCATAATCACATCCTGTTTTTAATGAAGCGCCTTTTCCCAGATTTACTAAATGCCTCAATACAATAGCCTTTGCCTTTTTTGCCATCTCCCCTGTTTTGTCTTTGCTGCCATCATCAACAACTATAACCTTATTGACATATTTTTTCGTTCTGCTGATTGTATCATAGATATGATTCTCTTCATTATGCGCTGGAATTACTGCAAATACTTTTTGTTTCATAGGTAAAGAAAAAGGAGTTTTAAAGAGTTTAAAAATTATTGGGTGTTTTCAGAATCATTATTGGTACTATCTGTTTCTTCATCAATTTCTCTTGTTTTGTTAATTACTTCTTCAGTTTTAGTAGTGTTTACAATCTCTTTACCTTCTGTTATATTAACCTCTTCTGCATCTTTAGTTCGGTTTACTGTTGGTTCAATCTTAGTGTCGTTTGTTCCTATTTCGCTCTCTTCAGTTTTATTTTCTGTTTCTTTAGTTTCATTAATGTTGGTTTCCTTTTTAATCTCTGTTTCATCTTTTGTTGGTTCTGGTTCTTCAATAATATTCTTCTCTTTTCCTTCCCAGTCAACTTTCCAGACTATAATCCTTCCACCAAATACACTTTTTTCGTCACTGAATTTTTTAAAATACCTTAGTCCAATCCCTTCCTGGTAAAACATTCTTGTGAACATTGATGCTGTTAAGTCAGAGTCCATTTGCAGCATTTCGTAATTGTTTCCTTTTTTAATTAATGTGAGTCCTAACTGCCTGCCATTCTGGAGAGAGATCACAGATTCATTATATTCTTTTATAATTATTCCATCATTGGTTGGGATAGATACTTTCTTTGGATGAGACAACCCTTGCGGAGTTTCTGCATAAGCTTCATTACTCGTCAAATTTATCTTGAAACCATTGTTACAGGATAGGATATCTTCATTTTTGTTGCATCCTGTTGTTCCTGCATATCCTGGCCATGGCGCAATCCAATTGTTTGCTTGTCCGCTGTTTGTGATAGATTGAACTTCATAATAAAGATTCTCAGCTTCTTCATCCGAATAATCAAACCTCTCTTTTAAAAATTGAACACTTTTATCAAGATCCTCTTTATACTCTCTCTTTTTTAGAGTATTGTAAATCAGTCCCCTGTCAAAATTCCAGCTTCCAAAATGAGCCCAAACTCCGCTCTTGCCAATCATATCTTCAGAAGTTATAAAATAATTTTCTGGAGGCTGGCAATGAGTCTTTTCAAGTATTTTTTCTGCATCATCTTTATCAAAATGTTTATTTAGAATTTTTTCTGCATCTTTTTTATTAAGGGGCATTATTTCATACATTATGTTTATAGCTTCTGTTCCATCATTAGTTAGGGCAGATATAGTATCAAATCCTTCTGTGCTACTGCAATCAAGCATTCTTAGAATTCCGATTGCTAGCGTTTCATCGTCTGTTAACAATACCTTGCCTATCCAATGCGCTGGAGGAGTATTCTGGCTTGTGCCATCAAAAGTGACTGGTCGGTCTGCCCAAAATTTGAACCAGTGTCCAAAGTCCCACCAAGAGTTAATAATTGCATTTGGTTGCGAGTCTTCTTTAATTTTTTCCAATGAGGTTGCCCAAGCATCATTAAAGCTAGGTATTTCATTTTTTGCAGTGTTTGCTGCAGATTTGTATGGAGCTATAAGCAATAAAAGCAGCACAATGATGACAGTTGTTTTTGATATTATTTTATTTATTTGCAGCAATTTTGTAATCCAAATGTTTGTATATTTGTAAAGCTCTCCAAGAGCTACGCCAAATCCTATTGCAAATGCAGGAACTAACAATAAAGTAAACCTTACACCTTTTGTGCTTGCAAAGGTTGTTGCAATAAACCATAAGATAAGGAGAATAGCATATTTGATATCTATTTCGGTGTCAGATTCCCATAAAGCTATAATAATCCTGATTATTATGGGGATGCTTATTAAAATTAAGAATGTATTTAGGTTTTGAATTTTTAACAAGAAGATTGTTATGTACCACGCTAATGTGCCACCAACAAACCATAATTTTTTATGCTTTCTTCCTGTTAATGTTAGGGTAATGCCCATTAATGCTATCAAGAAAAAGAAAAATTTTCCCAATCCCACCTGGTTTATTACATTGTTTAGAGAGGCTGGATTTTGCTCTGCTACTGTTGTAAATACATTTGGCCATATTGTTGTTATTCCAACTTCTTTTAACTTTGCAAAGCCAGTGGGGTTTTTATAGAATTTTGTAAAATGACCATAGCTTACAAATAAACTTGTGCTTAATGCAGTTACTATAAAAAATACCATTAAGAATGCAAGGGAATTCTTTATTGCTTTTTGTTTTGTGAAGCTAGAAAAATTTTGGATTAATTCCTTTTTATGGACAAATGCGTAGTAAGCTATGTAAAAAAATGTTGAGGCTAGGATAAAATCAAAAATATACCACCAGCCCCCCCATGTAACACTGTAGAAAGCTACTAGCAATCCAGCGATAGCGCTTAGTATAGCTGTGTTTTTTGTGTTCTTTGCTTCCAGAGCCTCAATGAAGAGCCACGCTATAAAAAGCGGGAACATGACGTTGTAAGCGTCAGTATCAGAAAAACCACCTATGGTCCTGGTTAAGAAAGAAGGGTGTATTGCTACGATTGTTCCGGCTATAAATCCGGCAAAGTTTCCTGCAATTTTTCTTGCTATGAAGAATGCAGGTATTACTGATAAAGCTGAGATAAGTACAGGAATGTAAAATGCAACTTTCATGAGATTAAGATTGCTATTGAAGAAACTTAGGAATTTGAATAAGTATGCTTCAAAGTATGCATGAAACATGTCAGGAGGTATTTCTCTACCAATTGGTGCAAACATATGGGTATCCAATGGTTGTCCATCTCTTATTTCATCTCCGGGATGTCCGTTCTCTATTATGTTTTTTGCGTGCCTCATCCAGAAATAAGGGTCAATAGCAATCAGATATGTTTGCCCTGAATCATCTTGGAGTCTCGACTTAAAGAAATCTGATGTGCCTTTAATTTGTTGGTCAATCTGAGATTTTTGCTCTTTCAATATTTTTTGCAATTCATTTTCAACTAAAGTATTCTTATTTTGATCAGGAAGATTAGGGTATTGCTGGCTTATTTGTCCAGATATTTGCGACCTTAGATTGTTTATGACACTGTCAGTTGCCCATTGGTCTGTTACTGGAAGGTATGCAGGTTGGATTCTTAGGAATATAGAGAGGATTATTGGTATAAGCAGTAATAAAAATACTCTATGCTCAACAACGAAATTTGAGATCTTTTTAAAGTCAATGCCTACATCATCATCAGATTCTTTTGTTTCATCAGATTTCTTGAAGATATTTTTGATGTTTTTTATTTTCGAGAAGTCAATGTTTACCTCATCTTCATCTTTTTCTTCATTTACTTCTGTTTTTTCTTCACTTGTTTCTTTTTTCTTTTGAAAAATGTTCTTTATTTTTCCAAAGTCAATAGAAATCTCGTCATCATCATCATTCTCTATTTTTTGTTGTTTTTCTAAATCTGTCCACGCAGTTTTTTTGGTTTCTTGCTCTTTATCTTCTGCAACTGCTTTTTTAAAAACATTTTTTATTTTCGAGAAGTCAATGTTGATTTCATCATCGTCTTTTTCCGATTCTTGTTTTTTTATTTCTGGTTGCTCCTTTACTTCTGGCTTAGGTTCTTCTTCTTTTACTTCTTCATGTACTTTGGGCTTTCCAGCTACATTAATACTGGGCTCTGTCCGAGCATCTTCTTCCTTTTTTTTGAAGAAGCTCTTTATTTTTGAGAAGTCAATGTTTATCTCATCATCGTCTTTTTCCATTTAACACTCTACGGCATGGAAAGGCATATTTTTTAAAAAGGTTTTTATTTTGATAATATAAGACAATAAAAATCATTAGAAAATAAAATTTTTAATTAAAAATAAAACAATTAGAGATAAAACCAATATAAATTTCAAAATTTTTAAGGCATTAAAAAATAAATAATAAAAATTAATAACAATAAATAAAAAATCAATTTAATATAATAAAAAATACTATTCAATAAAAATCAACAATAATGAAAAATAATAAAATATTAAAATAAAAATTTAGAGAAAGATAAAAACCTTGGTTCTTTTAATAATAGGTTTGTTAGTAATGTTATTGGACGGTCTCTATCATATTTCTTTAATGTTTTTTCAATTCTTTTCTGGTTCATTAAGTTAAGTAAATAGCTATAGTCTTTATCCGAGAATTTATTTAGCATGTTTCTTATTTTCAGATGCAATAATAATTCTTTTCCAGATTCTTTTTTGAATTGTTTGTTATAATCTTTTTTATTGACTATGCAATTGCATAAAGTTTTTGCAGCTTTTAATGATGGTATTATTCCACCGCCTGTTGTCGCTTTTCCTTGTGTTGCTGCATCTCCAATAAGAAAAATATTGTCTTTTTGGATTATTTTATTTGGATCATAAATAGGGAATATACCAGATTCCCAGCATAAAACTTCTTTTTTTCCTGTTCTTTTTTCTAAAAAATGATGAAAATAATCTTTGGTATTTTGCTTTGTTCCTAAGCCTAATCTTACTATTTCTTCAGATTCCGGCACAACCCATCCAAAAAACTCAGGAAAATTAGTATTGCTAAAATAGGTTTCAAAAGTTTCTGTGTCTATTTTTAATTTTACTTTTGCCTGCATACCATAGTAGAATTTTGTTATTTTTTCAAAACCAGCTTCTTTAGAAACTTTAGAGGAAATTCCGTCAGCACCAACTACATAATCCACTATCGATTCTTTTGTTTTGTCATTTTTTTTATCCTTAATTTTTATTGCATGTCTTCCATTAAATCCAATAAATTTGTGGTTTGTTAATATTTTTACTCCAGCATCTGATGCCCTGTTTGCCATAAATTCGTCAAATTTGTTTCTCCACAAAACTATTTCATCAACATTAGCTTCTATTCTGTTATTTTTACTTACAACTACAACTTTATTGCATTTGTTTGCAATCACTTTATCTGGAAGCTTAATGAATTTCTTGATAGAGCCTGTAACTATGCCAGTACATTGCACAGGGCTTCCTACCTTTTTATGCTCTTCTATTAAAGTAACTTCTTTTCCTTTTTTTGCCAAGAGGTAAGCAAGATAGCTTCCTGCAGGTCCCGCGCCTATTATTGTTATCATTTTTTTTGGAGTTTATTATTAATTTATTTAAGATTTGTTTTTATTAAAACTTTTAAAATCATCATTTACTTTGAAGTAAAATTTCTTATTTCCCATTTTAAAGTGGTTACAAAATAGAAAGGTTTAAATATCAAATGAGTTTAGCTTGAAATTGGTGGGTTTAGTAATTCGGGTCTAGAAAGTCCTAAGCCATAACAATGAGGTTTTAATTTATGTCCCAAAAAAACTATTCGAGAATTTTGTTTATTCTGGTTTTATTTATTTTAATAGTTGGAATGACTTCCTTTAATGTATTCGCTCAAGGTGGCGGTGAAACTCCTTGTGTTCCTGGCAGTCAATCATTTACCATACTCGGAGAACACCAATTAGATGTTTCAGCTGCCTGTAAATACACTTTCACGGTTAATGGCGCAGGAGGAGGCAGAAGTAATGCTGGAAAAGGAGGTTCTGTTACTGTTAATGATTATGTGCCTTCAAGTTCAGGAACTCTTTACATTCTAGTGGGAGGCGCAGGTAGTGTCTCTACTGGTGGATTTGGTGGAGGAGGGAATGGAGCAGGAGGCGGAGGCGGAGGCGGAGCTTCGGCTATTCGATTTGATACTACGCTATTAGCAATGTCTGGAGGCGGAGGCGGAGGCGGTCCTAATCAAGAGTGTGATGGTAATGTAGGTGGTACTGGCTCTGGCGGTGCTGGTGGCGCTGGCAATGGATGTGGAGGAAGTTCTGGAGCTGGAAATTCAGCAGGCGGTCAAGGTGGTTGTAATAATGTAGGTGCTGGTAGCAGCTCATACAAAGGAGGCTCAAATGGCAATTATGATGCATTATTCATGGTTTCAACAGGAGGAAATGGTATAACGACTCGTTGTTCTGGCAATGCTGGTGGCGGTTCTGGATATGGCGGAGGCGGCGGAGCATTTGCATATGAAGGACGTGGCGGAGGCGGCGGAGGCGGCTACCTTAACACAGGTGTAATTTCATCTTTTACTGTAGGAACAGGTCCTGCTGCAGAAACTGGTGGGAGTGTAATAATTTCTTGGGAAAGCAGTGTAAATCAAGCGCCAGTAATAACATCAACAGCAGTTACAACTGCAACAGAAGGTGTATTATACCAATATACTGTTACTGCTACCGATGCAGATACATTAACTTATTCATTAACAGCTGCGCCAACTGGAATGACAATCAATTCAGCTTCAGGATTAATCTCATGGACTCCAAGCTTTACACAATCAGGAAATCATGCAGTTACTGTCCAGGTTTCAGATGGAAATGGGGGAACAGTTTCTCAGAGCTTTACAATTGCAGTAACTAATAGTGGTAGCAACTATCAGTGGGTGCTTATAGGACAAGAAACCAAAAGCATGCGTTATGGTGCATGTTATACATCTATCAAGCTTACGATAACTTGTGATGAGGTCTGGGATGGAACTTACCCCCATGGTGATGATTGGGAACAGATAACAGCAACAGCAGGACCTGGCAAACAACTATATCTGACTGTTTCAGGTGCTACTGTTGGTCTAATGCCTAACCCACAACAACCAGAGGTTCTATGGGGGGGACATGGTATGACATTATCTGATGATAATACAGTTATAATATCCAACAGACAAGATACTTGCGGTCCTCCAGAAGGTTATACAAATATGCTTGTAGATATTTATGAATGTCAAAATTTGACTTCGGATAACGGAGCGCCAGTATTCTTGCCAATCGGAGATAAAAATGTAAACGAAGGCCAACTATTGCAATTTACAGTTAGCGCAGTTGATCCTGATAACGATCCTTTGACTTACTCAGCTTCAAATTTACCATCAGGAGCAGCCTTTTCAGGACAAACATTTTCGTGGACTCCAGGCGCAAGCGCAGCAGGAACATACTCAGTAACATTTTCAGTAACCGACGGAACATTTTCGAATTCAGAAACAGTAACAATCACAGTTAATGATGTAAATAATGCAAATCCGGCACCTTCATTAAACATTCCAGACCAGACAGTAAATGAAAATGCGGGCTTTTTAGACAATCTAGTTGATTTGTTTAGCCATGCGCTTGACGATATTACAGCCACTGCAAACTTAATATTCAGCATAGTTTCCCAATCCGCAACTAATATCATATCTTGCAGCCTGGATTCAAATAGGTATATAGATTGCACAACCAAAGAAAATCAGCATGGAAATTCTGATGTGACTGTTAGAGTGCAGGATGAAAGCGGTTTAATTACAGATGACACTTTCAGAATAAAAGTTGTTGAAACTCAGCCAACTAATGCCAGAGATTTAATTTATATGGGATCAATAGCTTTTGATAACGAATTTCCAAGTCCCGGAGATGAGTTAAGAGTTTATGTAAATTTTGAAAACATAGGAACTCAAGACATTAGAGACACAAGAATTACCAGTATCATCCAAGAGCTAGGAATAAGATCTTCGACATTAAAAGTTGAACTTGACGATGGAGACAAAACATCCAGTGTTTTAACATTAGAAATTCCAGAAAATACACAACCAGGAAGGTACTGGGTGGAACTCGTTATAGATATCGACGGTGATAGGAGGGTAAAGTATAGGCCTATCGACGTGATATAAAATTTTAACTTTAAAATAGTCATTTAGTGTATCTACTTGAGAATGCTAAATAAACGAAAAGTTTATATATATGTGGCGTTTAACCGCTTAAATACAATATATAAACAAAATAAAAATCAAACAAAACATTGGGGGTAAGTTAAAAATGATAAAAAAGTTTTTAAGTTTATTGACAGTTTTTATAGTCGGAGTTTTAATGGCTAGCTCAGCTTTTGCAGCTGTTGCAATTGATGAGGTGAAAGTTAACGGAGACATAGTAACACAAAGTTCTACAAATTTTATTCTTGATGTTGAGAGAGGAGATGAACTTAACATTAAAGTTAAAATCACCCCTGATAGTGATATGGATGATGTTGAGATAGAAGCTGTTTTGAGAGGAATAGACAGCAGAGACAAAATAGACGATATAACAGAAACTTTTGATGCTAAATCAGGAGTCACATATATTAAAAAGTTAACATTACCTTTAATCCAGAAAATGGATCAAGACACATATAAGTTGAGAGTCAGAGTATCAGATAGAGACTCTGCAACTGTCGAGCAAACATATGAGCTTGAAGTTGACACAAAAAGACATGATGTTGAGGTAAGAGATGTTGTTTTGTCACCTAACACAGAAGTTAAAGCAGGAAGAGCATTGCTTGCAACCGTAAGATTAAGAAACAGAGGAGAAAAAGATGAGGATGGTGTTAAGGTTGTTGTAAGCATACCACAACTAGGTGTTTCAGCTGCTGACTTTATTGATGAGCTTGAGAGAGAAGATGATAGTGATGACCAGGCAACAACTGAGGAAATGTTCCTAAGAATTCCAGACAATACAGAAACAGGAGAATACACATTAAGAGTCGAGGTATTCTTTGATGATGGAGACAAGAAGAATTCAAAAGAAATGTCTGTTTTTGTTATAGGTCAAGGCGAAGTTGGAGTATCCAAAGGACAGGAAAAAACTGTTATAGCTGTTGCAGTTGATAAGCAAACAGCTTCCCAAGGAGGCTCAGAAGTTGCTTACCCAATAACATTAACAAATGCTGGTTCAAATTCAAAAACTTATACAGTAACTGCTGATGGAGCTAACTGGGCTAATTTCAGAGTAAGCCCATCAAATGTTTTGGTGGTAGGAGCTGGAGAAAGCAAAGCCTTTACAGTTTTTGCATCTGCAAAAGATAATGCACCAGTAGGAAGCCAAACATTTACTGCAACAATCAGCACTAACGGCAAAGTTTTGAAGCAGCTGCCTTTAAGCGTAACTGTTGAGAAATCAGGCGGAACTAGCCAGTTAAAGAAAGGCCTTGAAGTTGGTCTTGTAGTACTGGTAATCTTGCTTGTAATAATCGGATTAATAATCGGTTTCAGCAAGCTTAGAGGAGAAGACGAAGAAGACGAAGAAGAAAAAACTTATTACTAAGTTTTTTTTATTTTTCTTTTAATTTCTTTTTTATATATTTTATTTTTTCTCACTAGGTATATTATGCTAAAATGAATGCTAAAAAACTGGTGTTGGGATTATTTTCATTTTTACTATTACTTCTATTAATCAATTTTGTTAATGCGCAAGAAGATTTTACTGCATCTACCTTGCCTTCTGTTGAGCTTTGCCCTTGTTCGAATCAAGGTTATGCTGTTGTTGTGCAGAATACTGGCTCTATAGCTAATTCATACACATTATTAGCTGGAGGAGATGCAGCAGGATGGGTTACTTTTAATCCAAAAAGTTTTGTTTTGGCTCCAGGCCAGAGCGGGAGTTTTTTTGTTTATGTAGATTCTATATGCAATATTGAAGGTCATTCTGGTTTGGAGATTTTTATAACAACCAACAATGGGTTAACAAAAGTTGTTAAGCAGACCTTAAAAATTTCTGAATGCTATGATTATTCTTTGGATCATGGAAAAATTGTTGATGATGTTAAAGAAAGTGTAGATTATTCGCAGCATGAAGGCTCTTACTCTTTATGTTCAGATGAGCAAAAATCAATTCCAATTTTAATTACAAATAATGAGAATTTTGAAAACAGTTTTAACTTGTTTTTAGATGCTCCGGGATGGGCAAAATTAAATGCTGGCAGCGCAAGCCTCGGCGCAAAAAGTTCTGGAATATTTCTCATTGATTTTGATACAACTGATGTAAACGGAGATTTTAATCTTAAATTAGCTGCAATAAGCAAGCTTGGAAAAGTACAAAGAAAAAAGAGTATTGGGGTTAGTGTAGATGAATGTTATGCTTTAGAAGTTGAGCTTGAAAAGGAACAAGATATGGTTTGCGGTGGAGAAAATAAAAGGTATGCTGTTATTGTAAAAAATTCAGGAACTTTAAGGCAAGATGTTGAGCTGGAAGTTGAAGGCGCTGATTGGGCAGGTTTTGGAAACAAGATTTTGGAAACTAAAGATGAAAATGATGTTGAACTAAGTGAATCAAATAATGAATCTAAAATTGTTGATAATGAGCCTGAATCAATGTTTAATGGTAACACTGCTTTTGAATTAAACTCTGATGAAGAAAAAACAGCGGAATTAAATCTAAATCCACCAGATGAGCTGTCTGGGAATTTTATAATTAAAGTTCATGCAGTTCCTGACAATAAAGCAGAGCTTAGATCTTCTGATGCAATCAATATTGATGTAGTGGATAAATTAACATGCTATCAATCAAATATAAATGCAAAATCAAGTGTGACTAATATATACAAAGAAGATTTGTTTTTTGCCAAGGTAACTAATGATGGAATTAAAAAAATAACTTATGCAGTAAGTTTAGAAGGGCCATCATGGGTTAGTGTAAGCCCCCAGACATTAGAGTTAAATCCGGGGCAGATAGGAAACCTTAATCTGAATATTAATCCATTAGAGGATACTGATCCGGGAAATTATGGGGTTAAAATAAATTTAGAAGGTGAAGGCGCGCTATATTCTGAAAATATCAATATAAAGCTGAGAAAAGAGACAGAGCTTGAAAAGAATTTGAAATCAGCTGTAAAAGAAAATAAATATTATATTTATTTATTGATTTTTATTATAATATTGCTAGTTATTTTTAGGAAACGAATCATTAAAGTAAAAAATAGAGTAACTGATAGATATAAAAAATATAAAATCAGACAAGAAAGAAAAAGAAATCTAAGACTTGCAAGACAAGAAAGGCAAGAAGAAAAGAAAAAACAAAGAGAGTTAGAAGAAAAGAAAAAACAAGAACTAAGAAAAAAAGAATTGGAAAAAGAAAAAATAAAAAAATCAAAGTTCTGGGAAAAATACAAGAATTGGATTTATTCTTTTGCCGGGATAATAGCGGTTTTAGCTTATATTGGCTATTCTAATAAGTTATTTAACATAAAATATATCCATATCTATGCATGGAATCTTGTTTATGGCTATCTTTATTATATATTGCTAGGCTTAGGCGTAGTTTTTGCTCTGTTTTTGTTCTTTTTATTTTATAATTATTTTAGTAAGAGAAAAAAAACTAAGGAAAAAAGGGAAATAAAAAAATCAGAGAAAAAACCAATGGAAAAAATACTGGGAAGTAAAATAATGTTTTTTATGGGCATTGTTTTGATATTAGCAGGTTTAAGTTCAGTATTAATCTATTACAATCTTTTTGATGAAATAAAAGATTTCTTTGTTTTGTATTCCTATTATTTTGTTTTAGGGATCATAATTCTTATCACAATAATTGTAGCATTGAAGTTATCTAAGAGATTGCAGAAGTTCTTGAAGGAATAGAATGGGGACGGAGGGATTCGAACCCCCATCAGCCGCTATCGCCATATCAATTTCATCATCTTACGACTCATTTTTCCAGATAACTGGAGGCGGCGATAATAGCCGGGCTGTACGGATTAAGAATCCTTTATACGACGTCCCCATTAGATATAAAGAATTAATTGTCGTTATTTAAAGATTTTTGTTTTTGCCATTAATTAAAAAAACAATTTAAATCAAAAAATCCAATAGTAAAAAAATAACAATAAAAAATAAATTTCAATTTAAAAATTATTCAATTATAAAACAATAAAAATTAATTAAAAATATAATAATTATTCAATAAACAAAAAATCAACAATGAAAAATTCAATAAAAATAAACTCAATAAAAAATCAAAAATAAAACCCATAATAAAAAATATCGAAACAAAAAATAATTAAAATAAAATTTCAAAATTTAATTTTATCTCCTATTTCTGTTTTTTTAATCGCGTCTTTTGGAAGCTCTATAATGTACATTGCTTTTTTCTTTGGAGTGTAGAATGCAAATGGCTTAAAGTTTTCTTTTTTCTCAACGACAATTTTGTTTTTGTCAAGGAAAAGAATATCTATCGGGTAGAAAACAAAGAACATATGCAATGGAATTATTTTTTCTTTCTCGAAGATAAAAACTAACGCTTTGGGTTTGGCAGAAAACATCAATCCAAAAGTTTTTGAAAAAATGCTGCTGCATAGCTTTGCATTCTTAGACATTATTTTTTTTGTTGTTTTGTTTTTTACAGTCGGCATTTTTTGATAATTCCAATAATTATTTTTGTTTTTATAATTTTATTCATTTTTGATTTTTAATTATTCTCTGGTAATTATGCTCTGCAAAATATAATTAAATAGAAAGTTTTAAATATAATATGTTTTTTACTTTATTTGATAAAAAATTGAGGGGTGATGGATAAAAAATTCTGATCCTAGTTGTTTTTATAATTTGTTATTATTAAAATTAAATATTACTATAACAAACGAAACAAATTAAAATTTAACAATTATTTTAACTTTGGAAATTTTTAATTTTCGAAACATTTAAATATATGTTGTAAGATAAGTTAAACAAAAATAAATAGAAAAATTATACATATTGTTTTATAATTCAATTTGTGGGCGGGGATATTCAGTTATTTCCTGGTTACATTAATAAAGGAGAAGTTCATAAATGGAAAAAGAGGGTAAGATTAATACCAAATTTATTGTTTCTGTAATTCTAGTGTTAAGTTTATCGCTATTAACTTTGATGTGGGTGTTTGCACTTGATATATCATTAACCTATCCTGTGAATGATACAATCAATATTACTACCGATAGAAATATGAATTTTACATTTACGCCTACTTGGAATCTTACAGGCGAAGTTGTAGGCAATTGTTCGGTATTCACTAATTTTACTGGTACTTGGGAAGCATTGTACGAGTTTAATGGTACAACACAAGGGGCTTATAATGAGTCATCAAACATCTCTAATGCGACACTAAGCTGGGCAAATTATACATTCGGTCATGATATTGGTCTTATGATGTGGAGTGTTGGTTGTAGGAATGGTACTGGTTCTGCAGCTGAATTGAACTTTACTGCACCTAATAGAACTTTAGCAATCGATACACTTAGTCCAACATTAGTTCAGACTGCAGAAATTTTTCAAGGCTTTAATACATCAGGTGCAACACCAACAATTACTATTAATCTTACGGATATTAATGGTACTGGGGTAAATTTAACGAGTAATGGAAATAATGTTACTATAAATATCTCGATTTATGATGTTAATGATGGTACAGATTCAGAGATAAAAACTGTTAGCCTAAATGAAAGTGGGAATCTTAGTTGTGATGTTGCTGGGGACAGTGTAACTAAAACTCAATGTACTGTTTCTTTTGATAATTGGGTATTGTCGAATGGTACTAAGAATATTACAGTTGTAATGACTGATAGGGCAGGATTTTCTAATGAGTCCTCCTTTACATTCACAGTTGATCAGATAGCTCCTCTTTATGATAATCTATCTATAAAAGATGCGATTGCAGATGCTGGTGTTCTTCTTAATAATACACCAGATGCGTCAATAGCACAAGGAAGGGCATTCTTTGTTGTTTCAAACTGGTCAGATAATCTGACACAACCATCTGAAATAAGATTGCAGATACTTAATACAAGCACAAGTACATGGTTTACTGTTAACTTTACCAATCTTACACCTAGAACCAGTGGTGGTTGGGGTAATATATCCTATGGAATTCCAACAGGCCATAACATATTTGCTGGAAGAAATATTTCTATAAGGGTTAATGCTACTGATATGATGAATAATTCTAATGTAAGCCCTGTTTTGTTGTTAATGGTTAATGATACAACTAAACCCACTATCCTTGTTGCTTTTGATTTAGGTTCAGAGCAAGAAGGAAACAGAGCAGTTAACGGCACAAACATCTCAGACTCAACTCCTACAATAGTGTGGAATGTTACTGGAGAAAGCAATTCTCTTAGGTATGTTGCAATACAAGTGGATAGTTCTTTAGATACAACCTGTAACTTAAAACAGAACTATACAAGTATTGGGGATAAACATACTAGGGCATTTATTAACACTCAAACAAATAATTCTATGACTGTGTCAGGTACTGGTAGTTGTGAGGGTAGAGCTTTATCAAATGGAACTCATATTCTTAGATTCACTGTTGAAGATGATTACGGTAATTCTGAATTATACATTCATAATTTCACTGTACAGACAGGAGAAGAGATGAATATTTCTTTGGGTATGGTTAATACTACTGGAGGACATGGTACGACTATGATTACAGTTAATAATAGTAATATAACATCTTACAGTCTATTGACGTTTAATGTAACATTGGATGGTGGTGTTAGTACATTGAAGAATATGACATGGACATCAAGTTGTAATACCTCTTTAATAAGTACATACACTAACTCCACTCAACTAACCCCATTTAATACCTCTAATTGCAGGGGCTTAGGAGGAAATCGGACAGTTACACTTACTGCTACAGATCATGTAGGCAATTCCGTAACTAAACTATTTGGGTTTATAGTTGATGATGTGGGACCCCTTATTTATGTAAAAAGTCCTACAAATGGACTTACTGCATCAGGCTTGGTAGAGCTTAATGTATCTGCATTCGATCAAATGAACAAAGTAGATTCGATAGCTTATTATCTTGATGGTAGTGATACTATAACAAACCATACTCTAAATGGAACTGATGCCCTTTTAGCAACATACCAGGGGGAAAATATTACTTTTGTAGGAGCGAGTGTTAACTTTACTGTTACTGGAACTCATACAATCAAGTTTAGGGTTAATGATTCTTTAGGAACTGTTACGAATAGCAGTGTTATTACGTTTACTCAGACAGGACCAATAACATTCAGCGAAATAAATACTAGTATTGAATCATATCTTGCGCAGGTCTTTAATGATAATCTGACAAATGTAAGCATAAAGATTAAAACAGATGCAGGTACTTATGTAGATATACTTGCTACAAATGACACTGATAACACATATCAACTATTGTACGAGATAGGGGGGACGATTAATGTTTCCCTAACAGAGATAAATGGTTCAGCAGCAATTTGGAATAAAATAAATTTTACACCTTTCATAAATAATACTCCTCAAGAACTGCTTGTACAAAGTAATTGGACAAATACAGTGTTAAACTCTACATGGTTTAATAGTTCGATTAGGGAGTTCATAAGCGATAATAATTCTTATTATGGTGTTGTTGAGCTACCTTTTAATGTATCTGGAACAATTGCTACAGCACAAGAATTTTGGTGGATTCCAGATGAGGATGTTTTGTCTACAAGAACAAATATAAGTCAGTGTGGCCAAACAAATGGAGGAGATGCTACCTTTAGTGCAGCACGTCTAACACCCTGCTGGAATTATTCAAAGAGGGGAGTAGGAAAGACAGAGATTTATGTTCCTCACTTTAGTATAGTTTTAGTTGTGAATGATTCAACTCCGCCAACTGTAATAAAAAATGCTCCAGCATCAGCACAGGGAGTAAGCGGATTTATTCCAAATATAACAGTAAGTTCTGATGCAGTTAGTTGTGAATATATATTAAACATAACAAATTTGGATAATACTTCAGCTACAACTAATGTATCAAGTGCAGTAACTCCCAGTACAAGTGGGGACATTAAAATTTGTACATGGCCAGAGATTAGGTTTAAGAATGGTGCTTATAATATAACATTTAATGTGACAGATTCAAACGGTAATATTAATCTAACATCTTCTGGAGTAGATACAGAAGGGAATTTTACAGTTTCAGATAGTACAATACCAAACACACCAAATGGCTCAAGAGTGTCAATAAGTGTGGGTACAACATCTGCTACTATCACGATAACCGGTATAAATGAGTCAGTAAATGCTAATGTATCTTATGGTACTATATTAACCTCATTAGGAGGCACTCCAGCACTAGAAACTGATTACAGCAAATCACAATCAGTATCTTTAACTGATTTAAGTGCAGATACATTCTATTACTTCAATGTAACTGTATGCGACTATAATGAGAATTGTGTTAAGAATGGAACATTTAATTTCACAACAAGTGCAGCAGCCGCAGCAGCCGCAGCAGCAAGTAGCAGCAGCAGTGGCGGTGGTGGTGGAGGAGCAGCTGCAGTAAGCACAGTTTCAGATTCACAAGGACAAGTATGGAATACAGTACCTGCAGGAACATCTATAAGCATTAATGTCGATAAAGCAACAATAGCAGTGACTAAGGTAGCAGTTAATAATGTTAAATCAGCACTAAATAATGTAGAATTAGATGTTGCAGCATTAACAGACAATCCTGTTTCAACAGAAGCAGCTCCAAAAGTGTATCAATATCTAAAGATTACCAAGAAGAACTTGGCAAATACTGATGCAGGCAGCTTTAGTGTAGGCTTTAGAGTAACAAAGGCATGGCTGACAGAGAATGGTTTAGCATCAGCAGATGTTTCATTGTATAGGTTTGCAGATAGCCAATGGAATGAATTAACTACTAAAGTAACAGGAACTGATAGTGTATATGTCAATTATGAGGCAGATACGCCTGGATTCAGTTCATTTGCAGTAGCTGTAAAGGGTAGTGTTGAGGTTGAGGAAGAGGCAGAAGAAGAAGCAGGAGAAGCTGAGGAAGGGGTAGAAGAAGCACCTGAGGCAGTAGAGAAACCTAAACCAGTAGAAGCACCAGGCAAAGCCCCAACAGCATGGATTATAGCTGCAGTTGTAGTAATACTTGGAATAATATTGATAGTGATGTATCAGAAGAAGAAGCAACAGGGCGGTTAAACTAGATTAATTTTTTTCTTTCTTTGTGTTATTTTTATCCATTACTTTTTATGTTTTTTATGGGTTAATAGATGTAATTAAAATTGAAGGTATGTTTATTGCTAGAATACTCCCTAGTACCAAAAGGAAGATTTCCAGTATTTCAATGGAAGGAGATTAAATCAATAGCAGAAAAAGCCCTTGACTGGATTTGTAAAAGGTACAACATCGTTTGGTGGGTGGGAAATTCCTTATTGAATACTCTATCTCTGATCCTCCTAAGATTTTAAACAGTGTAGTTCTTTATTACATAAGAAAAAATTACCCTTCTTTGAAGAAGTATAAAACATCTCTGGAATAGGTGAACTAGGTATAGGAGCATAGGTATTGTAAGCTCAGAGACAGTAAAGCATTACATAGAAAAATTGAATAATTGGTTGAGAACAAAAATAAAAGACACAAACTTTACCGCCGATTTTCAGCTTACCCTAATTTATTGGGGGAATAAATCCAATAGAACAATTATATACATAAATTAATTTTATTAAGAATATTATACTCACTAACAATATTAAAAAATAAAAAAAAGAAAAAAATAAATTTATGGTTCTACCCTTGTTGTTATTGAACCTTCAACTGAATCGGCCAAACTTGTTTCTGCGTTTGTGTAATCAACACTAACGTCAACACTGAGTTTAGCACCGTCTGTTAATGTTGGACTACATGCAGCTGATCTGAATGTACATTGGTCACCATTGTTCATAGTAGTCTGAGCAAGCGCACAATCTCCTGCTGCTATAGCAGCTACTGTTGGGCAGTTCTCTATGGTAACGGCCACTCCAGTAATATCAAATCCCAGTCCGTTTCTTATAATAATATCTACCATGTCAGTTGAGGCATCTGCTCTGTGGTCAGCACAGCTAAGACCTGCACCTAAAGTACATTTGCTTGGCAAAAATCTGTCTGGGTTTAAAAAACCGAAATATGCGGCAGTGTTAGTAAGTAACTGATAGAAAGTTTTATATTCTAGTTCT
>CEPV01033067.1_pt1 | contig 20627 bp, 20 predicted proteins | sample 530451 | NCBI WGS metagenome assembly CEPV01 (sample SAMEA2620097, study PRJEB7988) | marine metagenome | isolation source: saline water (ENVO:00002010), including
GTCTGTGACTGGTGGTAGGCACTCAACTAATTTTTTGTTTGACATCCAAAATTTCCAATAAAGCTAAATAAAGAATTAGTTAGGATAATATCAAACCTATTTGGTGATGGAGTAATTAGTGTTGATTACAAAGGATATATACATACGGCATATTATAACCAAAACAAAGAACTAATAAACTCTTTTATCAAGGATATACAAAAAGTTTTTGGAATCAAGAATTTGACTGTGGCTGTTAATAAAAACACATCTTTTGTTAGTGTCCCAACACCAATTGGTCTAATATTGTTAAGTTTAGTTCAAGATTTTAATAGTAAAAGGTGTAGAATTCCTCATTTCATAAAAGAAGCTGATCAGAGTTTAAAGATTGAATTTCTAAGAAAATTTTTTGATGACGAAGCTTATGCAAGATATGCGCCCCCCCACAGATATATAGAATTAACATTGTCTAATAAAGAATTTCTGGAAGATATAACTTCTTTGTTATTGGAATTAGAGATAACACCTTCAAGAATATATTATAAAAATCTCAGAGGCTTTGATACTTATTATTTTTATATAAAAGGTCATGAGGAATTAAGAAAATTTCATAAGATAATAGGATTTAACCATCCTGACAAAAAAGAGACTCTAATAAAAATTGTAAAAAATCCTGGAAGATTTTCTTATAAAAGTGGAGAAACAAAAGAAAGAATACTAAAACTATTAAAAGAAAAACATTATTTGTCAGTAGAAATTGCTAAAAGTCTTAAAAGGAGGCTATGTACTATCAACCATTTTCTAAAAATTTTAGAAAAAGAGGGAAAAATAAAGTGCATAGGCAAAAAAGGAAAATTTAGATTATATGAGGTCAAAACAAATGTCATATGAACTTATAATTGTAGAGAAGCCTTTAGCAGCAAAGAAAATAGCAGAAGCATTGGCGCACGGAAAACCAATTAAAGAAAACCTAAATGGAGTTCCATTTTATAAAATAACTCATGGCAAAAAAGATATTATAGTAGCATGCGCAGTAGGCCATCTATATGGTCTTGCTGAAAAAGAGAAAAAAGGCTGGACATTTCCTGTTTTTGACATTGAATGGAAGCCTGCTGGTGACATAAGCAAAAGGTCCTCCTTCTCAAAAAAATACCTTATCGTAATAAAAAAACTATCTAAAGAAGCAAATGAATTCACAGTTGCAACAGACTATGATGTAGAAGGAGAAGTTATAGGATTAAATGTAATCAAGTATGCATGCAAGAAAAAAGATGCTAATAGGATGAAATTCTCTACATTGACAAAACCTGATTTAATCGAAGCATATGAAAATAAGCTGAATCATCTGGATTGGGGCCAAGCAAATGCAGGCGAAGCAAGGCATTTTCTGGATTTTTATAATGGCATCAACTATAGCAGAGCATTAACATCATCAATAAAAACAGCTGGAAGCTTTAAGCTTATGTCTACTGGACGTGTGCAAGGGCCAACATTAAAGATAGTGGTTAACAGGGAAAAAGAAATTCGCGCTTTCAAACCAGTGCCTTTCTGGCAAATTGAACTTCAGGGAATAGTAAACAAAGGAAACATCATAGCATGGCATAAAGAAGATAAGTTCTGGGAAAAGGAAAAAGCAAAGAAGGTAATGAAAAATGTTAAAGGCCAAAAAAAAGCCATTATAGACAAAACTCAAAAAAAACAATTCAAACAAGCACCGCCTTTTCCTTTTGACCTTACAACCCTGCAAATTGAAGCTTATAGGTGCCATAGGATAAGTCCAAAAGAAACACTGGAAATTGCCCAAGAGCTTTACACATCTGGTTTTATCTCATACCCAAGAACTTCTTCCCAGCAATTATCAGAAAAAATGGGATATAAAAAAATTTTAACCTCACTCTCAAAACAAAATAATTATTCATCATTGATAAAAAAATTATTATTGAAAAAAACGTTAAAGCCAAATAACGGAAAAAAAACAGACCCAGCGCATCCTGCAGTCTACCCAACAGGAATTTCTCCAAAAAACTTAAACGAAAGAGAACAAAAAATTTATGATTTGATTATCAAAAGATTCATGGCAACTTTTGCAGAACCAGCAACAAGAGAAACAATGACCATTGACATAGATTGCAATAAAGAAATTTTCATAGCTAAAGGCACAAGAACAGTTGAAAAAGGATGGCACACTTTCTATGAGCCTTATGTAAAACTAGAAGAGGAAGAACTTCCAACAGTAAACAAAAATGACGAAGTAACTGTAAAAAAGATAAAGCTCCACGAAAAAGAAACTCAGCCTCCTAAACGATACACACCTGCTTCTATAATCAAAGAGCTTGAGAAAAAAAACCTTGGAACAAAATCAACCAGGGCCAGTATAATAGATACCTTATTCCATCGTGGCTATGTAACAGGAAAAGCCATTGAAGCTACAAATCTGGGAATTAAAACAGTAGAAACATTGGAAAAATACACTCCAAAAATAGTTGATGAAGCCCTGACAAGGCATTTTGAGGAAGATATGGAAAAGATAAGGGAAAATAAGAAAAAACCGGATGATGTTTTAAAAGAAGCCAAGGAAAAGATAACTGAGATTATAAAAGATTTCAAAAAACATGAAAAAAAGATTGGAAAAGAATTGTTAGCAGCAAATATCGAAACAAGAGATGAATTAAGCTTGCTAGGGAATTGCCCCACATGCAAAAAAGGAGAGCTTCATATGAGAAGAGGCAAATACGGCTCGTTTGCTGCTTGCAATCTCTACCCAAAATGCAAAACTACTTTTTCTTTGCCGAGCAATGCCTTAATCAAGCCGGCAAAAAAAGAATGCGAAACCTGCCATTATCCAAAAGTCCTTGCAATTAAAAAGGGAAAAAGGCCACAGGAATTCTGCCTCAATAAGCAATGCCCTGCAAAACAGGTAGAGGGTGATGCAGGAAAAGAAGCAAAGGAAATTGCAAAAGGTATTGTAGAAAAAGAATGCCCTAAATGTAAAGAAGGAAAACTGGTTTTAAGAGGCTCAATTTATGGAAAATTTATAGGATGCAGTCAGTTTCCTAAGTGCAGATATGTAGAGAAATTAGGAGACGGCCCATTAAAAGAAGATTTTGAAAAGAAGAAATCAAAATAACTTTGTTTATTCTACAGTAAAAAAACAATAAAGTATATAAATATTGATTCTAAAGGTTATGTCATGCATTTTAAGAGAGGCTAGCTTTCATTTCTTATGATAATAGCGATTGTATTAGTTGGTTTATTCTCGCTCATCTTTTACTTTAACTCATTAGAAACAGAAACTCCAAAAGTACAGCAAGCATTAGAAATTCCTTCAGAAATTGTGCCAGTTAAAGCCTTTGTTGATACGTGCATTAAATCCGTAGCAGAAGATTCCATAGTTCTAACCAGCTTGCAAGGAGGTTACTTTGAAGTTCCTAAATCAGTTGAATTTTTGAATGATGATATTTACACTTCATATTATTTTATTGAAGATCTTATTGTAATGCCTAGCCTAGACATAATTGAGCAGGAATTAGCCAAATCCATGAATGCCTTATTGCCTTTTTGTTTGGAAAATTTCAGCTCTTTTGCCCAGCAAGGAATAAAAGTAGAGAATAAAGATATAACTGCAAAAGCTTCAATTCTTAACAATGAAGTATTATTTGAGGTTTCCATGCCGACTTCCATAAATTCAGGAGATTCATTTCTTGAGCTAAACAAATTCATAACAACAATACCTGATGTAAGGTTAAAGACTGTTTATGAGGCTAGTAGGAATTTTACTGAAACTCACCTAAAAAATCCAGAAGGTATTTGCATTAGCTGCATGATTAACATTGGAGAAGAAAATGACATCTACTTTTATAGCGAAAGATTGGATAACTCCTCATTTATTTTTGTGATAATTGACAACAACACACAAATAGACAGTATACCTTTATTGTTTAGTTTTACAAACAAATACAAAATATATTCCTGCTCAAATCCTCCCCCAGATCCAGATCCATTTTACTTGGAAGATTGTATTGAAAAACAAATTGAAAATACTGAGTATAAACTTTTAATTGAACAAGTTCCTGACTTAAAAGGATCTGTCGGAGCTCTAATTAATTATAAGATTAAAGTGATTGGGGTGGATTTAACCTACGAGGTTAACCCGCCATTATTCAAATTAGAGGGAAAAGAACCTACAATCAGCTTTACACCCTCAGAGGAAAACATTGGAAATAACACGATTTGGGTGTCTGTTAATGATGGTTTTGGAAACAGGAAAACTATAAGTTTTAATTTGATAATACAATGATTAAAAAAATATTTTTAGTTGGTTTACTTTTTATATTTATAATTAATATTGTTTTTTCTGACTTCCATATAAACTATGATGAAACTGGTTGGGATGGATACAAAAATGCTGTTGGACCTAACGGAATAATTCCTGAATCATATACTGGCCATGTAGGAACACCAAAAGGATTTTTTAACACTGCAAGTGGTCAATCAATAAGTGCTAATAGTTTAGAAGTCAAAAATGGAGAGCCATGGAATGGATTTGGTATTAAACCAGAAAATGGATACCTAACTATTTTCATAGAATCTATGGGAGATTCTCCTACTAAGAGAGTTAAATACACTGTACTGGGTGATGGCACTGTTGACATGCAAGATGGAGTTATTACAAAAGGTCGAGTTAAAGTTACTGGAACTCCTGAAGAACCTATTAAGGTTGGAAAAGAGAAATTATACATTGAAGGTGAAGCAGAAATAAAAGTTGACGGTTCACATATAATATTTGATGGCGTATTAAGTGAGCCGCATCAATTTAAATTTGAAACGACGCTTGTTGGCGATGTTAGGATTGATTCTGGTGGTCCTGTTTTTTCTGAAAGCCAAGAAGTTATTGTACGTGATGGAGCTGTGATTGCAAAAGTATATAATGGTAGATATATGGAAGATGTAAGTATCCCCATCAAATCTTCAAATCCTAATGGTGAAAGATTAAGTGTTTCTACAAGCGGTGATTTTACAACAATTACTGGAGCAGTATCAACTAGTTTAAGTATTGGAGGTTTATCTTTTAAAAATCAACCTGAGAGTTCAAGATTTTCTTATTCTATTTCAGATGAGGGTGGGCTTCCTTTCATGTCAATTAATTCTGGATCTGATGTGGATGTTGATACTGGTAATTTTAATGGATTTATTAGACGGGATTTTGAAATAGGATCTCCTAATACAATTAATTTAGGTCCCAATTCTAGATTATTCGAAGGCACTATAGGTATAGAGGATGGTAGAGCTTACTATCCTGGAACTATGAGTGGTGGCTCAAACAAAAATTTTAATTATAATGGTCTTCCAATAAGAAATGGGAACTTGGATTCTAAAGTATTTTTAGTTGGAACTCAAGAAGAAGCTGCCGGTGTTGAAAACTATCTCGGTGTTTATGAAGGATTTGATGGAGGTGTTAGAATTGATGCTAATTTAAATCAACCTGTAAAATTTCAGATTCCAGAAACTGTTGAAGGGAAATTAAAATCAGGTTCGTATCCAGTAACCGTAACTTTTGAAAGCGAGACACAAGCAACAATAGACCTAACTGTTAAGGAAGTTAATATTAATTTAGAATCTGGAAAAGGAACTGAAACTGCAAATTTTGGAAAAGTTCCTTTTATATTGGAAAAGGATGAAAAAGAAAGTTTAGTGTATATCCCTTCAGAAGATGCTATGAATGGGGAGAATAGGGAATTTATTATAAAATTTCCAGGTCAAGTATTAAAAATTAGTCCTACAGAAGGAGGTTTCATGAGTGGCTTCACTGAAGATCGTATAAACAAAGACCCTAGAGCAATAGTAAGGCCCGAAGTTCCGACACCAACAATGACACCTGAAAAAGATGATCCAAGAGCTACAATAAGGTCTGAGCCTGATAGAGTTTCAAAAGAACCTACAAGTTCTGATTTAAGCGCATGTGAACTTGGAGGAAACCCAATAGAATGTTTAAAAGCTGTAAAGGGAAAAATGCCAAATTACGAACGTACAAGACTTTGCACATTCCATCGCGATAAGTATCCAAATCTTTGCAAATAAGGAGGCATATAAATCAACCATCTACTAATTCAACAAAACCCTTAAAAACATTATTCTATTCCAGAATATCATGAAGAAAATTTTAATTTTCAGTATTTTAATATTATTGCTTCCAGTTGTAAACGCTCAACAAGGCCATATGAAGTTATTAGCAGTATCTGACACAACAAATGGTCAGGAAGGAAACATAGCAGATTTATTCTTGGAAATAAAGCCAGGTTCAGGAAGAGTTTTCCTGGAAACCTTTCCATTGACAAGAGTAGACACTCAAATCTCGACAAGATTTGCAAAGCAGATAGCATGTGATTTTGCAGATAAAGACTGCAATAAATTTGATTTTTTCTATACAATAACAGCAGACAGCCCAATAATTGCAGGGCCTAGTGCAGGCGCATCAATAGCTGTTTTAACATTCTCATTACTCAATGATATCAGCCTAGACAAAGAAACTGCAATAACCGGAACAATAAACTCAGGTGGCCTTATTGGGCCTGTTGGAGGCCTAAAAGCAAAAATAGAAGCTGCAAACAGAACTGGCATTAAGAAAGTGCTTATCCCAATAGGAGAATCAATAGAAAGTGAAGATATCGAAATTGAAGCAAATGAAACTTCAACAAACAAAACAAATGAAACATTTGAATTAGATGAATTAATAAAAAAATTTAACATAAAAATTATTGAGACTTCAACCATAGATGAAGCATTATTTGAGTTTACTGGAAAAACATTTAGAGAAAAAAAAGCAAACCTGACCATAAGCGAAGATTACAAAGACACAATGAAGATGCTTGCAATCCAATTATGCTCCAGAAGCACTAGGCTTAAAAATGAAATCATAAATCTTACTCTAACAAACACAACCAAGAATATACAAAAAAATGCCTTAAATCTCTCCAACAAAGGAAGAAGTTCATTTAAAAAAAGCAAGTATTATTCTGCTGCATCTTACTGTTTTGGCTCCAATGTAGAATTTAACTATATCTCATTATTAAATCAAAATCTTATAGAAAAAGAAATAGTAGAAAAAGTCCAGGAATTAAAAGACGAGATAAAAGATTTTGAAGAAAATGTAGAAAATGAAAAAATAAAGACAATAACAGACCTCGAATCCTATATGATTGTCAAAGAAAGATTAATAGAAGCTAATGACTTTCTTAACCTAGTTTTTGAATCCATCAAAAATAAAAATACAAGCTTGCATAATCTTGCTTACGCAATTGAAAGAATTAACTCTGCTAAATCTTGGTCTCAGTTTTTACAAAACACTGGAAAAGAATTCAATCTGAATGATGGAATAATAAAAAATGCATGCAGAGAAAAAATTTCAGAAGCAGAAGAACGTTTTCAATATGTTCAGCTTTATTTCCCGCAAAATCTTGAAAATACAAGAAAAGAGCTTGACTACGCTTATCAGGATTTAGAGAATGAAAATTATGAGTTATGCCTTTTCAAGGCAAGCAAGGCAAAGGCAAATGTTGATACTATCTTAAGTGTATTCGGTGTAAGAATTGCTGATGTTGATAATGTGGTAAAGCAAAAACTAAATATTGTTGAAAGAAATATTGTTGAAGAAACTGAAAAAGGTGTATTTCCAATCTTAGGCTATAGTTATTTTGAGTATGCTAACTCCCTAAAAGATTCTGATATTTTTTCTGCGCTGCTTTATTCAGGTTACGCATTAGAATTAAGCAACCTCGATATTTATTTTAAGAGTCCTGAAAGCATTCCATCCACCATAACTAAAAAAATTGACAAAAAACTTTTACTAGTGTTCATAATAGGCATATTAATGGGGATTTTTATAGGAAATATTCATAGATTCAGGAAAAAGAAAGCAAGAAAAAAATAACAGTGAATATAAAACCCCAGCAAAACGCAAACGCTTTGCTAGGGAAAAAGAGGTGATAGAATATTGTTAATCACTTAACAATAGTCTAACTTTATTATTACTTAAAAATAGTATACTATATTTAAATTTTTCGTTATTATGGTCAAAATGCGTTTTTTTACATTCATTTTTTTACTACTGTTAGTAACGATAAGCGGATGTATTGTAAATCCTACAGGAAACATAATAAAAACAACCAATGAACCAATCCATGAAAACAACATAGAAACAAAGGTTTATTTCTGCCCAAGAGACAACTGCCAGGATATAATTAAAAACACCATAAATAATGCAAAAACCTCTGCCCATTGCGCTTTTTTTGACCTTGACCTAAAGGATTTAATAAACACAATTGCAAAAAAAAGCAAACGGGCAAATGTAAAAGTTGTTATTGACAAGAATAATTATGAAAAACAGATAAAAGGTCCTGGAATTAAAGTAGCAAACTCAAAACAATATATGCATAATAAATTCTGCATCATAGACAATAATTTAGTTTTAACAGGAAGCACTAATCCAACTAACAATGGTGTAAATTTCAACAATAATAATTTAATAATAATAAAATCAAAATATATTGTTGAAAATTATAATGATGAGTTTGATGAATTATGGAACGGTATCTATGCTTCAGGCAATAAAGTTAAATACAATAAGATAAATTCTGGGAATATAATATTAGAGAACTATTTCTGCCCTGAAGACAACTGCAAACAACAGGTCATAGACACTATCAAAGAAGCAAAAGAAAGCATTTACTTCATGACTTTCTCTTTTACAGATGAAGATATTGCAGACCAGATTCTATTCAAAAACATAGACATTAAAGGAATTTTTGAAGCAAGAGGCGCTACAGCTAGCTATGGCCAATACAATAGACTAAAAGACTTTGGCTTAGAAGTAAAAAAAGACAAAAACAAAAAAACAATGCATCATAAAGTCTTCATAATAGACAATAAAACTGTAATAACCGGTTCTATGAACCCAACAGGCTCTGGGAATTTCAGAAACGATGAAAATGTATTAATAATCCATAATAAAGAAATTGCAAGTAAGTTTTTGGAAGAGTTTGAGATTTTGTGGGGTTGAATATTTTTTATAATTTTATTGATTGATTTTTAATTTATTGGAATTATTTTATTATTGGGTCTTTTATTGTTTCTTTGATTACTAATTTTCACTTCTTACCGCCACTTTTACTCACAGTCTCAAGCTCTTCTGATTTTTCCATCTCCATAAAAGCATTTGCAAGCTGCCTGCCACCAACTACTTGAGGCAATACAACTATCTTTGCGCCAACCTTATGAAGCCTATCAACAGCATGTTCTTCTGTTGCTTTTGCTGCAAGATGAAGTTTAGGATTAAGTTCAGTAGCTGTAATAACTAAATAAATATTATCAGAATCTTCTCCCAAAGTTGCTATAAGGCCATCTGCTTTTGCTATGCTTGCTTTTTTCAATACAATTGGATCAAGAGCATCCCCTTGCAAAACATTTTCCCTATTTGATATCAGCTGAGTGCATTTATCTGCATCATTATCTATTATGAGATATCTTTGCTTTTTTTCTTTTAGCTCCTCACAAACATATTTTCCTAATTTCCCATAACCGCATACAATAATATGATTTTTTTCTTTTCTCATTCTAACCAATCCTCCTTTTATCCCTCCCAATAATAATCGTGTTTGGCCTTCTATAAGGCCGCTAGCCAAATATATGGCAATGTAAAGCACAAGGCCAAGTCCAAAAGCCAATAGGGCCATCACTAAAATTTTACCATGAAAAGTCATAGCATTAGACTCAACAGTAGTTATTATTAAAACAACATTATATAATGAATCAAATATATCTGCACCTTCTACTATGCTAAAAATATAAGTTCCTGCTATTATAACTATTGCAAGAAGAAAAACACCAAATATAAAGTTCTTAAAAGTTGTATTTCCCATTACTCACCTCTTTTTTAGTAGATTATTATAATTTATATTATTAAACCTTTTGTTTTATCAGTATCTCCGAATGAGTTTTCGATTCTAAATTGTTACTTCTAATTTGGTGTTGTATGTCCTTAATAAAAATTATGTACGATCGTTAAAACCATCTAATTTGTGCTTTAGGTTTTCTCATATTTTTTATTAGGATTTGCGACCAATATTTTACAGGTCTTATGCATTTAAAACTTGGTCTTTAGCCACATGATTTTACTAAGAATTCATGGTTGCAGGGGCTGAGATGGATGGGTTTTGGGGTTTTGAGAGGGTTGGGTGTGTGTTAGGATTTTCATTGGTTTAAAAAATGTTTAGTTTCAAGGAATAAAAATAAAAAATTAATAACATCCGATTTCCTGTATTGTTGCATAGCACGTTGCATATCCCGTCCACCCTCCACAACCAGGAGGCATCAGTCTGTACGTGCAAGTTTCAAGGGCAAGGTTTGCAAAGTATTGATGTTCAGGTGTATTGCAGGATGAACAACTATTACCGCAGTTCCTATAGTACGTTGTACTCCAGTCTTCATATGGAGTCCATCCAGTTGCACAAGATGCACCTACAAATTTACATACATATTCCCCTCCACCAATATCAATGGGTATTCCTCCTGCATCTGAACACTCGGTTCCTGTATGATCTCCATTGACAATTGCTACTTCGTCACTTCCCTCTCCCGTTCCACCACCTAATTCTTTCCAGTCTGTGCTATTGCAATATTCCATTGTTTTTGCTGCGGAATTATACCTTAAGGCACCTTCATTGCTTGAGCTGCAAGATGTTCCAGAATTGCCTAATTTAAGATCTCCTGTTAAATTAAGATTTCCTGTTAAAGCAATCATATTATTATCTATTAAAACTTTATTCCCAACACCGCTCTTATCAACATAGAAATTACCATCTGTATCTTTCCCTATGCCCCACTCATTAGTACTTCCAGAATAAAAGTCAATTGAACTGTATTCTGTTGTTTTTCCTCTAATTTCAAGAATAGAGTCAGTTGTGCCATCTCCAACAGAAGCCCTTCCATCAGTTAAGGATATGTTTTCAGCCTTATCAATAATCGCATTAGAATTTGCATCAACAGAAGCAGTTCCGGTTTCATCGGTTGCTATTTGCTGCAATGGATGCCAACCTAAGTTAGGGTCAAAAGGAGTAGCTCCTATAACAATAAATACTCCTAGAAATGAGAATATAAAAGCCAGTAAATAAATATGCTTTTTTTCTATGCGGATGTTAATATTTATGCCTCTTTTCATTGTTTATTATACTTGAAATATATTGTTTAAATATCTTTGGATATTATCATCAGATTAGTAAAACTTTTTAAATATTGAACTGTTTCTCAACTGCATGTCTGAAATGATAGTAATGGGAACTATTGCCCTAGACACAATAGAGACTCCTTTTGGTAAAGTTAAAGATGTGCTTGGAGGGAGTGCTTCTTATGCATCATTAGCTGCTTCTTTTTTCTCAAAACCCGGAATATTATCAATAATCGGAAAAGATTTTCCAAACAAACATATGGAATTTTTGAATAAAAAAGGAATAGACACAAATGGCATAACAATGGGAGACAAAACATTCAGATGGCAAGGTTTCTATGAATTTGATATGAGTGAGGCCAAAACATTAAGGACGGAACTTAATGCTTTAGAATCTTATAAGGTAAAAGTTCCAGAGCACTACAAAGATGCAAAATATGCATTCCTGGGAAATATAGACCCAGAACTGCAACTTGAAGTAATAAAATCAATGAAAAATCCAGAGCTTATTGTTATGGACACAATGAACTTCTGGATTGAGCATAAGAAAGATAAAGTTCTGGAAGCAATTAAAAAATCAGATATACTTGTATTTAATGATGGTGAAGCAAGACAGCTTTTTAACACTCCAAATCTTGTAAAAGCTGCAAATGAAGTGCTAAAACTAAATTCTAAAGCTGTCATTATCAAAAAAGGAGAGCATGGTGCATTGTTATTTACTAAAGACAAGCACTTTAGCGCTCCAGGCTACCCCCTGGAAAATATAAAAGATCCTACTGGTTGTGGAGACAGTTTTGGAGGAGCTTTTACTGGCTATCTTGCAAAAACTCAAAATTTAGATGAAAAAAACCTGAGAAAAGCTATTATTTATGGCAGCATATTAGCTTCTTATAATGCAGAAGGTTTTGGCATGGAAAAACTGCACACCATCAAGCACGAAGATATAAATAAAAGATACAAAGAATTCAAGGATATAAGGGAGTTTTGATTATATAAATTTTAACCATCAACCTTAAGAACACTCCCCAATTTTTTCAGCCTCGGCCAAAAGTGCGGGGCAAATATCTACAACACCATTATCTTCTACTTCTGGTGTAAAATATACTTTATTTATAGGGCCATATTTATTTAGGTCATATTCAACCTTCAAATTTTTTACATCCGACAAAGAATTCTTTTTAACAATTAGATCATCTAAATCTTGCAGTGTCTTGCCATCCCTGCCCATAATAAGCATACTCATGCCTTCTATATCTACACCGCCGTTATTTTTAATTAAAAAATTAATTTCAATATTATCTGGCAAAGGTTTATAACAAAGATGCATATCATTCAAAGTTTCTATAATAAAACTAATCTTTGAGCAAGTTCCACCATCGAAAGTGCCAAGACTTTGCTTCCAATTGATAATGGTGCTAATCAGAGCAACACTAAATGCAATCAATAATATGGTTGCAACTAAAGGGGAAAATCCTTTCTTAAAAAAATGATGAGCCCTCATTCAATCTCCCATTCTACTTAGCTTCAGTCTTTCTCATAATCCTGTTCCACTGATAGAAAAATAGTGCAAATGATATTAACATTCCCATCAATGCGATTCTGCTTCCAATATATACGTTAATAAAGTTTATTTCTAATTGGGTTTTTATGCTTAAATATAGAAATAAGTATAGTAAAGAATTGATTATAAAAAACCCTATAGCAGTGTATATATACATAAATAAATCGAGAGGTTTGGTTATCCTGAAAAAAGTTAATGCCATGTAACAAATAAAAAGTGCGAAAACTATCTCAATAACATGTATGGGGATTGCAACACTTTTAAGATTATCAAGATTAATTACTTCGGATTGTGCTGCTGCTGCATTTATTAAACTCAAAAAAATTGATACAACAATAAAACCTCTAAGAAAAATTTTAAGTTTCATTTCAATTTATCCAAAATTTAATCCAAGATCTTCTAAATATTCCACGTCGCTTGGATTAAGTTTTTGGGCCAACAGCATTTTCAAGTAACTTGGACCCATAAAATTAACAATCTTTTTAAAAAAATTTCTTAATTCTTTTCTGCCTGCAGAATTTATACTCTTATCCACCTCAACAGAGCTTCCTTTTATATGAATATTTTTCAAGAACTTAAATTCTCTGCTTAATCGCTCCTTAAGCCCATTTACAGCAAGTGTGCTGTAACTAAGTGAAGTGTTTTCAGCTATAATATCCATGGTGGCTTTAAGAAAATCCCCAGTTACAATCTGATTTGTTGTATTTTTGATTTTCATTTTTTATTAGTTAGACTTAATAACAGCCTCAATTCTTTTTTTTAGGTCTTTCATCTCAAAAGGTTTTGTTATATAATCTGTAGATGCAAGGCTTCCCATACTTCTGCTTATTGGGTCAGTTTTTGCAGTTAAGAATACGATAGGTATATCTCCCGTTTTTTTATTGTTTTTAATTTTAGCGCATGTGTCCCATCCGTCCATGCCAGGCATCATTATATCAAGCAGGATTAAATCAGGTTTTGTTTCTTTTAATAGTTGCAAACACTTATTTCCGCTTTCTACTGTAACCACCTGGTAATCTTTACTAAGAAATTCTATCCCTTTTTTGACACTATATAACAAATCAGGGTTATCATCAACTACCATAATAATCTTCTTATTTTTTGTTTTACCCTTATTTTTCATAATACATCACCTATTTTTGCTTAATTGGAATATCAAACGATAGTGTGCTTCCTTTTCCACGGCCCTTGCTTTCTGCCCATATTCTGCCGCCATGGTTTTCTATAATTTCTTTGCAGATTGAAAGTCCTAAACCTACGCCTTCAAGATGTCTGGATTCGTCCGCTTTATAAAACCCATCAAATATTTTTGGCAATGATTTTTTTATAATCCCAATACCGGTATCCTTAAATTCAAAATTTATAAAACTATCTATTTTTTTAACAGTAATTATTAGCCATCCTCCTTTAGGCATAAACTTTAACGCATTTGAAACTAGGTTTTGGATTACTTCCATTATCCTAAGCTCATCCAATTCTACAAGAGGCAGATTCTTAGGAACTTTGTTTTTTACTGATATTTTACGCTGCTTAAATGTCTCCCTATAGGTAATAAGCACGCTTTCTATCAGTTTTCCTGTTTTTATTTTTTTAAAAATATAATTATATTGTCCAGTCTGGGATTTTAAATAACTGATTAGGCTATCTGCAATGCGTTTCAAATAAGTTGCATTTCTTTCTATAATTTGAACATCATATAAGATCTCTTTATCTTTTACATGTTTTTTAATTATCGGAGTAAGCGCCAGTATGGGTATTATGGGGGTTCTTAAATCATGAGCAGCCCTATTGATGAATTCTGTCCTGGCTTTTGTAAGACTAAGAATCTCTTTATTTGCTTTTTCCAGTGTTTCTTCTGCTTTTGCTTTTTCTGTTACATCATCAATAATTACCATGATAAATGATGATAATGATGATGCTTTTTCTCTTACAATTTTAACTATTTTTATATTATAGATTTCATCATTGCATTGGCATTTTGTTATTTCAATTAGTTTTCCTGTTTTTAGAACTTGTTTTACTTTCTCATCTATCTGGAATTTTGTTACTATTCCGGATGGCAGGGCATGCGTAACATCATTTCCTTCTATGTGGCTTGGATTTTTCTTGAATGTATTATAATATGTCCAGTTTGCAGAAGCGCATTTCAGCTTGTCATTGAAAACAAGAATTGAACTTGGGATGTTTGCAACAATGTTTTCAGTATATGCCTTTGCTGCTAATGATTCTTCTGCTCTTACCTTTGCTGCTGCTGTTGCTGCTTCTGCTTCTGCTGCGGTTGCTGCTGCTTCTGCTGCTGCGGTTGCTGCTGCTTTCTCTTTTTGTATAAAGCTCATAATTTCGCGCATATCGTGCGCAATACCAACAATACCGATTAAATTCTCATCCTTATCCTTCATCACTGAACCAAAGAAACGGATAGGGACCTTTTCACCCGATTTGGTCTTATAGTTCGTCTCATAATTCCTGATAGAACCTTCTTTTAGCAGTTTCTTCATCTCGGTTCCTTTAAAAAGTGTAACTTCTTCTGCAAAAATAGTAGCAATTGGCTTACCGATAAGCTCCCCTTCTTTATAACCCAAAAGAGCGAGGGTGGCCTGGTTGACAGTCTCGATGAGAGTATCTGGAGTTACCACGACCAAGACATCGACCATAGAATTGATGACAGCATTAAGATATATTTGGCTCTTACGAATATCCCTCTGCAGCCCATGTATTCGCTCCACAGTATGAGAGAATAAGTTTCCTTGTTGGTATATTTGATATTTTAAGGATTGTATTTCGAATTCCTTTTCCGCTAACTTTTTTGTTAGAAAAAGGGGCTTTACTTTTGATTGGCTATTCTCATCTTTCATTGTCTATTTTTATCTCCTATTTTGGAATCCAACCATATAATTCTTTATCACTTGAAGCTAAATCTATCCCGCACTTAAGCGACTTCAAAAAATTCATGCACTTTGACACCATATCCCCTTTGATTATTGAACCATGTTGAGGCAATATCATCTCTATATTTAAGGGCTTGATTTTCTCTATGAACGAGCGAAGAAATTTATTGGAAGGCATGTAACCCCTATGAAAAGCTGCCATCTGCTCTTGGTATCCTTCAGTAGCATAAAGCTTCCAATCTTTTGAAAGGCCCCCAAAAATATCTGAAGAAAAGAGTATCTTACTAGTCTCGTCATAGGTAACTATTGCTGCCGGAAAATGCATAAAAGGTGTAGTCATAAATTTCAAGCGTCTTCCACTTTTTAAAGTTAGAGTATAATTGTTTTTGTCTACTAAATAGAAATCAGACTTCACACCATAGTAATGGATTAACACGCTTGCCCTGCTGTGAGTAACGAGCTTTAGACTCTTATTTTCAATAGCATTCTCTAACATAGGTACTGCGGCGCAAAGATCGGGGTCCTGATGGTGAAGCACTATATGAGTAATTTGAGATGGATTGACCATTGAAAAAATCTTGCTCGCTACCTGCGGATATTCGGTAATTCCTGCCGGATCAATAATAACCACTTCATCACCATCTTTGATGATATATGGGTTGGAATGGAAAGCCGCATTTTTATCATAAAAACCTAACCAGTATATGCCCTCTGAAATCTCGATAGGCTCGTTATAATCTAACTTTTCTTCCTTTACAGCCATACTCATACCGCTTTTCTTTTTACCTGTTTTTTTAACCATTTCCAATCACCTTTAATTTTTTAATTTTAACTATTAAATAATAATTTCTCCAATAATAACATTACCTTCAGGTTTCTTCTATTTAAACTTTCCTTATATTAAACTCAGTAGAAAATAAATTTTATAAAAATTTAGGCAGAATACCCAAAATTCATTTGTGGGATGAATGCCATACCCCTTCCTAGTACTCGAAAATATTTATATACCAATTTAAAGTGGTTGTCTTATAATGCCATCATTGTATGGGTATTGTCGAATAAACGTGATACGGTACGTGTGGATGTATTTGTTCTAAAAATAATAGCATGATACATTCCTTTATCATCGACTGAATTATAAAACATTATAATCAAAATGGCTATATCACAAAAAGGTGACAGTATCTTAGCGTACTCAAAGTTTTAAAGAGTGATTTTAGATGTCCAAGAAAAATAAATGTAAAAAATTGATGTCTAAATTCTTCGGTTCTGCTACTGCTGACTTAGTCGATAGAATGAATGAGGAAGAATGTGTTGCAAAATGCAGAGCAAAAGTAGCAGGATTTCTAGGGGAAGATTATGCTAAAGAATTTGATAATATTTAATGAGGTGAATAAAAAATGAATATTTTAAAAAAACTATCCATAGCAAACAAAATCTTAGTTGTTTTAGTGCTTATATTGGCTATTTCTTTTGCAAATTTTGTAGTAATAAAAAACAATCAATCTACCCAAGTAGCTGATGGAGCCATAATAGATGCTGCTGGCAGAAATAGAATGTTATCTCAGAAAATAGGATTTTTTGCCGAGCTGACAGTTATTGGAAGTCATCATCATCTTGGTATTTTGGAAGATAATAAAGAAACACTAGAGAGCGCTATTAAACTCTATGATGACTCTTTTCACGCGCTAAAATATGGCGGAATCGCGCCAGGAATAGCAAATGACAGGGTGTTGCCATCGACAATTCAAATGGCGCACAACGAAGACATTATGCCAATAGTGTTGGAAGCGGAAGAACTATGGAATGAATACAAAAAAAATGCAGATATTGTTGCAAATGAGCCCACATTCATTAATGAGGAAATTAATCCTATTGTCTATGAAGCATTAGAATTTATAGAAGAAAATAATCAGGAGATGCTCAGAAGAAACAATGAAATGGTTAAGGCGTATGTAAAGATGAATGATGCCAAGCTTGAGAAGATGAATAATCTTCTAATTATATTCCTTGTACTTAGTGTTTTGATAGTAATCTTTGGCTATTTTGTTGGTCAATCCATATCAAGGCCAATAGAGAAATTAACAACAGCGGGAAAATCAATTGCAGAAGGAAACATTAACACCAAATTACCTAAAATTAGTTCTGAAGATGAAATTGGTGAATTGAATGACACTATGACTCTGATGGTAGGATCAATTCGATTCTTGAAAAAAAGTAATAAGAAAAAGTAAAAATCCCAACCGCTGTGAATTGCGAGCGAACTCGCTTCGCTCGTCGCGGGCGAGGCTGCGGGGCATTTGGGATTTTTACTCTAGAAATTGAGCATATATAACCACAGCGAAGCTGTGGGATATTAAACCCAATTTCCGCTGAATAAATATTTTTTTATTTATATGGCTGAGTACATGAATATTTATACAATGGACATTGGAATCAACACCTAGCAGATTTGGACAGATTTGAGTGTGAACTAGTTTTGGAATTATTCACTTTCAACAGATTAAAACAAACATCAAATTTTTACTCCAATTTCCTTTAACTCATCATAAACTATTGCACCCATTTCTCTTTTTAATAAATGTCTAAATAAGTCCGAAAAAAGAGTGTTAATTTCCTTGTTTATGAAATTTGCTATAAGCTTTGGATCAACAGAATTGATTTTTGGATTTATTTTAATCTTATTTGAATCAACGTGTATGTATCTTGCAAACGGAAACTTTGCGCTGCTTCTCTCGGTAAATTTCATTATAACCATTGCTGCATATGTATCAGAAGTACCTTTTGAAACTAGTTGAATGATGGTCTCGAGAAAGTCAGTCAAAATTTTTTGATTTGATTTTGCCATAGTATCACTTATTTCTTATCTGTAAATGTAGGTAGTACATAGCCGCTGGTTTGATATATTTGTCAAATCTTTTTTTCATATGCTTCTTATCATTGATTACTTATTTTGAAAGACTAATATAAAAAACTTATGATAATCTCGAGATTGGTGCGAAAATAAACAGTATAGGGTTATGGTAAGCGGAGTAGGGTATTTCGCACCAACCTTGGTAATCTCCAAATAACACATATTCTATTGCTAACAAAAAACTATATAAATGCGCCATAATTCTCCCAGTCTACAATGGATAAAGGTTCAAATTATGAAGTAAAGGATATTAAGCTAGCAGAGCAAGGGATAATGAATATAGAGTTAGCTGAAAGAAACATGAGTGCTTTAATGACAATAAAGAAAAGATTTGAGAAAGAAAAACCTCTAAAAGGAATAAAAGTTGGAATGGCATTGCATGTCACAAAAGAAACTGCTGTCTTGGTAAAGACGTTAATTGCAGGAGGCGCAGAAGTTGCCATTACTGGTTGTAATCCATTAAGCACCCAGGATGATGTTGCTGCAGCTCTTGCTAAAGAAAAAATCAATGTTTGGGGATATAAAGGGGAAAGCAACGAAGATTATTACAGATACCTAAAAAATATTATTGAATTTAAGCCGCACATAACAATCGATGATGGTTGCGATTTAGTTACTGAAATACACTCAAAATATCCTGAACTAATTCCAGAGATAATTGGGGGCTGTGAAGAAACCACCACTGGAATCATAAGGCTAAAAGCAATGGAAAAGGATAATGCATTAAAATATCCTATGATTGCTGTTAATGACAATAAAACAAAGCACTTATTGGATAACTATTACGGAACTGGGCAATCAACAGTTGATGGCATCATAAGGGCAACAAACATTTTGTTTGCAGGAAAAACAATTGTTGCGCTGGGTTATGGAAGCTGCGGCAAAGGATTTGCTATGAGATGTAAAGGCATGGGAGCCAATGTTATAGTTACAGAAGTCGATAATTTTTGCGCGCTGCAGGCATCTTATGATAGTTTCAAAGTAATGAAGATGGAAAATGCATGCAAGATTGGAGATATATTCTGCACATTAACTGGTAACAAGCACGTAATAAGAACAGAACATATGAAAGAGATGAAAGATGGAGCAATATTGGCCAATTCAGGTCATTTTGATATTGAAATTGATATTAAAGGGCTAAAGAAAATTGCGTCAAGCGAAAGAAGAGTAAGGCCTTTCCTGGATGAGTACACTCTAGATGGGAAAAAAATATTTATCTGCGGAGAAGGCCGCTTAGTTAATTTAGCTGCTGCGGAAGGTCATCCAAGCGAAGTCATGTCAACAAGCTTTTGCGGGCAGGCTTTAGCAGTTGAATATTGTGTAAAAAACAAAGGCAAGCTTTCTGCTGAAGTAATACAATTACCGGAAGAAATAGATGATGAAATAGCTGGATTGCAATTAAAAGCTATGGAGATTGTAACTGATGAGCTGACAGATGAGCAGAAAAAATACCTGGCAAGCTGGCAGGAAGGAACTTAATTTTTTCTTTTTGCTTAAATTCTGGTTTTTCTTTCTTCCTGTTCAACTAAAGAAAAAGGAACCTGCTCATTTAAAACTTCTAAGCCCCCTTTGCCTATTATCACTGGATATACATCCAGGCTATGATCTTGTCCCCTCATTTTAGATACTGTCAAAACCCTCTCAAAATAGTTTCCTTTCCTTATCCTGCTTAAAATGATAAAGCCCTCAAACACAAAATCCATCATGGTATACTCTAGCCTGTCTAAATCTGTTATCCTTCTCTCAGATACTGCCATAAAAGTAACTCCTGCCTTTTTCATCTTATGCATAAACATCAAAACCTGTCTCCTGAACTCCATTACATTATTATTGTATTTTGGATAGAGATATTCAAAAAATATTAAAGAATCCAAAGCAACTCTCTTGATGTTATAATGCTTTATCAAATCTAATAAGCCTTTTATAGATGTAATACCTCCTTTAAGCGTAGCAAGTGATTTTTCAACAAGAAAAATCTTGCCTTTTTTCTCCATATCATTGATATTCATGCCAAGGTTTTTTTGTATAATTCCGAAATAATGTGACACTTTCTAAGCCAGGATTCAT
>CEPV01031795.1_pt1 | contig 20499 bp, 22 predicted proteins | sample 530451 | NCBI WGS metagenome assembly CEPV01 (sample SAMEA2620097, study PRJEB7988) | marine metagenome | isolation source: saline water (ENVO:00002010), including
GTCGGAGCCCTTTAGGGTAAAGCGCGAGGAAAATTTAAAGTGAGAGCGTAAATTTATTACTCAAAATACTTTAAAAAGCTCTTTAAGGGGCGGGTGTTAAGAATATCTTTTGACTCGGCCCAGCCCCGACGAGCTTGAGCAATGCCATATTCCACCATTGATAAATAGCTGATTGGATGGACATCGGCGCTAATGACTAATTTAACTCCGCTTTCAATTGCTTGACGGATATGAATATCTTTTAAATCTAATCTTGTAGTATGGGCGTTAATTTCCAAAGCTGTTCTGGTTTTTTTAGCCGCTTTAAAAATTATTGGCCAGTCTAATTGATAGCCCTGTCTTTTTCGAAAGACCCGGCCGGTTGGATGAGCCACAATATTTAAATTAGGATTATTCATCGCTTTAATTAACCTTTGGGTCATATCTTTTCTGTTCATTTTAAACATGGAATGGACCGCTCCAATAACTAAACCCAATTGAGCTAAAACTTTATCCTCAATGGCTAAACTGCCATCCGGCCTAATATCAACTTCAGCTCCTTTAATCAGTTTAATTCCAGATAATTTTTGATTGACTTTATCTATTTGACTCATTTGCTTAATTAATTGTTTTTCATCTAAAGCATGGGCAATCTTTAGAAATCCCGCGTGGTCCGTAATGGCTAGATACTGATAGCCAAATTTCTTGGCCGCCCGGGCTAATGATTTAATTGATTCCCGGCCATCACTCCAATTTGTATGACAATGAACATCACCCTTAATGTCATCATAACCAATTAATTTAGGCAGCTGATTATTCAACCCCGCCTCTATTTCTCCGCTATTAGTTCTTAATTCCGGCTCAATATAGGGCAGACCAATTGCTTGATATACTTGTTTTTCAGTTTTGCCGGCAATCTGCCTATCCCCCTTATAAACCCCATATTCATTAAGTTTTAATCCTTTTTTCTTAGCAATTTTCCTGGTTGAAATATTATGGTCTTTACTGCCGGTAAAGTATTGTAAAGCCGCCCCAAAACTTTTCTTTTTAACTACTCTTAAATCACAATCAAATCCTTTTTTAAATCTAACTGATGATTTAGTTTTCCCTTGAGCCCAAATCTTAACTACGCCTTTTATTTTAACAAAATGCTCCATAACTTGCTCTGGCTTGTTAGAGGTAATTAAAATATCTGCATCTTTAATCGTTTCTTTCATTCTTCTTAAAGAACCAGCTAAACTGATTTGGCCTCCTAAGGGCAAATCCTCAAGTTCTTTAATAATTTCTCTGACCAGGGGTAAAATTTCGCCAATCGGAAAGCGCTCATTGCTCGCTTTAACAAATTTTATCGCCCCTAGAATATTTTGTTCGCTTTGCGAACCAAAGCCATCTAACAAAGCAACCTTGCCCGCTTTCGCGGCTTTTCCCAAATCTTTAAGATTCTTGATTTTTAATTTCTTGTATAAAATCTTAATTTTACGAGGGCCTAATCCTTCCACTCTGGACAAATTCTCTAAATCAACCGGGCATTTCTTTTTTAACTGGCCTAAACGGGAAACCCGACCAGTTTTAATGTATTCCTCTATTTTATAGGCGATGCCTTGACCGACTCCTTGAATTTGTTTAATTGCCTTAATTCCGCCTTTTTGGTAAATAACCCCGACGTCTTGTTCCATGGATTCTAAAACCCGAGCCACCTTGGAATAAGCTCGGGATTCAAAAAAGGCCTCATCCATATCCAGATAATCAGCCATTAAGGATAAGATTTGAGCAAGTTCTTGATTAAGCATTATTGAATGTCTCTAATAATGGGAATCCTAGATACTTTTTTATCTTGAGAAGAAATTTGCTTCATAATTAACAGAGGCAATAAAGCGCTAATAAAGATAAAAAAGGCAATGCCCATAAAAAGTAAAGTAAAGCCAAAACGATGGGCAATAATACCGCCTAAAGCGCCGGCTATTCCTCCGCCAATGCCAATAAAAGCGCTTCGCACGCTCCAATCAAAGGCTTCGTGCCCCTTATCAATATGCCTGGTAAATATTGCTGTATAACCAGGAATGTTCATACCCATGCCCAAAGCGTAAATCACCTGTAAACCATAGATATGCCATGGTAAATAAACAAAAATATATCCAATAACTACTAAAACGGCTAAAAAACTACCAATAATTACAAACCACAAATCATCCTTTCCCCCATGATTCCTATCCAAATATTTGGCAAAGGGAACCACGACCAAAGACTTAATAATCAAATAAATGGCCGCTGCATAACCGACCATTTCAATACTGCCGCCTTGAATGCGATTGGTTAAAAAAATGGCGAAAATGGGCGCAACAAATCCCAAACCGCCCACTAAAGCAATATCAGCAAAAATTAGAGTTTTAATAACTTTATTTATCTTTGTTCTCATAACCCTATCATAACAGAATTTGGACAATAAAAAAAGGCGCACTTGATGCCTTTGTGTACTTTATAGTTTTAAAATCCTATCTTTTCTTTCTTAAACGATTAAATTGCTCAACCGTAAGTTTCGCTCTTCTAATTTGGGCAGCAAGCAATCCTGGAGCTAATTCTTTATGATTAGGGATGCTTAATGGAGGATATCCTGGCTGGTCATTATATAGAATCATATGACTGCCTTGTTGATGTTCAAGATAATAGCCAATCTTTTTGAAAACTTTTACAGCCGCTTTACCGGAGATATTGCTCAGAATACCCATAAAGCTAGATGTTTATATTGATATAATCAGGAGTTAACGCTTCCAAAGGAACGGTTTGACAATGTTTTTTGAGGACTTTAACATAGCCGTGAATGGCTTCTCGGATATTTTTTAGGGCCTCTTTCTTGGTCTTGCCTTGAGACATACATCCTGGCAAAGAAGGACAATCAGCCACAAATCCCTTATATTCAAAATCATATTGTAGATTAATTAACAATTTCATGTATTCAAAATAAATTAAAGTTTATCCCTATAATAAAAGAATATACCCAAAAGTTCTCACTGTCAATGAGAACTATCCACAAGCATATTATCATACCAGGATTTGGGAAATAAAAAAAGGCTAAGGTGTTTGCCTTAGTCCCAGAATTACCTCCTTATTGGGGATCGGCCCAAGGATGGCAGGTAGAAATTCTTTTAAGGCCCAGCCAAGCGCCTTTAAGCGCCCCATGTTTCTCTATCGCTTGGTAAGTATATTGAGAACAGGTCGGATAATGCCGGCACTGGCCTAATAATCTTAAAATGGGTAAATAACCATGATCCGGTGAAATAGTTTTCTGATAAATTTTAATTAATAAAAGGATTAATTGCTTAATCATAGCATCAGATTAGCAGGAAAAACAAAAAGCGCCAAGTTATTCAACCCAACGCTTTTTTTAATAGTCCAATTGTTTTATCTTCTTTTGTTTATGTATCCTATATTCCGTAATAGCTAGAGAGATAATTTCCATTACAACCTCTTTGATAGAAATCTCCATTTCTGGGGAATCTGGGTCTGGGCAGACTGGCCAATGCTTCTTTATCCAGAAAGGATATTCTTCTTCGCTTTGCTTATCAATAAGAATGAGATCTATCAGCAACCACATATTTTCTTCATTCAAACTGCCTCCTGATATAATCTCAAAACTTATTGGCCGAACCCGAATGCCTGTCCCATTTTTTCGAGCCCATCTCAACCTTTCATTCATAACACTTTGATATCTTGGACCAATTTCCTTTAATCTCCTTGCAACCCTTTGTTGCTTATGACTCATCTTTTTCCAATCTTCGCTTTCTCCTTTTTTCTTCATGATAGTTTTGATTTCGTGGCGATCGATGAATAACTGTGCTACTACTATCGATATTAAGATATTTATGATAAAGAACATCACAACTATTCCCTCCATCTTATATCACCCCCTTATTCAAGATTTAAAGATCAATCCCCTTCTCTTTTTATTACTATATTTTTATTTATCCAGCAAGTTTTTTATAATATTACGATTAAAAAAGCCGGAATGTTTTATTCCGGCTTTTTTTTAAAGAACTTACTAATTACTTTTCTTCAACTCAACCTTAATCCTTCTTTGTCTGGCCCAGTCTATTAAGCCTAGACCGCAAGGCGGACCCATTTCCTGACCATTGTTGCAAGATTTAGCCAGGTCTTCCCAGAATTGATCAGGTTTGTCTATCTGATGCTGATAACCATGATCACTGGTATTAACATAAAGCCATTGCCCATCCAAATGCCAGCAAACTTCGCCATTACCTGAAAATCCAGGTGTTACCAGAGTCCTTCCTTTGACTGTTTTCATCTTCCACCCCCTTACATAATATTGTTAAAGAAAATGTAAACTCACCGGCCTGACAGACCATAAGATTTTAAATAACTATCAACTGATTCCGGGTTATCAAGAAAAAACAACTTGAGCCATTTAATCGCTTGTTCTTCCTGGCCTTGGGAAAGATAAAGCAAGAAAAGATTTTCATAAATCCCCTCATAAGGCGGCCAATTCCTAATCGCCTTAAAATATTGTTGTTTAGCTTTTTGATATTCTCCTTTTTTCCAATGAATTAAACCTAAGTTATTGATTCCTTTAGAATACTTATCATAAATCTGATTAGCGGCTAGGGCCTCTTGCTCGGCCAAATCATATTTTCTTTCAAAATAGAAGACGGTCGCTAGATCAGAACGGGATAAAACACTATTAGGCGCGCATTGAGCGGCTGAAATGAATAAGGATTTTTCTGTTAACCAATCAAGCGACCGAGTAAAGCTAACTCCCCCGTAAAAAACAAGCAAACCAATGATTAAAATCAGGAAAATCAGACGGAAAATCTTTGACTTAAAGCGACAAAGCAAAAGCAGCGCAGAAGCTAAATAAAGACAAAGGCCAACTGAAGCGAAATAAATAAGTCGCTCGCCGGCAATAGTGCCAATTGGAAAAATCAAATTAGAAATGGGCAAATAGGCGAAGATAAAAAAGGCCGAACCCAAAGCTAAAACGGGCCAACAGCCTAAAAAGAAAATCATGCCAAGTACAAAGAATAGGAGAATTAATAAACCTAAGATGGATTCTAAATTTAAAAAACTGGTTAAAACAGGAATCTGATTATATGAATAATCAGAACAAAGATTAATGGGCCAAAAGGTTTTTTTAAAATAAATAAATAAAACCTTAAACCCAGTCGCGACCCGCTCAGAACCGGAGGCAAACTTTAAAGGATTTTCCACCAAGCTGGCGTTAGCCATCATAAAATACTGGTTTAAAACCAGCCATCTCGCAACAAAATACACTAAAGCAGCTAGGCCTGAAATTAAAGCATGGGGCAGATAGTCAACAATGATTTTCCTATTAATCCGAGCCCGGGATTTATAAAAAACAATAAATAAGGCAATCGGTAGGGCGGCAATGGCTGTTTCCTTACTGCCTATGGCTAAAAGCATCCAAAAACCGGCTTTCCAAGGATTAGATTCTTTCTTGACTAATTCTAAAAAGAATAATAAAGAAAAGAATAAAGCCAAAATTTCAGCCCGACCAACAATATTAGCCACCACCTCGCTATGAATCGGTAAAACCAAGAACAGAAGAGAAGTTAGATAAGCTAACCATTTTTCCTTAAGAAATAATTTACTGATTAAACGGAAAAGTAAATAACCAGTTAAAGCATAAAGAATCAGATTAATTAAATGAAAGTTCCCAGCGCCTGAACCTAAAAAAGAATAATTGAATAAATAGCTAACTAAGGTGATGGGTCGATAAAGACCAGCTTCGGGCGTCCAATAGCCCATGATTAAAACCTCAGGCAGATTATTAAGATCACTTAAGATATTCTGATGATTAACAATAGAACGATCATCAAAAACAAAACTGCCTCCCAAACTAGACCCGTAAATTAAAAAAACCAAACCAAAACAAATTAATAAAAAGGTTAGATTTTTCTGTTTTTTACCCATCAATTAAAATAAACTGGCTTGTTTGGAAAATTTACCTCGTTCCTCATCTTTAAAAATCTTAATCCGGCCGTATTCTCCATCATAGCCCGGGATAATATCAACCTTGCCTTTACGAACCCGATCAATCCCCTCAGCTACGTCAATTGAGCCAGATTGTCTAATTCTTCCAATGCTAAGATTCATTAAAATCTCAAATTCATTGCCCAGGTTTTTAATTAAATTCTTGTATTCATTCATAACTGTTTTGGTTCCGGTACCAACCCCTTTAGCGTCAGCAATAATTTCCGCCAAAGGAATCATACATTGATAAGGAATGACCTTAGCTGGTTTTTTATTTTCTTTACGATCAGCCAAATCATCAACCCGATGAAGCGTGCCAATAGTTAAGGGCTTTTTACATTTAGGACAGATATTTTTAACTTTCTTAGCTTGCTTAGGCGTAATATTGACATCGCATTTACGATGGCCATCGTAATGATAGCGGCCTTCTTCAGCAAAAAACTCCACCGTACTTAAAAACTTTTCCGGATCATTGCTTTTAATCGCATCAACAATTCCTTGATAACTTAATGCTGTATCAAAAATATTTGCCTCCCGCCCTATTTTTGAAGGTGAATGGCAATCACTATTAGAAATCAAAGCAATCTGGTCTAAGGCGGATAAGCGCCAATTCATGGCCGGGGTAGAACTAAGGCCTGTTTCCACCGCATAAATATATCTGGTTAATTCTTCAAAGCATTCTTCGATCGTATCAAACCCAGAATTGGCTCCAAACAAAGAAAACCAGGGCGTCCAAATGTGCCCTGGAATAACCATGCACTCCTTATTAATCCCCAAGACAATCTTGGCTAACTCCTTGGCATCCAGGCCTAAAATGGGCCGGCCATCTGCTTTTAAATTACCGATCCAGCCCAGACGAGCGTTAATCTTCTCAACTGTTTTAAAATCAGGCGCTAGAACAATAATATGGATTTTTCTAGTCCGATTATTCTTAGAATAAATACAACTAATTTCACTGCTTAATAGAAAACGAGCTGATTTATCTTCGGGGCTTTGGCCATTCTTAGGCAGCCAGTCATTATTTAAAGTAGAGATTTTTTTTATTCTTTTTAATTTAAATAAACCAGGCTCGGCTGGTTCAAGCTTTGTCTGAAGTTCTTTTAACCAAAGATGATGGGTAAAATCACCCGTACCCAAAACTTTAATTCCTTTAATCTTGGCCCACTTATTTAAATGGTCTATATCCATATCACGAGCCGTGGCTCGAGAGTATTTAGAATGGATATGGAGATCAGCAATAATTTTCATAGAAAAATAGAGGTAATTATCTTTTCATTATACTCCTCCACCCCCTCCGGTCAAATTGTGGAAAACTTGATTTGTTTCTTTAAAAAGATTAAGCTGTAATAAAAGGAGGTGATGCCCAATGGTACGCTTTACGGTTCCAAGAACAGCAAACTGCTCCGAAGGCTGTCCTATTGCGTCCCGAGCACGACGCTAAACTACTTCATCAACAACCGGCCTATCTCTATTAAGGATAGGTCGGCTTTTCATTTGAGCGATTAATCCCAGAATCAGCCAAAACATTATTTGTCCTTGTTGAAGAGTCCAAAAAAAGTGGTCAAACAAACCAATAATTAACAAACAAGAAACAAGAAACAAGAGTACTGTTTTCTGTTCTTTGTTCTCTGTTCTTTGTTCTCTGTATTGTCTTAATAATTGATAAACAAACATTAAAAAGACCGCTAAACCGATTAAACCAATTTCACTGGCAATTAATAAATAGATATTATGAACGGGCTGATGAATCCAAGCCGCTAACAAATCAAGCGCCTGTCTCATCTCCCAAACTAAATTACCCAAACCAATCCCCAGCCAAGGATGATCATGGATCATAGCCAGAGCAATTTGACCATAAAATACTCGTAAACCAACCGATTGCTCAGTTAAAGAAACTTGAAAACGATCAGAAAGTTCAGGCCAGGCCAGTAATCCTAAAGAAACACTAAAAACAACAAACAACAGAAAAACAGCTATGGTTCTTTTGAGTAATGGACCATTAAAAACTTGAATAACTTTCCAGACAATAAAGATAAAATAGATTAAACTGGCTAGGAGGAAAATAGCTATAATGGTCCGAGCAAAAGTTAATAACAGACCGGTTAATAGGAACCAATAAACAATCAAAAGAAATAGGTTGTTTAAAAAAGAGTGTTTTTTACTTAACCAAAGAAAATACAAAAAGAAAATACTAACTAATAAAAAAGCAGCTAAAACATTAGGATGGGGCAAAGTTCCATAAGCCCGAATCATCTTAAGCGGACCAACCATAATTTTGGCCACCCCAGATATACCAATAGCTAAAGGACTTTCTCCTAACAACCTTAAACCCAAGCTCTGCTGATTAAGAAATTGAACCAAAGCAATCAAGGCCTGAATCAAACCGCTCGCTACAAAAAATTGAGCGACTCGTTTAAAATTGATTAAATGAGTTGATTTTAAATAAAAGAATAAGCCAATCATTTGGCAAAGCTTAAGCGCCTGATAAAATCCAAGCGAGAGATTGCTCGCCTGGATTAAAGAAATTAAACTAATAATTAAAAAAACGCCTAGCCAAAAACCAGGGTTTTGAATTTTAATCCTAAGGCCTTTTTTAAGGAATCGCTTTTTTCTTTGACGCCGAAGCCAAAAACCCAGAATGGCAATAACTAATAAGTCGGTCAAATAAAGATAAGCGCTCGTCCATTCATTAAAATCACTCCCCCAAATATGCGCTATCTTCCGCGTTTGCCAAGGTAAACAAAAAATCAAAAGATAAAACAGGAATTTTTCTAGATAAATCAACATCTAGCTTTTGTAGCTTCCTCCCTAACTACAGCCCGATCATCCCAAGGGATTTTTTTATCATCAGCCAGGCACATCCAAGGCTCACACCCTTTACCGGTAATAATGACTAGATCATCAGCCTGGGCTTTTTTCAAAGCAAAATTAATTGCTTTTCTCCGATCCAGAATCTTAATCGGTTTCTTCTTTTCTAAACCCTGGGCTACTTGATTAATAATTGCCTGGGGGTCTTCATCATAAGGGTCTTCATTAGTAATAATGACTTGATCAAGGTACTGTTCAGCTAATTGACCTAATTGAGCCCGTTTCCGTTTATCCCGCCCGCCACCGGCCGCCCCTAAAATACCAATAATCTGACCGGCGCTTAGCTCTTTAACTGTTTGATAAACATTTTCTAAGGCATCTGGCGTATGAGCATAATCAACCATAACTAATGGTTTTTTAAGCACTATTTCCAAACGACCGGGAATGCCTTCAACTTGTTCTAAGGCTGATTTAATCTTAACTAAAGGGATATCTTGAGTTAAGACAAGAGTAATAGCCGCTAAAGCATTATAACCATTAAACTTACCTAAAAGATTGAGATTAAATTGGGTTTGTTTAATTTTGAAGCTAATGCCGGTTGAACTAGTTTTAAACGATAAAGCTTTAATGCTTCTTAAATCCTTTTCCTGATTGTCTATGGTATAAGTCCACTTGTGATTAGCTGGGAATTGAAGAAAATAGTCAGCCTGAGGATCATCTAAATTAATAATCATTTCACCTTGAGGCTTAACTGCTTGAAAAAGCTTTGCTTTAGCTTTTTTATAGGCCTCAAAACCGCCGTGGCTTTCTAAATGCTCCGGCGTTATATTAGTTAAAACAGCTGAATCAAAGCCGATAAACCTATGGCGGTGTTGTTTAATTCCTTCGGAAGTTATTTCTAAGACTGCATACTGACAGCCGGCTTTAACCGCTTGATGTAAAAATCTTTGGAGCTGCAAACGACCGGGCATAGTCATTTTCAAATCATTGGCCCAAACTTTATTTTTAATCTTAAATTCAATTGAAGAGATGGCTGCCACCGAATAACCGGCCTGCTCTAAAATCTGACTAATTAAAAAAACCACGCTGGATTTGCCATTAGTGCCAGTAACGCCAATTACTTTTAATTTCTTGGCTGGCCATCTATACCAGAAAACAGCCCAGAAGCTTAACAAGGAGTGATAGACCGGTTGGAAAAAAGTAAATATTGGTCTGGGAATAATCTTTCTGCCTAAATTTAAAAGTTTTTCTAAAACCATCTTATAAAATCCTATTCTTAACATACCAGTTTAATATATAAAAATAAAGGGCTGGAACGAAAGTGTTAGACACTAGATGTCTAACATATTTGAAAAAGAAAAACGAGGCGCAACATTTGTCACACCTCGTGATTTGAAAAATTCGGCCGAGAACCAAGAACCAAAATCCCTGATCCAAAAGCCAAAGAACAAATCCCTGCACTACCCGAGGAACAGCAAACCGCCAGAATAGCTGCCAAGGGCATCGGCCAAGCGGGCCGTACTGCTGAGGACAAGCCCGTCGCGGCCAGCCCTGAAGTAGAACGAGCCAGCGGACCGCCAGGAGCTGATAAAAAGGGCGGGTAGGTCTAAACCGGGCGTATCCCAATCACGCGCCAAGATATCAGGATACATCGTCATCGGCTCTATTGCGCCAGAGAGAATAAATCCAAATTCAGATAAACTAACCATTTGTTCTCTTTGTGCAAAGATAGAATACCCTTGTAATGGATTTGGGAAAAATAAAGCTATAATATGCTCGCTCTTTTTCTTACCCCAAATACTCTTATACCCACCTTCTTTAAAGACCTCAGGGATGACTTTAACCTGGCCTGCCAAAGTGCTTTTACGATGATTATAGAACTTTCGATCAGGAAAAGTTTCCAGATAACTTCTTTCAACTCCATCTAGTTGCCATTCCAAATCTTCACCAATATCGTCACTGTAACGTTTAACCAAAACGACCGGCAAATTGACCCCTTTGAGAATATTGGCCGTTTGAGGCATATCTGCGATCATCTTCCGCAAACGTTGACATTTCTCTCTGAGTTGTTTACTTGTTATACCTGTATCAATACCCAGAGACTCGTGCAATAATTGAATACGCTTGATATAACTAGCATCAACCTTTAACTCCGGCTGATCCAGTCGGAAATCCTTGTTGGCATCGCAAACGTTGGCTTGCAGGCCTTCGGGAATTCGCCGGCCATGCTTATCAAAGAACACCTTCGCAACATCCGCAACATCTTCAGAACTTACTTTCACTTCTCCTCCTTGAATCTTTCTGGCGACTTTTTCTCCGCCCAAGTTTTTAACCAAAGCATTCAGTTCGCCAGTAGTCCAATCCTGAATCATCCACTTGCTACTCATTTTGTCCTCCTTTCAGGCTACATTGCCCGAAGTTTGATTTTTGCCTCTCCCCCGAGGCGTGAGATTCTTTCACTCTGAAAGAATAACTTATCGTATCACAAATATATTTAAAAGTCAAGTATTATAAAATCCTCCGAGCTAGGTTATAGGTTTGGTACCAGATTGGACGGAAAACTAAATCAAACGCTCCTAAAGAACTAACTCTCTCTCCACTAAAACCCATTTTAAATCGAGTTACCCCGGGCCATTTTTTTTCATCAACTCCCCAAAAATCATAATACCTAAAGCCAATCTTTTTAGCCTGACTAATAGCTTCCCATTGTAAAAGATAAGGAGCCATTAAATCACGGAATTTGTAATCTGAAGCGCCGTGTAAATAAGTGACGGTTGAACCAAAAAAACAAACTAGATTGGCGGCGATAACCTTATCCTGATGCCTGGCTAAAAACAATCTGACCATCCCCTCTTTGCCTAAAACTTGCCACATCTTTAAATAATATTCTTGATTATGAAGATGAAATTTATCTCGGTCGGCCGTTACTTTTAACAATTCTAAAAAGGTTTCCATGGCTAATTGATCTGATGGTTCGGCCAATTGAATGATTACTCCTTTTTTTTGAGCTAACTTAATATTATACCTGGTTTTCTGATGCATTTGGTTTAACAGTTCCTGTTCTGGCTTATTAGTATCTAAAACCAATGTTTCTGAAACCTGAATTTCTTTTTTAGATTTAGTAAATTTATTGGCTGGCTTATTAAAAAATGACTTTAAAAAATGAGAATGGATTGGCGGCTCTATCTTTAAAAAGATGCTCTTGGCTTGTTTGGCTATTTGCCTAATTTCTTCTAAAAACAAACTCATCGCCTCGGGGTTATCAGCCTGGGCGGCTTGAGAAACTCCAACTTGTTCCATGATCGGCCCTCGGGGACAATAAAGATAGTTTTTACCCGACGGCAGGTCATATTTTAAAACTAAAGCTTTTAAATCCTGCTTAATTTCAATCGGCCAGACCTGACGACCAATTGCTTTTTGGAATTGACCCCATGACCAGGATTGTAAAAAACAACCCTTATGCTGGGTTATAAACTGATTCCACTGATTCTCTTGAGCGTCACTCATATTATTTTCCTAAAAGCTTTAAAGCTTGTTTAACTCTATCTTCAACCTTTTTAACTTTGCTGGGAATTTGTTTAAGCGCTTCACGGACCTGATGATTGGTATAACCTAAACCAATCAAAGCATCAATTACTTCACTTTCTGAACTTAATTGCTGAATGCCCGCCACCGAAGCGGAAACTTTATCCCTTAATTCCAAGATAATTCGTTCGGCCGTGCGCTGACCAATACCGGAAACCTTAGTTAAAATGGTTTTCTGACCACTGGCAATTGCTTGTTTTAATGTTTCAACTGAAGCCAGCATCATAACCGATAGAGCTGCTTTAGGACCAATACCGCTAACCGAAATAAGCGTTTCAAAAAATTCCAGTTCTTCAAAAGACATAAAGCCATAAAGGTCTGAAAGATTCTCCCGGATATAGAGGTGGGTAAAAATTTTAGCTTCTTGCCCTTGACCGCCTAATTGCTCCAAAGTAGCAGAGGAACAAAAAATCCGATAGCCCACTCCTTGAACATCTAAGATTAATAGTTTGTCTGTTTTTAATTCAATTTTACCTTTTAATGACCCGATCATGTTAAACTATAAAGAAACGCTCTAAACTTTGCGCGAAGAAAACAGATTTTTAGATCGCAGGTGCGGGCGCGCGCCCGAGCGGAGCGAGGGTAGGGATAAGCGATTTAAAAATTTTGTTTTCGAAGCGCAAAATTAGAACACGAACTATTATATTAAAAGATTATCACAGACTTGCATAAATTAAAAGATTAAGATATACTTTGTTTATCATGCCTATTACTAAATCAGCTAAAAAAGCCCTTCGTCAAAACCGTACTAAACGGCTTTTTAATCTGCGCCACTCCAAACAAATGAAATCGCTGATTAAACAAATCAGCGGATTAATCAAAGAAAAGAAAAAACCAGAGGCCTTAAAGCTTTTACCCCAGATTTATAAGGCGGTTGATAAAGCAGCCAAACGAGGCGTAATTAAAAAAAACACAGCTAGTCGTAAAAAGTCGCGATTAACTAAAGCAATTGATAAAATCTAACCAAATGTTTTCCCCAAGGATGTGTATAACAAAGCTTGACATTAGCCGGTCAGACTTGATAAAATAATAGAGTCCATGAGGGCGATTAAACAACATCTTGAGGCGATTATTCAGCGCTTTAAGACCGACATAAGGCGTGTTAATAGAAAACTGCTCGTAGCGGCAGTTATTTTATTTTCCCTAAGCTGGTCTTTAGTTGGTCCGGTTAAAGGAGTTGAACAAATTGTTTTTTCCGGCCCTGATGAAAATCTTGTTTTAACTGAACCAACTTCAGCTCAACCAGAAAATTCCTTAGCCAGTCAAAACTATTTAGCTGCTAACACTTTAGCTAGCTTAACCGCTCAGCCTACTCCTTTAGAAACTACTAGTCAAAACCTAATCAGCAGCCCTAATGAGGACTCTGACTTAGCTACCATCCAAGATACCGCTTTAATTGTCCAAACCAATCCACTAACCCTTATTAGCCAGGAAGAAAGATATGATGTCTTTACTTATGTGGTCCAAACAGGTGATACTTCTTCAGCTGTAGCAGCTTCTTTTGGCCTTAAAACCAATACGTTGCTTTGGGCTAATGACCTTAAAGAAACTAGTTTAATCCGCCCGGGCAATGAATTAACCATTCTACCTTTAAACGGTCTTATTCACCGGGTTAGAGATGGCGATACTATTGGAGCAATTGCCACCAAGTATGAAGCCAATACAGAAAAGATTATTGCTTTTAATGATTTGCCAGCTGATGGAGCCATCCAAATTAATGAAAAACTAGTTATTCCAGATGGCCAAATGCCTGCTCCAGTTCAACGGGTTACTAGATCCACTTATGTAGCTAGTTCTAGTAATGGCAGTCGTGTATTCCCTTATGGACAATGCACCTGGTATATAGCTCAAAAAAGAAAAGTTACCTGGTCTGGGCACGCTAAAGCATGGCTGGCCAATGCTAGAGTAGCCGGATATTCAACTGGCAGCGCGCCTCAGGTTGGAGCTATTATGGTTATGTCTGAAGGCGGCTGGGTAGGACGACGCTACGGTCATGTAGCTTATGTTGAATCAATCCAAGGAGAATGGATTACTATTTCAGAAATGAACTATACCTGTTTTGCCTGTAAAAGCGTCCGGACGATAAAAATCAGCGATCGAAGGATTAGAGGATACATATACTAATAAAATTTTTCCTGCCTGCCGGCAGGCAGGAATTTCTAACTAAAAAAACTGCCTGAAGCAGTTTTTTTTAATTGATACAAGTTAAAAAGATTAGGCTTTTTCTTTGCCGCATTTTAAACAAAGTTTAGCTTCAGGCACTACTTCAAGCCGCTTGGTCTCAATCTTCTTCTGACAACCCTCGCATTTGCCATAAACATCTTTTTTAATCTTTTCTAAGGCCTCTTCAATATCCCTAAGGCGTAATTCTAAATCATGCTCTAGAGGTAAAAGCTTTTCATATTCCTCTATTTTCTCAGCAGTTTCATCTTGATGAGACCGACCCACGCCAAAAAAAGGAAACTTAGTTAACCAATTACCTTTAATCTCGGGGTCTTTTCTAGCAAAAGAACTAAGATCTTTGGTTAATTTCTTTTTTTCCTGTTCTAGCTTATTTTTCAGTTTTTTCTGTAATTTTTTATCCATACCCCGTTAGAAATTTAAATTATTAGTTATTAATGTATACCCCGTATATGATAATTTCTAACGGGGCATAATCTTTAATTATATAATAGCATAAAAACAATTTGTCAACAATAAAAAAACGAAAAAAGAGCCGAATTAGCTCTTTTTGCTGTTTTATATAGAGAAGGGTGTTAAAACCCGAAATTAAATTATTTTAGAGGTAAACACCCTCCTTTGTTTTTCCAAAATAACCAGATTACACCGTCCTACAGACCGGACAATAAAAATCATTGGTTGTTTCTTTTAAATTTCGAAAAAACAGATTACTACTTCTTGCTAGCTATTAGTCTATGGCTCCCTCCGAAATAGACTATGTTTCTAAATTTAAAGAACTTACTTAATTTTTCCCTCATTTTTATATAGCCAGCAAAAAGATTAAGCGTCTCCCTTGAGAATCAGATCTTAAGGAGACATTTATATTTTATCAACTAATAAACACCTCGTCAACCCCAGCTTATCCACAGACTATCAACAATTAATTGTTGATAACTAAATCTACCATTAAAACTAAAGATTGATAAGAATTGCTAATAATCAGATAGTTTCCTACCTGGGCATAAACATACGAATTAGTTGCTAAACTGCTTGATAATGGCTCTAAAATGGTAATTTCGCTCTGACGATACGTCTTAAAAGAAACATTGTAATCATGTTTTAATTCCAATTCAATTCTATCTAAAACTTGATTAAATTCGCTTAACTTTTCTTTGTTTTCAAGTATTAATAAAAAGGGGAATAAATCCTTAGAATTGTCTGGCATAAGGATAAAAGCAATTTGTTCTTTAAAAAATGAATTGATATCTTTAAAATCTAAATCAGCTTGACTGAAATAACCAGCCAGCTTATTAATCACTGCATGATTAAGAGGAGAAACTTGACGATAAAGAGCTTGTTGGTCGATTAAGCTAAAAACAACTGCTTGTTCTGGAATCAAGCCAATGAAATTTGATTTTTGAAAAACAGAAAAATACCAGCCAATTGATAAAGCTAAGACAACAATACACAGAAAAATGCTTAAAAACAGCCATTTGTTTAAGGGCTGCTCTATTTCCACTGGCTGATTACGCAAATCAACCTTGAGATCTTCTGAAACCTTGTCAAGATTTCCTTTTTTAATCTCAATCTTAGTCATTTTAATCTCCTAATAAAACATCAATTGCCGCATACATGCTTTCCCGCGAAGTAGTAATAACTAATTTGTTAGCCGCCAGGGCGTAATCAATGCTTAAATCTGGCCCCGGGAAATTCATATACCGAATAGCAATATTACGATAAGCATTATCCTGAAACTCTTCAGTTAAAGAAGCTGGTATTTGCTCTTCTAAAAATAATGGTTCCAAGTCATATTTTATCGTATCTTCCCATATTTTAAGATCCTCAATTAAATCAACTCCTTGTTGAAGCTCTAAAACCAATCCCAAATGATTACCCTGCGCTTGGCTGGAAGAAAAAAGAGTATAATTATCTGCTTGAACCTCATCAACCGCAATCATGCTTAAAACCTTTTCTGGAAAATTTAACTTCAAGATAGCTGAAAGATTAGCTAAGGAAAGATATTCTCTCTGCTGGCCATTATCCATTTTTATCAAAACCCTATTAAGTGTACTAGTTGCCTGTTCTTGGTTAACAATTGTTTTTAGTTGACCAGGCAGCTTGTCTTTTTCCTGCAAATTAAATGTAATAGTTTCGGTTTTGCTTACCGGGATAATTGATACTGGAAGAGTTGGTTCAACTGGCTGACAATCCTGATCAGTCAAACATTGATCCTGGCCCTGGCCTTCAATAACAACACACTGGTTGTTCTCGCATCGGCTATGGCTGGCTGGGGCAGGAACCACTCTAAGATAGTTCCACCAATAAAAAAAACCCCCTACTGCGCCAATGATTAAAATAAAGATTAGGCTGATTAAAGTCAGTTTTGGAAAAGATGTTTTAGGCCTATCTTTTACTGGTTTAGCTAAAGGTTTTTTATCTGACTTAATTGACTGAGATAAAACGGGCAGATTTTTCGGCGCCAGTGCTTTTTTCTGCTTGATTGGAGTAATTGGCTCTTTGTCTGATAAAACAGCCAGGTCATCGGCCATAGTCCGAATGACTGGCTCAACCGGCTCTAATTCTTTTTTTATTATCTTATTAGATTCCTCAATGTCCATAATTTATGCCTTAGGATTAGCCTCTTTTAAAGATAGGTTAATCCGACCAAGATGGTCTATTTCTTTTACTTTGACTAAAATAGTTTGGCCCAGTTTAACTACATCTTCTACTTTTTCAACTCGGTAAGGGGCTAATTCCGAAATATGAACCAGGCCTTCTTGGCCAGGCAAGATTTCTACAAAAGCGCCAAAGTCAATAATCTTAGTTACTTTGCCTTGAAAGACTTCACCCGCTTTGACTTCTCTAGTTAAATTCTTAACCCATTCCAGCGCTTTTTGGCCCGCTTGTTCATCAGTGGAAGTAATATTAACTAAGCCATCATCTTCAATATCAATCTTAACGCCGGTTTGATCAATAATTTCATTAATTACTTTGCCGCCCGGTCCAATCACATCTCTGATTTTATCTTGAGCAATCCGGAGAGTAATAATGCGAGGAGCCAAAGGAGAAAGCTTGGCTCGCGGCTCTTTAATTGCTCCAGCCATTTCTTTAAGAATAGTTAAACGAGCTGTTCTGGCCTGCTCAAAAACCTTTTTAAGCATTTCAAGAGTGGCCCCCTCTATTTTAACATCCATTTGACAAGCTGTCACCCCTTTGTCTGTCCCAGCAATTTTACAATCCATTCCTCCATGATGATCTTCTAATCCGGCGATATCAGTCAAAACCCGATAATCACCATCTGATCCCATTATTACTCCCATGGCGATACCAGCCACATGTTTCTTCATAGGGACGCCGGCATCCATTAAAGCTAAACTGGAGCCGCAAGCTGAAGCCATGGAAGAAGAACCGTTGGAAGAAAGAATCTCTGAGACTAACCGGACGGTATAGGGAAATTTTTCTTTATCAGGTAATAAGGGAACTAGGGCTTTTTCAGCTAAGGCGCCATGACCAATTTCTCTTCGGCCCGGACCAAACATTCGGCCCGTTTCACCAACACAATATGGAGGAAAGTTGTAGTGATGGATGAAGCTTTTCTTATACTCCTCTTTCAACCCATCAATGATTTGTGATTCATTAGGACCGCCTAAAGTAACTGAAGAAAGAGCTTGGGTCTCGCCTCTTTGGAATAAACCGGATCCATGAGTTCTAGGCAAAAAAGACACTTGGCATTTTAAAGGTCTAACTTGATCAAGTTTGCGGCCATCAGTTCTTTTTTCTTTACCAGCCAGAATATTCTTATGGATAACTTGACCAATTTCTTGATCTAATATTTCCTTAACCTGATTGGTTTTCTCTTGAGCTTGTTCATCTGAATCATCAACTAGCTTATTAATTAACTCCTTTTCTAATAATTCCAATCCTTGGTAAAGTTCTTTTTTATCTAGCTGATAAATAACTTTTTCTAATTTATCAGCTAGCTGATCTTGAATTTGTTTAACTAAGTCGACGGCTGGTTCTTGAATTTCCAATTTCGCCTTATCCTGGCCAATCTCTTTAATAATATCATCTTGGAATTCAACTATTTTCTTTAAATGAGATTGGGCAAAACCAATGGCTGATAAGAATGATTCTTCTGATACTTGCTTGGCTCCCCCTTCTAACATATTAATCTTATCCTGTCTCCCCGCCACCACTAAATCTAAATCACTTTCTTGGCGAGTTTCAAGGGTTGGATTTAGGATCCATTCTTGGTCAGTGCTTGAATCTTTAACCAGAGCCCGGCCTATTCTTAAACCAGCTATTGGTCCTTGCCAGGGAATATCAGAAATACCCAAAGCTAAAGAAGCAGCGATTAAAGCTGGAATATCGGGATCGTTTTCTTTGTCAAAAGAAAGAACGGTCAGAATAACCTGAATGCTATTCCTAATTTTCTGGTTAAAACGGGGTCGAATAATCCGATCAATCATGCGACCGGTTAAAACAGCTTCATCAGTTGGTCGGCCTTCTCGTTTAATAAAGCGGGAACCTTTAATTTTCCCGGCCGCATAAAGCTTTTCCTCATATTCAACGCTTAAAGGCAGATAATTAAGGTCTCTCGCCTCTTGGCTCATAACACAAGTAGCTAAAACAACTGTTTGGCCGTAAGTGAGCAAAACTGAACCATTGGCTTGTTGAGCTAATTGGCCCACTTCAACTTTTAATTCCCGTCCGGCCCAATCAGTCTTAAATTGTTTGGAACTCATAGAGTTTGATGTTTCCTAGCTGAGCTTGTTTTTAGTTTTAGTACAGGTTTTTATCCAGATGGCCGAACAAAAACCTAGACTAAAAATTTCTAAAACAAGATTCAATCTTAGAAACAATTAATTACTTTTTAATTAAATACTTTCCTTTGTTTTCACTTAAATCAATAAAATCTTCGGCTGCTTCAATTAGTTTGGCCGAAGCGCTTTTAGCGAAAGCCATTACTTCTGCTTGGATTCCTTGATTTAACCTGAGATACTCAATCAAAGGAATAAAATCACCGTCCCCGGTGATTAAAACAATCGCATCCATTTGTCCGGAAAACTTTATGGCGTCTACGGCCATGCCAACATCCCAATCGCCTTTTTTCATACCGCCCGGAAAAACCTGTAAATCTTTCATTTTAATCTCAAAACCCATCTTGCTTAGAGCGTCAAAAAAAGACTTTTCTTCTGGAGTCTCCGTATTAATCACATAGGCAACCGCTCTAATTAGTTTACGGCCGGCCACAGCTGTTTTAAGGACTTCTTTAAAGTTCACTCTAGCTCGGTAGATATTCTTGGCCGAATGATACATATTCTGGACATCCATTAAAACGCCCACTCTTTGTTCTTTATGTTTAATAATACTCATTTATTTTTTAAGACCTAGTTTTTTAACAATCTTCTTATACCTTTTCTCATCCTCTTTTTTAAGAAATTCCAAAAGCTTTTTCCTTTTAACAATCATCTTTAAAAGGCCGCGCCGAGAATGATTGTCTTTAGGATGTTTTTTAAGATGCTTGGCTAATTCTTCAATTTGTTTGGTGAAAATAGCGATTTGCACATCAGAAGAACCAGTATCTTTTTCATGTACTTTATAGTCTTTAATTATTTTAGTTTTTTTAGTCGGTTTCAACATTAGCAATATTGTATCAAACAATTAAAAAAAAGGCAAATGACAACCTAGTACCACTCTACAACCAAGTTCGCACCTATTTTACCCAAAACTATTGTTAAAGTCAAATATTCAGATTTGTCTTTTTCCATTATTTTTGCTAATATTCTAGCATACATAACCTAAGAATATGCCAAAACACGGAGAACAATTTTTACACCAAAGAGAACCAAAACTGCACACAACACAGCCGATAGAGCACGAACAAAAAAGAAAGAAAAGGAAAGGAGAAAAAATCTCGCAAAAGCCGGCAGAAAAAATATCTGATTGGCTTTCTGTTATTGA
>CEPV01082865.1_pt1 | contig 20488 bp, 24 predicted proteins | sample 530451 | NCBI WGS metagenome assembly CEPV01 (sample SAMEA2620097, study PRJEB7988) | marine metagenome | isolation source: saline water (ENVO:00002010), including
TCTTTAAAATACGCTGATGCATCAAAATTAGCCCCATTTAGTTACTTTGAAATTATTACAAACGTTTCAATTGGTTATTATTTCTTTTCTGATTTTCCAGACTTTTGGACGTGGATAGGTTTAGCTATTATTGTATTATCTGGTGTCTATATTTCATTTAGGGAGAGGTTTATATCTAGTTAGTATTTATTTACTATATTATAATATTCTACTTTAATATATGTATTTAAGTTATTGAATTTAATGAATATTTATCAATACTTAAAGTAATATATAATATAGTAGAAATTAGAATATATAAAACAGTCTGTTAGAGCAAAACATAAATATTATAGAAATATACGAGCAAAATAGGCATAAATAAGAGCACATGTTAAATATAGTGTGAAAATTAATAAATAATGAGATGCACTAGAATAAATAAGAATTAATGAAATAAACAAGTTAAATGGCCATAAATTAGAGATCTAAGAAAAGAATTAATTAATAAGTCAGTAAAGGTAATTGAAGAGAAGAGGTCGATTAAATAGCACAAAATATATGTGAATTAGTGAGCCTTGTAATCTAGGAATATAGCGTTTAAAGGCGCATAGAAGGGTTATATATTGAGATTTTAGGATAAATGGTACAACTGAAGGGTGTAACTAGTATTAGAGAAGAAAATATTGAATATGATGCAAAAAACGTTGATAATGCTAGTTTTTAAAGCAAAAAACCTTCTTTTTTTAGCAGTTTTTTCTTGGTTTTCGTTCCTCCAGGGCTGGAGAAGCCACCTAAGGTACCATCAGACCTAATGACCCTATGACATGGTACTTTAGGGGCATATGGGTTCTTAGCGCAGGCATTGGCCACAGCACGTGCTGCTTTAGGCTTATTTATGCCTATAGCGACCTGTTTATAGGTTTTTACCTTGCCTTTTGGTATAGTTTTAAGGTATTTCCACACTTTTACCTGAAATTTAGTTCCTTTTAAGTTCATATAGATCAAATTCTGTATTAATGGCTAATTTAGCATATAATTTTTTTGCAGTATCATTAGAAGAGTGGGTAATCCAACTTATTACTTGCCAATCATTAGATTTTGCTATGTCTTTTAAAGCCATTATCAGTTTTTGTCCTATTTTTTTTCCTCTAAAATTTGGGTTCACAAACAAATCGTCAAGAAAACCTATATATTTATCATTTAATGGCCTTGGCATGGTTCTATAATGAGCAATTCCAACGATTTTACCTTCTGTTTCATAACAAAGTCCATTAACAACATGTTTTTTATCAAACAACCAACTCCAAACAGTATCCAAAATTTCATTATTCATAGGAACTTTGTAAAACTCAGCATAATCAATATACAATTTTTCCCAATTTTGCCTGTCAGATTGAACTAAATCTCTAATCATGTTTTTAAATTATAGTTATTGACTTCTAAAATCACTTAATATATTACTAACGATAATTAAAGGTTATCAATAGTAATAAAAAACATGAATGAACTTATAACTGATATTAAAGCTTTGCAGAACCAAACTTTAAACAATCTTAAAAGTTCTAAGGCAAGTAATACTATTCGTGCATATAGATCTGATTTTAATGATTTTTCAGCTTTTTGTGCGAAAAATAGCCTTAAACCTCTTCCCACTGAATCAAAAATAGTTGCTTTATATTTAACTTTCCTATCTTCAAAGGGTACTAAAATTAGCACTTTAAGACGAAGATTGGTATCAATAGGCGTTATTCATAAACTCAAAGGCCACTATCTTGATGCTAAACACCCTATAATTATTGAAAATTTAATGGGTATTAAGCGTAAAATGGGAAGTTTTCAGCAAGGTAAAAAACCAATATTAATCAATGAGTTAAAAACAATTATTAATGTAATAGATAATGAAAAGACTAAAGAAATCAAAAAAATTAGAGATAAAACCTTAATTCTTATTGGATTTGGAGGTGGCTTTAGAAGAACTGAACTGGTGTCAATTAATTATAATGATATAGAAATAGTACAAGAAGGGGTCAAAATCGTCATTAGAAGGTCAAAAACAGACCAATTTGGTGAAGGAATGGTAAAAGGCCTCCCCTACTTTTCCAATCAAAACTACTGTCCCGTTTTGCATTTAAAAAAATGGCTTGAGTTATCAAATATTAAAACTGGTCCAATATTTAGACGTTTTTCCAAAAGTTTTAAACTGAGCGAAAATCGCTTAACAGATCAATCAGTTGCATTATTGATAAAATATTATCTAGATATTGCTGGCATAGAAAACAAAAATTATTCAGGTCATAGTTTAAGATCAGGTTTTGCAACAGTCACTGCTGAATCTGGCGCAGACGAAAGAAGTATTATGGCCATGACAGGTCATAAAACTACTCAAATGGTTAGACGTTACATTAAAGAAGCAAATTTATTTAAAAATAATGCACTAAATAAAATTAAAATATAATTAAAGATTTAATTTTTATTATCTTCCCACAAATAAGTGTTTTTTTTATAACTATGACCAAAAGTATTCTTAATTATATAATCGGCCACTATTGTAGAATTAAAAAATTTCATATATTTTGCTTTTCCTTTTTTGGCAATCTTTTTTCTTAAATAATCATCTTTTGCAAATTTTTGGATTTTTTCAGAAAGATTAGAAACATTATTATAAAATACAATTTCATCTTCTGAAAAGAAATTATTGTAATGAGTTTTGTCGTGAATAAATGTAAGAAGACCATTACCTACGAATTGAGTAATTCTATCGCTGCTGTAATATTTGATTGGATTACCCCTGCTTAAATTAATTCCCATTTTTGCATTAGCTATTGATTTAAAATATGAATCAGCCCAAATGGGTTGGATGTTATTTATTCCATACAAGTCAAATTTAACGTTTGGTGTTTTCTCCATTAGTTTATTCACAAAATCGGCACGTTCATCGTGCTTACCCCTCTTTAAAATACCCCTATGTACACCATGACTTAGAGCAAAAAAAACGTCCATAGAACACTGATTATTTTTGTAATTATTCAAAACTTCAAAAGATGGATCTGATGGATTAGGTATAAAGAAACATGATTTGTTTTTGGGTAAAAAATCTATAACATCAGGTGAAGTAGTTAAAAAATTTGTATCAGTAAATTTAATTTTGTTTAAAATTCTCGATTTATTCTTTTCATAATCTGGTCCGTTTTTAATAAGCGGATCTAAAAACCATTGGGCAACCTTTAAATCTTTATAATTTTCTTTTAGGTAGGCTATAGTTTCTGGTTTTACGAGATCAGCATGTCCGAAAATCAATAAATCTGGTTTGTAATTATAAACGGTATTGATCAATTTACGATTTAAAGCTTTCGAACCAGTGTGGTCTTTAAAACTCTTGTAGTGTTTAACTATATCTCTATCGCTAAATTCTAAAACGCTATGACCAAGTCTAATGAATCCGTTATTAATTCTTCTGCCAGTATTAAAAAAAAGTCTACCATCATGACGTTCGTTAAAATTAGTAACATGCAAAATACGTAAACTTTTTGGAATATGATTAGTTAAGTTTCTTTTTAATGGACTTGTTTTTAAAATATTTCTTCTATATTGGTCCATTTTTTTCGAACTTAATTTATTTGTATGAAAAAAATTTTTTATAGATAAATCTTGCAGCAGTTTTCTTTTATTTTCATTTTCAATTAAATCTTTAATTGCATTGTAAACAGAGGAAATACTTAATTTTTTTAAAATGATTCCGTGGGTAATAGTTTCTGGCAGACCTCCTTTATTGCTAATAATGGTTGCGCATCCACGACTAGAAGCCTCAAGGCTTGATCTGCCTAATGGTTCATTCCATCTTGAACAAACTACTGCAATACTTGTTCTCTTAAAAATTTCTAATACCCTATTATGATTTGTAAAACCCATTACATTAAGTCTTTTGTGTTTAAAAATAAGAGTTGCTCGGGGCTCATCTCCAATAACCATTCCTTTCCATTGTTTATATTTTTTTAGGATTTTCAAAATAGCATTTCCAAATAAATCATAACCTTTTGCCCGGTTTAATTTACCAACAAAAGTAATCCATTTTTTTTTCTTATTTAAATTTACTTTTGTTGGACCAATTGACTGACAAATTACGGAAATTTTTTCCGAATTTAAATGGATTCCTTCAATACCTTGCAAAAATCTTTTTCTTGACCAATGGCTATTAAAAATAATTTTTGACGCATGATTTAATAATTTTTTTCTATCAGTTAAAGATTTTGATCCAGTCATAGTAAGAGGATCGTTATGAAAATATAAAACTATTTTTTGATTAATAATTTTTTTATGTATTAAATGAAAATAATTGGGTCGATTATGAATCTCTATTAAATCAGAGGGTGATTCATTTTCGTAATTTAAAAATTCATTTACATAAAGTTTGCTGCCACTTTGAATTAAATTTTTTTTTAAATCTATATTTTTATAGGTAAGTTTAAATATATTTTTTAAATTTGTATTTCCATAAACAGTAATGTTCTTTTTATATTCACTTAATTTGACAGTATCTTTTACAAATAAAGATACAGCACCAGCGTAAGTGGGTGAAAAATTTTCTTTGTAAGGTAATAGGATAGAAATTTTCATAGTGTAATTTTTTTTAGTATAGTAGATTGTTATTCTTCTTCATGAATTTTTCTTTTAGAAAATTTCTAAATTTTCTATCTTTTTTTAATTCATATTCTCTAGACATTGCTTTTGATTTACTTAAATAAGTTTCTTTGTAACACAGTATCCATTTCCTTCCCATGGTGAATTTTGCTCCATTAGAATTATTGTGAAGCATAATGCGTTTTTCAATATTATTTGTATAACCTACATACGAAAATAATTTATTTTTATTTTTGTTTACCAGCATATATACATAATATTTCATTGATCAATTTTTAATAATATATCTTTATACAATTCATTAAATTCTTTTCTATATATTTTGCTGTATCTTTTTATGTGAGAAGTTAATCTTTGATAATTAAATTCATTGTCGTTTTCTTTGTCTATTATATCAATTAAGTTAACATTAAATCCTCCTGCCAACAGTGACAAACCAGTATGACAGGTAATCATATTTTTTGAATTCATTATTATGATTTCTAGTTCGTTTAATGTGCTATTTTCAACGAGAATTGCTTTACAATTATTATAGTTATATTCATAAAAATTAGATTGGATATATGTGAATATTTTATCTTTAAGCAAATTTATAAAAGGTAATTTAATAAAACCTGTTGTAATTATAAGGTTATGTTTATGGATTTTAAAAAAGGTGTTTATAAAAGCTATAAAATCATTTGTTGTTAAGTTTATATCATAAAATTTTTTAATATAATATTTTGAAAACCACCTTTCATCCAAATGAAATAAGGTATATTTTTTAAATCTTTCACGTAAAATATCTGGAAAATTTATACTTGATAAATTGCAAAAGTTAATAAATTTAAAATCTATAGTTTTATTGTTAAATTTCAAATGGCTTAACATTTTAGCAAAGAGATCGTTCAATGTTTCTTTTTTATTATCTTCTACAAATATATGTTTCTTTTTATTTAAAAAAAATATTTTTAAAAGTGAATTAATTTTTTTTTTATTATAAAAAAAGATTTTCTTTGAGGCTTTTAACAAATATGAAAAAATTAACGACCTATCCTTACCATCAAAGACCAAAATATGCTTGTAATTATTTGATCTTAATTTGATAATTAAAAGAATTTTTTTTATTATTCCTTTTTTTGGAAAAGCATAAATGTTATTATATAGGTAGTTCTTTTCAGCAAAATGATCATAAATATTTTCAGCAATTAATAAGTCCAGGTTCTCTTTGCCATAAGCTTTTCTTATAGAATTTATATATGGCAGGGTAAAATATATATCACCTACTTTATCAGTTCTTATTATTAATGTTTTCAATTTTAAATATTTTTTTTATTTGGCGGTCCCAAGGGGAATCGAACCCCTCTTTCATGGATGAAAACCATGTGTCCTAACCGATAGACGATGGGACCTATAGTAAAATTTATATGGTATTAACAGAAATATCATTAATTACAAACTCAATATTATTTTTTCCATTCCAATTATTAGATGTTAATGTGCCTGCAATATTCATAAAACTTTTATTATTTTTATCCAAAAAAGATTCTAGCACAGTACCAACCGAATTAAACGCAATAGCTTTTACAACATCATTACTTTTATTATAAAAAATCGCCTTGATATGTCGGTCACCAACAACCTTAGAATTGGCTAATTTTAGATCTTCAATTAAAAATTTTGGCTCAGGATTTCCTGTGCCAAAAGGAGATAGAACATTAATATCATTGTAAAATTCAACGTTTAATGCAGTTGGCAAAATTATAGAATCTAAATACAAAGTTTTATAACTACCTTTATCGACAATTAAACTATTATATTTTTTAATTAAAAATTCTTTAAATACCTCAATCTTCTCAATATTGATTGAAAATCCTCCTGCCATTTTATGCCCTCCTCCATTGATTAAGATTTTATTCTGAACGGCCGAAATAATAATGGCTCCAATGTCAAAACCAAAGACAGACCTTGCGGAACCTTTTGCAATATTTCCATTAATCGAAATAATTACACAAGGTTTATTGTATTTATCCTTAATTTTTGATGCGGTTATTCCTATTATTCCTTCATGAAAATCTTTCCCTTGAAAGAATAAAATAGGGTCTTTTATATCCTTTGTCTCATTTTCAATTTTTCGAAAAAGCTCAAGTTCAATTTTTTTTCTAAATTCATTGAAGTCATTTAACTCTTTTGCTAGGTAGTCAACCCTATCTTGATTTTCAGAAATTAATATTTCAGCTGCAAGAGATGATTTACCAACTCTTCCTCCTGCGTTAATTTTCGGACCTATTATATAACCTAAGTGATAGACGTTAGGTTGGATGTTTATGTTACTATTATCGTATAGAGTTTTTAAGCCAATATTTTTTCGTCTACCAAAAACTTTTAAACCTTGTTTAACAATTGCTCTATTTAACTCGACAATGGGAACAACATCACAAATTGTTCCCAAACTAACTAGATCCAAAAAATTTAAAATATTGGGTTCATCAATATTATTAAGTTTGAACCAATCTAAACTACGTAATTTGTTACTCAATGATACCAAAAACATAAAACAAACTCCTGCTGCACAAAGATATGATAGTTTAGACTCATCATTGATTCGATTGGGATTTACAATGGCGGTTGCTTCAGGAAGTTTCACATCACCTTGGTGATGATCAATAACTAAAGTTTCTATACTTTTATTTTTTGCATGTAGAATAGCCTTATGGGAGGAAATGCCACAATCAACGGTGATAATTAATTTTGAACCCTTGTTGATTAAGAAATCAAATCCTTTTTTATTGGGTCCGTAACCATCTTTAATTCTGTTAGGAATTAAAAATTCAAAAGGTTGATGTATTTGTTTAAAATATTTTGCCAAAATAGCTACTGAAGTTGCTCCATCAACATCATAATCCCCGAATATTCCAATAATATTTTTTTTTTGTATATGTAAAATTGTTGCTTTTGTAGCAATATCCATGTCTTTAATTGAATCAGGATTTGGAATGTTTTTTTTAATTGTAGGATTAATGAAATTTTCTATTTGATCTAATTTAATTTTTCGTATTGAAATAATTTTAGATAATATTTCACTAAAATGAAATGCTTCGTGTATTTTTTTTGCGTAGTTTTCATTATATTGTTTTAATAACCAGTTTTTTCCCGTAACTGATTTATAATTCATTTTTTAATGTTGTTTTTGATTATTTTATTTGTATTTGAGCTCTTGTGCAAAACATATGTTTCCGCTTGAAATGCATCACCTTGATCCTTTATTCCTTTAACTAAGTCTCCATCTGTAACACCTGTGGCACAAAATATAACATCCCCTTTGACCATGTCGTTGATATTATATTTTTGATTTAGGTCTTTAATACCCATATTTCTACTTCTATTTTTTTCATCTTCATTTTGAAATGATAATCTAGTTTGCATTTGACAATCTAAACAACTTAGTGCAGCGGCAGCAAGAACACCCTCGGGGCCTCCACCTATTCCAAAATATATGTCTATATTAGATTTTGGATCTGCAACTGAAATAACTCCTGAGACATCACCATCAGTAATAAAATTAATTTTAACACCTAATGAATTTAAAGAATTAACAATTTGATCATGTCTTGGTCGTTTAAGTACGCAGGCCGTTATTTTTTTAGGAGAAATTCTTTTAGCATTTGCCAGTCTTTCAATATTTTTCTGCACATCAAAATCAAGATCAACCAAATTATCAGGAAAACCGGCTCCAATAGCTATTTTTTCCATGTAGATATCTGGGGCATGAAGTAAATTACCTTTTTTCGTAACAGCAAGAACTGATAATGCATTTGGCAAATTTTTAGCTGCAAAATTAGTACCTTCCAAAGGATCTACGGCAATGTCTAGTTCTTCACCAAATTTATTACCAACTTCCTCCCCAATATATAGCATTGGAGCTTCATCTAATTCACCTTCTCCAATTACTATAGTGCCTTTCATATTAATTTTGTTTAACTGATTTCTCATTTCATCAACAGCAGATTGATCAGCGGCAATTTTATCTCCCTTGCCTTTAAATAGGGATGCGCCATAGGCAGCTCTTTCCGTGGCAAGTATGAATGGATCTAAATATTTTTTATCAATTACCATTGATATCCCCAACTCTTATGAAAGTTGGCGAATTGATTATATGTTTATTTTTCTTTAATTTGCGTAAACAATTAGCTACTCTTCTTTCTACAGTTTTATGAGTTATTATATTTATTGAGGCAGTGCGTTTATTTTTATTTGGAATTTGCATTAATTTTTCTATTGAAATCTTACTTTCACCCAAATTTTTAGTAATGCTCGATAAAACGCCTGGTTTATCTTTAACTTCAAATCTTAAATAACAAGAATAGGAATAATTAGAATAATTGAATTGTTTGATTTTTTTGCGCATTTTATATGGAGTAATAAAAGGATACTTTATATTTCCTCTTAATATAGAATATAAATCTGACATTAAAGCTGAAGAAGTGGGGCCTGGACCAGCACCCTTACCCTGCATAATAGTTTGTCCAACTGGAGAACTATTGATGATCGAAGCATTAAATACACCATTTATATTTCCAATATAAGAATTGACATCAACCAAACAAGGATGAACTCTTTCAAAAATATTTTTGTTTATCATTTCAGTAATTCCCAATAATTTTATTCTATAACCTAATTTTTTTGCGTTGATGATATCTTTGTTTTCAATGTTATAAATTCCGTCAATTAAAATATTATTTCTTGAGATTAGTGTATCAAAACATAAAGAGGACAATATTTTAATCTTAGAACCTACATCATCACCATTTAAATCAGATTTTGGATTACTTTCAGCATAGCCAAATTTTTTTGCTTCTTTTAATATTTCGTTAAAATTTTTTCCAGTTTCTTCCATTCTGGATAAAATATAGTTTGAAGTGCCGTTTAAAATACCTATTAATTTAGATATTTTGTTTGAAATTAACCCTTCCTTAATACATCTAATTATTGGAATTCCTGATGCAACTGAAGCCTCGTATTCAAAATTAACTTTATTTTTCTCGGCTAAATGTGAAATATAGTTTCCATGTTTTGCTATCAACGCTTTATTAGCTGTAATCACGTGTTTTTTGTTCTTGAGAGCAGAAATAACAACTTTTTTTGCCAAACCATCTGATCCACCAATTAACTCAACAACAATATCTACCTTAGGATTATTTGCAATATTTAAGGGTTTATGAATCCATTGCTTGTTTTTGAATTTAAATGGTCTTTTTTTATTTTTACTTTTCGCAGAAACATATAATAAATTTAAATTTTTTCCTGTTTTAAGTAAAATATCTTTTTTTTTTTTTATAATTTCATTGCAAAAATAACTTCCAATATTTCCTAAGCCAACTACAGCTATATTAATTTTTTTTTTCATAACATTTAATCCGGGATATTATTTATATCTGGATAGCTCTTAGATTTATTATTATTTGATAACAAATTTACATATTCTTCGAAAGAATATTCTTTAGAGTAATTTATTTTATTATGCGACATATTGTTGTCAGTAAGATTGGATCTTTTTTCATTAAATGAACAATTAATAGTAAAGATAAAAATAAAAATTATGAAATAATTTCTCATTTAAAACCCATCTGTTCTTTAAATCCATATAATAAGTTCATATTTTGTATTGCTTGACCCGCACCACCCTTTATTAAATTATCAATTGTACTCAAAATTATCGCTTTATTCTTAATTCTATCATTGCAGACAGATATTTTACAAAAATTGCTATGCATTATATCTCCAGTTCCTATTGGAGTATTAAATTTTGCAAATTTTATAAAATGTTTATTTTTATAATATTTTTTTAAATATTTATAAATTTTTCTTGCGGTTACATTTTTGTTCAAGTTTACGTAAATAGTAGAAAGAATACCTCTAAACATGGGTGATAAATGGGGTGTAAACTGAACCTCAATTTTACTTTTAGATATTTTTTTTAACTGTTGGTCTATTTCAGCTAAATGTCTATGTGAAGAAATACCATAGGCTGAGATTGAATCGTAAATATTTTTAAATTTAAATTTTTTAAATAAATTTTTACCAGCTCCTGAGTACCCAGATTTTGAATCTATTATTATATTGCTGGTATTTATAAGTCTTTTTTTAATAATAGGAATTAAGGGTAGCTGGATTGAAGTAGGATAGCAACCCGGACAAGATATAATTTTATATTTGTCTAATTTTATATCTATCAATTCTGGAATTGAATAAATAGAATGTTTAATTAAATTTTTAGATTTATGAGTCGCATTGTACCATTTTTTATAGTACCTGGGTTTTTCTATTCTAAAGTCTGCTGATAAATCAATTAATTTATTTTTTGGAGTTAATTTTTTAGAAATTTTTTGTGCTTCACCATTTGGAAGTGCAGTAAATAATATATCTATATTATCAAAATTTACGCTAGCTAAATTAGTAATCTTAGGTAATGATTTTTTCTTTAACGAAGGGTCAAATTTATACATTGACTTACCAATAGAGTTTTGAGCACAAATATTTTTTATTTTAACTTTTGGATGTTTTATAAGAAGTTTAATAAGTTCTAGGCCTATGTATCCTGTTGCCCCAACAATAGCTACATTTATATATTTGCTCATCTTTTGAATATAACAATAAAACTAAATAGTTGGTAATATAAATATAATTACCTTTTAGAAAACTGAAAACTTCGCCTAGCTTTTTTATGACCGTATTTTTTTCTTTCCACAGATCTTGAATCTCTTGTGGTAAGTTTTTCTTTTTTGAGATCAGATTTTAAATCAGGTTCATATTTTAACAAAGCTCTTGAAATGCCATGGATTATTGCTCCAGCTTGTCCAGATAAACCTCCACCTTTGACTAGACATCTAACATCAAAATCAGCAGATCTTTTTGCAACCTTGAGAGGTTGGGAAACTAGCGTTTGATGATTGAATCTTGTGAAATAATCAGGCATATTTTTGCCATTTACATAAATTTTTCCAGTACCTTTTTTTATCCAAATTCTAGCTACAGATTTTTTTCTGCGACCAGTTGCATACTTGCTCTCTTTAAAGTCTAGCTTAATTTTTTTTGGATTTTTATTTTCTAGATTTGTATTGGCTTCCATTATTACCTTCTAAGTAAATTTTTTTTGTTCATTTGATTCAAGAAGATTTCCTTAGGATTTTGTGATTCGTGAGGATGATTATCTCCCTTATAAATTTTTAATTTGGACATTTGTTTTTTTGCAAGAGGTCCACCGGGCAACATTCTTTTAACAGCTAATTTCAATATTTCCTCAGGCTTTTTTGAACTTAATTTTTCAGGAGTTGTTTCTTTAATTCCTCCAGGATGACCTGTATGTTTAAAATATTTTTTATTTTTAAATTTGTTTCCTGTAAATTTTATTTTTTCTACATTCTTAATTATTAAAAAATCACCATGATCCATATGAGGTGTAAATGTAGATTTATTTTTTCCTCTTATCGTTTTGGATATAAATACAGCTAGTCTTCCAACTATTGCATCAGTGGCATCAATTAACAGCCAACTATTTTTAATATCCTTAGTTTTAACAAAGTCGGTCATAGAACTGGGCTTAGTTACTTATATTTGTGGATAAAGTCAAATTTTTAATATAAATCGTTATAAAATAACGCATATCTCCTAAAGGACAATAGCTTTAGAATATATTAATGATCTCGCATATAAATTAAACACTTTTGAACTAGATAGGTTGTAATAACAATCAATAAAGTTCAGAACAATAAAAATGGAGAAAAAAAATGACTAAAGAAATAAAAAACCCAGAAACTATAGCGTTGCATGGGGGTGAATACAGAAGTGATCCTGCTACTACTGCAGTAGCAGTACCCATATATAGGACCACCTCTTATCAATTTAAGGATACGGATACCGCGGCCAACCTTTTTGCCTTAAAAGAGTTTGGAAACATATACACGCGTATAATGAATCCTACTAACGACGCTTTGGAAAAGAGATTAGCTGCTATAGAAGAAGGTTTAGCTTGTGTTACAGTAGGTTCAGGACAAGCAGCATCTACATTTTCAATAACAAATGTTTGTCAATCAGGAGATAATTTTATTAGTTCAACAGATCTTTATGGTGGAACAGTAAATTTATTTACTCATACTTTAAAAAAACTTGGTATTGAAGTTAGGTATGCTGACCCTGTTAATCCAAAAAACTTTGAAAAACTAATTGATGATAAAACTAGAGCTATTTATGCAGAAACTCTTCCAAATCCATATTTAAGAGTTTTTCCTATTGAGGAAGTATCTGATATAGGAAGAAAATATAATATACCTTTAATAATGGATAACACCGCATCACCAATAATTTGCAAACCGATCGAACAAGGTGCTGCTGTAGTTGTTCATTCTTTGACAAAATATATTGGTGGACATGGAACAGTTATTGGTGGATGTTTAGTTGATGGAGGTAATTTTGATTGGACAACTAATCCAAAAAGACAACCATTGTTTAATGAACCTGATGCAAGTTACGGTGGAGCTGTTTGGGGAAAAGTTGTTCCTGAACTTACAGGAGCTAACGTGGCTTTTGCAGTGCGTGCGAGAGTAGTGCTATTAAGAGATTTAGGTTCTGCTTTAGCACCGGATAATGCCTTTGGAATTATTCAAGGTTTAGAAACAGTTGCTTTAAGAATGAAACAGCATTGTTCAAATGCTGAAAAGGCTGTTGAATTTTTGCAAAAGCATAAAAATGTTGAAAGAGTAATATACCCTACTCTGCATAAAGGCGAAATTGGGGACAGGGCAAAGAAATACTTTAAAGGTGGAAATGGAGGCCTGGTTGGCATTGAAGTTAAAGGTGGTGTTGAAGCAGGTAAAAAGTTTATTGAAGCATTAAAAATGTTTTATCACGTAGCCAATATTGGTGATGCCAGAAGTTTAGCTATACATCCAGCTACTACTACACATAGTCAATTAACAGAAAAGGAACTACTAGCAGCTGGAGTAACACTTGGTTATGTAAGATTGTCTATAGGGATTGAACATCCTGATGACATTATTGCAGATTTAAAACAAGCATTAGATGTTGCTGGAAGCGTAAACTAAAAGCAGTTAGTTCTTTTTAGAATTTTTAAAAACTAAAATAAGAGAAGTTGTAACTAAAATTATAGAACCTATTTGGTGCACAGAAGCAAGAATTACCTGTGCACCTGATAAAACAGTGAATATTCCCAAAACAATTTGAAGAGATAGCGAAGCAAAAACTAATAAAATAGTTGCTCTCATATAAGTAAAATCTTTATTTTTAAATACTATTGTTGCAGTGATGATAAATATTAAAATTATTATATATGCCAAATTTCTATGAATAAATTGAACTAGCGAAGGTGTATTAAAGGAATTTAGGGAGAATAAATCTTTTAAATTAGAATCATCAGGAAAGTAACTTTTATTCATTAAAGGCCATGACTGATAGATTTGTCCAGCATCTAAGCCTGACACAAAAGCTCCAATTATAATTTGCAGAAAAATCAGACAAATAAAAAATATTGGTAAATTGAAAGGCAATTTTCTATAGGAATTTAAATCTTGATAAGCTTTATATTTAAAATAATTCCAAAGTAATAAAACAAAAATAACAAAAGCCAAAGTTAAATGTAAGGCTAAACGATAGTGACTTACATCGGTTCGTTCGGATAACCCACTCTTAACCATATACCATCCTATTAAACCCTGAAATAAAATAAGAAAAAATATTAAATAAAAAGTTATTAAAGAACTTTTATTTAACGTTTTTTTAAAAGTGAAATAAATCAATGGTATAATATAAATCAAACCTACTAACCTACCCAACAATCTATGAATGTATTCCCACCAATAAATAATTTTATATTGCTCCAGGGTCATTGTTGGATTTATTAATTTATATTCCGGTATTTTTTTATAAAGAAGGAAAGATTTTTTCCAATCATCTAGAGACAAAGGGGGAAAAATACCTGTAAACAAATCCCATTTGGTTATAGATAAACCAGAATCTGTAAGCCTAGTTAACCCTCCAACAATAATTATTAATGCTACTAAAAAAGTTATTAACAATAACCAAAGTGAAATAAATTTATTATTTTGATTTTTATTTAAATGCATTTTTAAAAAATATATATTTATAAATATAAACAAATATAATTTAATCATTAAATGAAAAATATAAAATTAAAATTAATAAGGCAAAAAATAGATAAGTTAGACGATAAATTATTGAACCTAATAAAAATAAGGACGAATTTGGTAAATGGTGTATTAAAACAAAAAAAATATAAAAGTCAGATAATTGATAAAGTGAGAATTAAAGAAATATTAACGTTAATTAAAAAGAAATCTATTTCAAGAAAAATAGATCCGAAAATAACTAATAAGATTTGGAAAAATATAATAGGAGCTTATATTGATTTTGAGAAAAGAAATTTTAAGAAAAAGTAATTATTTGCTATGTGGGGGTAATTTTTTCTCAATAAAAACTTCATGTTTACGTGTAGCTGGGTTATATTTTTTAGCTTTTAATTTAATTTTTGCTTTTTCACCCGTTGACGGTTTTTTAACATAATAAAAATAGGGACTATTTGGCTTCGATTCTGGAACCAACCTAACTTTTATGGAAGACTTTTTAGCCATTTTTCAATTCTCTAAGTTCATCTATAATTTTGGATATTTTTTTTATTTTATCTTTAATTTTCTCTTTCTCAAGAGATTGGTTAGTTACACTATATTTGGTTGTATCGTCAAGCGTCAATGATTTTGGATTATTTAACATCGCTTTTACCCCTTTAATTGTCATGCCTTTATCTTTTAAAAGGAACTTAATTAATTTGATTATATGAATTTTTTTATTGCTATAATACCTTCTTCTACCAGATAAAATTATTGGTTTAATTTGATGAAATTTCTTTTCCCAAAACCTAATTGTGTGAGTAGATAAAGTTCCTTTTTTTTTATCAATCAATCCAACTATTTTAGCAACTTCACCGATTGTTTTATATGCTTCTGATTTTTTCTCCATGAACTAACTTTTTTGATTTATTCTATCTTTAAACAACTTGGAAGCTCTAAATGTAATAACTTTTCTTGCGGATATAATTTTTTTTTCTTTGGTTTTTGGATTGCGACCTATCCGCTCATTTTTTCTTCTTTTTTGAAAAGTTCCAAATGAAGTAATTTTAACTTTTTTGTTTTCTTTAATACCCGATGTTATTATGTAAAAAATATCATTTACTATATTTTCAGAAATAATTTTTGAAAAACCAATATTTTGATGAATTATATTTGCTAAAACTTTTCTATTTATATTTTTTTTAAACATAAATGGGAATATTATAAAGTTAATTGCCTAAATATTTTTTAATTTTCTCAATTAACCTTCCTTTAACTATTTTATTACACATTTTAATAGAGTTAGCTAGACCCCTGCTATCAGTTGAGCCATGACTTTTTACAACCGGACCATTTAATCCCAATAAAATAGCTCCATTATATTTTCTTGGATCTAATTGTTCTTTAAATTTTTTTAAAACATTATACGAAAATAAGAGTGAAATTTTATTTAATAAACCTTTGTTTAAATTCTCCTTTAAATATTTTGTAATAAAGTTTGCCGTTCCTTCAGCTGTTTTCAAGGCAATATTGCCAGTAAAACCGTCGGTAACAATAACGTTAACGTTACCATCCATAATATGATTTCCTTCTATATACCCATGAAAATCAAAATTTTTTTTTGTCGATTCTTTAAGTTGTTGATAAGCTTTCTTAATTTCCTCGTGTCCTTTTATTTCTTCCAGCCCAACATTTAATAATGCAATTTTTGGGTTATCTTCAGGATATAGAGATTTATATAAAGCTGCTCCCATAGAACTAAAATCGATTAAATCTTTATCGTTACAGCCAATATTGGCTCCTAAGTCTAACACAACATTCGTGCCTATTTTATTTGGCCAAAGACCAGCAAGAGCAGGTTTTTCAATTCCATTAATCATACTCAATATCAATCTAGATAATATTAACAATGCACCTGTATTTCCGGCTGACAATGTAATTTGTGATTTACCTTTATTTTGAGATTCGATAGATTGCCACATGCTGGTACTTTTATTTTTTTTGGCTGCGCTTAGAGGACTTTCTTCATCCTTAATTTGATTAACGCAATGAATAATTTCGCAATAATTTTTAATTTCAGGTTTTTCATTTACCAAAAAATTTAATTTATCTTTATTACCGTAAATTTTGAAAAAATTTTCATTACTTTCTTTTAAAGATAATTCAATACCATCAACTATCTTTTTAGGAGAATTTTCACCTCCCATTGCATCAACTGCAATTATAATTTTATCGTTCATTACATTTGGTAAATCAATCTTTTGGCTCGAAAACCTGTCTACCTTTATAAAATCCAGTTTTCAAATCTACATGATGGGGCAATCTATATTCACCTGATTTTTTATCCTCAATAACATTTTTAGATATAAATTTAATATGAGATCTTCTTTTATCTCTTCTTGATTTAGATGTTTTCCGTTTGGGTACTGCCATGATTATTTATTCCTTATAAACAAAGTTGAATACACCTTTTGTTATTGAATTTAAAGACATATCTTCAATAAATAATGCAAATTTATCGAAATAATTTGCTAATTTGTTAGTTAAAATTTTTTTGTTAGAATTATCCGAAAAAAAATTTAATAATAGGTTATTTTTCTTGTCAACCTTCAATTGTTTCCAATTTTCACATTTCATTAGAATTACATAGAATAATTTTATTAAACTTTTCATCTTTTTATTTACAGTGACATCGCCATAACCTAATTCTCTGCAGTTCAATTCAATCTGTTCAAAGAAAAAATCAAATATATCTTGTTGATTATTTTTTTGATTTTCCTTATTTTTAAGAATTATCAGGATAAAACTAAGATGAAAAAAAATAAGATAAATTCTATTTGAAAAAGAATCAGTTAATTTAAAATCTTTATAAAAAAAACTTTCTCTAGTTAAAAAAACAATTTTATTATATAAAGGAAGTATATTTTTTTTTTAGATTCAAATAAATGCATAAGATTACTGTTATTTTAATTTTTTTATTATTATCAAATTGTCATCAAAATCCAGTTATTAATACTCATGGAGTACCCTTTTTGGATATAAAACAAAAAAATCTAATTGTTAAAAAAACTAATAAAAATGACGTGAAAAAAATTCTTGGCCTTCCATCCACGGTTGCTGTTTTTGATAATTCCATTTGGATTTATATTGAAAGAACTAGAACTAAGGGAAAATTATTGAAACTTGGTCAAAATATAACTATTAAAAATAATGTTCTGGCTTTGGAATTTGATGAATATGGAATTTTAATAAAAAAAGATTTTTATAATAAAAACCAAATAAATAAAATCATATTTGCAAAAACTACTACTGATACAGTAGCGCGAGAAAATAACTTTGTTTATAGTTTTTTATCCAGTCTAAGACAAAAAATTAATAAACCCGTAAATAGAAGAAAAGATTAGCTTGCAATAAAGGCTAATAATAAAAGAGCTACAATATTTGTTATTTTAATCATTGGATTTATAGCTGGTCCAGCGGTATCTTTATATGGATCTCCAACCGTGTCTCCAGTTACTGCTGCTTTGTGTGCATCTGAACCTTTTCCACCATAATTTCCATCTTCAATATATTTTTTTGCATTATCCCAAGCTCCACCACCTGCAGTCATTGAAATAGCTACGAAGAATCCTGTAATAATAACCCCAAGTAACATGGCACCTACAGCGGATAAAGCTGCCTCGATACCACCGATTGATAATATTACAAAATAAAGAATTATTGGCGACAGTACAGGCAGAAGAGATGGCACAATCATTTCTTTTATTGCAGCTTTAGTTAAAAGATCTACGAGTCTTCCATAATCTGGCTTAGCCTTTCTTTTCATAATACCTGGAATTCTTTTAAATTGTCTTCTAACTTCAATTACAACAGCTCCTCCCGCTCTTCCAACGGCTTGCATTCCCATGGAACCAAATAAATAAGGTAGCATGCCACCTACTAATAAACCTATAACAACAAAAGGATTTGACAGTTCAAAATTTACATTAATATTTTCAAGAGCAGATTTTTGAATTGTAGAAAAATATTTAATGTCTTCTGTGTAAGCAGCAAACAATACTAAAGCTCCCAAGCCAGCTGATCCTATAGCATAGCCTTTGGTTACTGCTTTAGTTGTGTTACCAACCGCGTCTAATGCATCAGTTGTTTTTCTAGTTTTTTTTGGCAAATTAGACATTTCTGCTATCCCACCAGCGTTATCAGTCACTGGACCGTAAGCATCTAAAGCAACAACCATGCCAGCTAAAGCAAGCATTGAAGTAACTGCAATTGCTATGCCAAAAAGACCTGCTATATAATTTGTAATCAGTATACCAGCTACAATAATTAATGCTGGTAAAGCAGCAGCTTCCATTGATACCGCTAGTCCCTGGATAACATTGGTGCCATGACCAGTAGTTGACGATGAGGCAATACTTTGAACAGGTCTGAAATTTGTACCTGTATAATATTCTGTTACATATATGATTAAGCCAGTTATAATTAAACCAATTATTCCACACACATACAAACCAGTTCCAGTAAAAATCTTATCTTCGATAAAATATTCTGTATTTAGACCAATTATATAATCAGTAATTGGATAAAGAATTATTAATGACAATAGAGCTGTGGCGATAAATCCTTTATAAAGAGCGTTCATAATTTTCTTGCTTTTTCCTAATTTAACAAAAAAAGTACCAAGAATTGTAGTCAATATACACCCACCACCTATAGATAACGGATAAATCATCATGTTTGAATTGCCATGAAAGAAAATTGAAGATAAAACCATTGTAGCAACTATAGTAACTACGTAAGTTTCAAATAAATCAGCAGCCATCCCTGCGCAATCTCCAACATTATCACCAACATTATCGGCAATGACCGCTGGATTTCTAGGATCATCTTCTGGAATGCCTGCTTCTATTTTGCCTACTAAATCAGCTCCCACATCTGCACCTTTTGTAAAAATACCACCACCTAACCTTGCGAAAATTGAAATTAAAGATGCACCAAATCCCAATGCAATCAACGCATTAATTAATTCTCTTTCCTCAACACCAAGCAATAATAAAATATAATAATAAATAGAAATTGACAATAATGCCAATCCAGCTACTAACAATCCTGTGATAGCTCCTGACTTGAAAGCGATAGATAGACCCTGTGACAAACCCTTCTTCGAGGCTTCAGCTGTTCTGACATTTGCTTGAACTGATACCAACATTCCAACATAACCAGCAATTCCAGATAAAGTGGCACCAATCAAATATCCAATTCCAACCAAAATGCTAAAAGCAAAAGTGATGATAATTAAAACAACTAATCCAACTATGGAAATTGTTTTATATTGTCTATTTAAATAAGCCCTTGCTCCAATTTGAATTGCTTCGGATACTTCTTTCATTTTTTTATTGCCTGATTCAGAATTCAATATTTGTTTTCGAGTTATATATGCATAAAGAAGTGCAAGAAAACCACTTAGAATTATAAGCTGTAAAATAAAATCTGGTGATAAATCGTTCATATTCTAAGTCTTGAAAAAAATAATTAAAAATTAAAAAACGGAAGATGCCAAATAATAAAGACAAAGGCAACGAAAATGTTGACTAAAAATTATGTATATAGCCTAGTTTTTTAGGAAATTTAAACTTTTCATCAGCTAATTTTCCGTTCTTAAATACAGACTTGTTTTTGACAATCCCTACTATTTCAACCTTTGTTGAGGTAGATTTGGATATTTTTTTTATTAAATGTCTTTTTTTTTT
>CEPV01019071.1_pt1 | contig 20486 bp, 19 predicted proteins | sample 530451 | NCBI WGS metagenome assembly CEPV01 (sample SAMEA2620097, study PRJEB7988) | marine metagenome | isolation source: saline water (ENVO:00002010), including
CCACCCACACCGGCTTGCCCAGGGCGCCGGCCAGGTGGGCGATGGCGGTATCGACGGAAATCACCATGTCCAACTGCGAGATCACCGCCGCGATGTCGGCGAAATCGCGCAGTTTGTTGCCCAGGTTCATGATCAGGGCCTCGCACCCCTCCTCGGCGATGTCGTCGGCGGCCGGGCCTTGCTGAAGGCTGTAAAGGGTGGTTTCCGGGATCCCCATCAGTTCGATGAAGTGGTTGAACGAACACGACCGGTTGGCGTCGTTCTTGTGGATCGGCCGCCCGGCCCAGGCGATGCCGATCTTGCGGTGCGGGCTCAACGTCGCCGGCAGTTGCGCCGCGTGGGCGTCCGGCGCCTTCAGGTAGGGCACGGTGGCGGGGATGGTCTCCGACGTGGTGCCGAAGATCCTGGCCAGCGACATCATCGGCGCGTAGACGTCGAATTTCGGCAGCTCCGAACCGGCGTTGACCACCTGGCCGACGCCTTCGATAGTCGAAAACAGCCGGCTCAGCGCCGCCGGCACCTCGACGACGATGGTGCCGCCCCTGGCCTTGACCATCGGGATATAGCGGGCGAAGTGGATCATGTCGCCGAAGCCCTGTTCGTGGTGCAACAGGATGGTCTTGCCCTTGAGGTCGGAGCCATCCCAAAGCGGCTGCGGGAAATCGCGGGGCGGGTTCCGGTCCAGCTTCCACCGCCATTCGTATTCCTCGAAGCCCCCCTTGAGGTCGCCTTTCTGCAACAGGCTCAGCGACCGGTCCCAGCGGTAGCCCGGGTGTTCGGGGGCCAGTTCCAGCGTTTTATCGAAGCACCCGATGGCTTCTTCCGATTCGCCGGTGTCGCGCAGGACGAGGCCGAGGTTGTAATGGGCCTCGGCCGTATCGGGGGCCAGCTTGACGGCCTGGCGGTGGGCGGCGGTGGCGACCTCCAGCCGGCCCAGTTGCCTGAGCACGTTGCCGAGGTTGGTATGGGCGGCGGCGTTGTCGGGCCTGAGCACCAGCGAGCGCCGGTAGCACGCGATCGAGGACTCGAGCTTGCCCAGCGCCCGCAGCGCCACGCCCATGTTGATGTAAATCTCGGAAAGCTTGGGGTTGAGGAGCAGGGCCTGGCCGTAGACCTTGACCGCTTCCCTCAGTTCGCCCTTCTGGTGGTGTTCCAGCCCCTGGGCGAACATCCGCACCGCCTCGCGCTCGCGCAGCGCCAGACGCTGTTCGGGCTCTAGCGCCTGCCATTGGGCGAGTTGCTCCGGCGGTGGCGGGGCCGGGGCGGCCGGGGCGGCGGAGGTGGCCGGGGCGGTGGCGGCCGGAGCGGAACCGGGGGCCTTCTTCACCGGTTTCAGCTTCGCGGTCAGGGTGCCCCCCGCGGCCGGTTTGGCGGCCGGCGTTTCTTCCGTGGCGGCGGTGAGTTCTTTGGCGGCCATACGTTGGATTCTATCCACAGGGTGCGCGGGCCTCCGGATTGTATCACGGAACCCCACTGCGGGCTCCCGGAAACGCCATTGAACCAGCATCTTACGGGTTTATGGCCGGTATAGTGGATTTTTGCCCGGGGAACTTCAACCCCGGCGTATATTCCGGCGATCTAAAGAATATCGGCGACGCTTTCCGGCGGCCGCCCCAGCGCCGCTTTGTCGCCGTTGACGACGATCGGGCGCTCGATGACGATGGGGTTGGCGACCATGCCGGCGATCAAGGCGTCGTCGTCCAGGGCCGGATCGTCGAGGCCCGCCTCGGCGGTTTCCTTCCTGCGCATGATGTCGCGCGGGGACTTGCCCATCATCGCCAGCAGTTCCTTCAGCCTTTCGGCGCTCGGCGGCGTCACCAGGTATTCGATGATCTCCGGCTCGATGCCGCGCTCTTGCAGCAGGGCCAGGGTGTGGCGCGATTTCGAGCATCTCGGGTTGTGATAGATGGTGGTCATGATCCACCTTCCTTTTTAACCACAAAGACACGAAGAAAAAGGAAAAGACGGAAGCATTCCTTTTCGCGTCTTTGTGCCTTAGTGGTTCATCTTGTTTTTCCGCCGCGTGTTGATTTCCCCTGTCGGCTAATTTTTCGAATACCCTGGATTTAAAGTGAAATCAAACGGGATCGTCACCATCCACGACCCGGCGCGCCACGGCATAGGAAAATCCGGCCCGCGCCAGCGCCGCCAGGTGTTTTTCGCGGGTCTCGTCCGAAGGTTTCCGGGTGGCGAACGGCCCCAGCCGCCGCCGTTTGGCCAGGGTAACGGCGGCGGTCAGTTCCGGGTCTTCGCCGCGCGCGTCGAGGGCGGCGGCGATGATGTCATCATCGACACCCTTTTGTTTGAGCTTGCCCCTTATCACGCGGGCCGAATTGCCGCGCCGGTGCAGGCTCTGGACCCGGGCCCTGGCATAGGCGTCGTCGTCCAAGAGCCCCGAACGCAGGAACCGGCGGATAGTGTCCTCGACCTGGGCCCGGCCCTCGTCCGGATCGGTGCCGTGAAAATGGGCCGAGCGGTCGACCTTGCGCGTCAGCACGCGCCTGAGGTTCTCGGCCGAGGTGGCGAAGCGCTGCAGGTAATAGAGGGCCGCGTTCTCCAGGTGCTTGGCCGTCGCCTTGCGGGGGCCGCGTTGTTTCTTCTTGCTGCCGGTCATCGGCGGATTTTGCCACGTGCCGGGCTGGCGCACTACCCTTCGGCGGCGTATATATCCGGGGATCGACCGCAAGCGAGGGAGGCCCCATGGGCGCCGTCAACTGGATCGGACTGTGGACGCTCTATATGCGCGAGGTCCGGCGTTTCATGAAGGTCTATACCCAGACCCTGGTGGCGCCGGTGGTGACGACGCTGCTGTTCCTGGCCGTCTTCACGCTGGCGATGGGCGGCAATACCCGGACCGTCGCCGGGGTGGCGTTCATGGAATTCCTGGCCCCGGGGCTGATCGTCATGGCCATCGTCCAGAACGCCTTCGCCAACACCTCGTCGTCGATCATGATCTCGAAGATCCAGGGCAACATCATCGATTCCCTGATGCCGCCGTTCACCGCCCATGAGCTGACCTTCGGCTTCGTCATGGGCGGCGCCACCCGGGGCGTCGTCGTCGGCATCGTCGTCGGCGTTTCCATGACCCCTTTCGTCACCCTCGAGGTCCAGCACCCGGGTTTCATCGTTTATCACGCCGTCATGGCGTCGGTGATGCTGTCGCTGCTGGGGACCATCGGCGGCATCTGGTCGGAAAAATTCGACCACATCGCCGCCGTCACCAACTTCGTCGTCACGCCGCTGTCGTTCCTGTCCGGCACCTTCTATTCCATCCAGCGGCTGCCCGAGGCGGCCCAGATCGCCGCCCATTTCAACCCGTTCTTCTACATGATCGACGGGCTGCGCTACGGCTTCATCGGCTACGCCGACGGTTCGCTGACGCTGGGCCTGGTGGTCATGGCCGCGGTCAACACCGGGCTTTGGGCGCTTTCGACCTGGATGTTCGCGACCGGGTACAAGTTGAAGGCGTGACCGCAAGACACATTGACACTATCAATGCCGATCAAGATACTGGGCCGCTTTCCTTGGCCGGAGGCCGTTTTTGCCGCCGCCGCTGATGCCGGAGAGCAGTTCCGATGATTTCGCCCGTTATGCCCACCTATGCCCGGGCCGACCTTGCCTTCGACAGGGGCGAGGGGGTGTACCTCCATGCCACCGACGGCAAGAGATATCTCGACTTCGGCAGCGGCGTCGCGGTGACCGGATTGGGCCATTGCCATCCGCATCTCGTCGAGGCGCTGACCGGGCAGGCGGGGCGGCTCTGGCATTGCTCGAACCTTTATCAGATCCCGGAACAGACGCGCCTGGCCGAACGGCTGGTCGCGGCCAGCTTCGCCGATAGCGTATTTTTCAATAATTCCGGCGCCGAGGCGGTGGAAACGTCGATCAAGATGGCGCGCAAATACCATGACGGCCAAGGCCATCCCGAACGCTACCGGGTGGTCACCTGCGAGGGCGCCTTCCACGGCCGCTCGCTGGCGACCATCGCCGCCGGCGGCCAGGAAAAGCACCTGGCCGGTTTCGGCCCCGTGGTCGACGGCTTCGATCAGGTCGGCTTCGGCAATCTCGGCGAAATGCGCGCCGCCATCGGGCCCGAGACCGCCGCCATCCTGGTCGAGCCGGTCCAGGGCGAAGGCGGTATCCGGCCGATGCCGCTGGATTACCTGAAGGGGCTGCGTGAAATCGCCGACGAGTTCGGGGTGCTGTTGATGTTCGACGAGGTGCAATGCGGCATCGGGCGGACGGCTAAGCTGTTCGCCCACGAATGGGCCGGGATCGAGCCCGACGTCCTGGCCGCCGCCAAGGCGCTGGGCGGCGGCTTCCCCCTCGGCGCGTGCCTGGCCAAGGAAGCCCCGGCGGCGGCGTTGACCCCCGGCAGCCACGGCTCCACCTTCGGCGGCAACCCGTTGGCGATGGCGGTCGGCAACGCGGTCCTGGACGTGGTCCTGGCGGACGGGTTCCTGGACCGGGTCGATGCCACGGCGCGGAAGCTGTGGACGCGGCTGGAGGAACTGGTCGCCGCCCACCCCGAGGTCTTTGCCGACGTCACCGGCGCCGGGCTGATGGTGGGGCTCAAGTGCGTGCCCGAGAATGCCACCGTGGTCGGCAAGCTCGCCGAAGGCGGGCTGTTGACGGTGGCGGCGGGAAACAACGTGGTGCGGCTGGTGCCGCCGCTGATCATCGACGATTCCCACGTCGACGAGGCGCTGGCGATCATGGAAAATGCCTGCGCCGAGCTAAAGGAGGCGGCCTGACATGGTTCCCGCCGGCAACGCCATCAGGCATTTTATCGATCTTCACCGGCTATCGACGGAGACGCTGAGGGACATCCTCGATCTCGCCGGGAAGCTCAAAGGCGCCTACGCCGAAGGCAAGGCCGCCGATCTTTTCGCCGGCAAGACGCTGGTGATGATTTTCGAGAAGCCCTCGACCCGGACCCGGGTGTCGTTTCAGGTCGCCATGCAGCAACTGGGCGGTCAGGTGGTGGTGATGAGCGAGGGCGAATCCCAGCTCGGCCGCGGCGAAACCGTCGCCGATACCGCCCGCGTGCTGTCGCGTTATGCCGACGCCATCATGATCCGCACCGACGACCCCAGAAAGCTCGACGATCTGGAGGCGCACGCCACGGTGCCGGTGATCAACGGCCTGACCGATTTCTCGCATCCCTGTCAGATCATGGCCGACGTGATGACGTTCGAGGAGCACCGCGGCCTCATCGAAGGCCGGGTGGTGGCCTGGTCCGGCGACGGCAACAACGTCGCCAATAGCTGGATTCACGCCGCCGGGCGTTTCGGGTTTACGTTGCGGCTCGCCTGCCCTAAGGGCCTCGGGCCCGAAGACGCGGTCATAAACTGGGCCAAAGGCGAAAGCGCCGACGTTACCATCACCGACAGCGCCGAAAAGGCCATCGCCGGCGCCGATCTGGTGATCGCCGATACCTGGGTGTCCATGGGGGTGTCCATGGGCGACGAGGACGCCGACGCCAGGCGAAAATTGCTGCAACCCTTCCGGGTCGACGGGGACCTGATGGCCAAGGCCAAGCCGGATGCGCTGTTCATGCATTGCCTGCCGGCGCACCGGGGCGAGGAAGTCACCGACGAGGTCATGGACGGCCCCCATTCGGTGATCTGGGACGAAGCCGAAAACCGGCTGCACGCACAAAAAGGCATCCTGGCCTGGTGTTTGGGGTAGAATCGTCCGATGAGCCGATTCCCTGGATTCTCCGCCTCATACCAAGGAGCGGTATTAATCGTCCTGCCCGTGTTGGTGCTGGGACTGGCGGCCTGCGAGACGCCGGTGCCCGAGCAAGGCCTGCCCGAGCTGACGTTCGCCCATCTCAAGCCGATCAAGCTCAACGTCGCCACCATCGAGGTCGTTTCCCACTACAAACAGCCCCTGAAGCCGCCCAACGTCGAACACCTGTTTCCGACGCCGCCCCTGAAGGCGCTTCGCCGATGGGCGTCGGACCGGCTCAGGGCAGAGGGCAAGTCGGGATCGGCGAGGCTGATCATCAAAAAAGCCAGCGCCGTCGAAACGGTGCTGAAGAAAAAAACCGGCATCAAGGCCGCGTTCACCAAGCAACAGTCGCACCGTTATGACCTGGCCGTCGAGGCGACCGTCGAAATTTTCGCCGGCGGCCGCCAAAGGGGCCGCGCTTCGGCCCACGCGACGCGTTTTTCGACGTTGAGCGAGGACGCCTCGATCAACAAGCGCCAACGGATATGGTTCGATTTGACCGAAGCCCTGGTCAGGGACTTCGACATCGAAATGGAAAACAACATCCGCCGCCACCTGGGCGCCTGGATCAGGTAGGGTTACTTTAACCGCAAATTCGTCGTCGCAAATGAGTCCATTTGCTCGGGATTTGCTTTACCCGCGCCAGAACGAGCGGCTGAACAGCACGATCACCGTAAACAGCTCCAGCCTTCCCAACAGCATGCCGCCCGAAAGCAGCCACTTGGCTTCGTCGGAAAGGGATTGGAACGTGCCCGAAGGCCCGACGATGGGCCCCAGCGCCGGGCCGACGTTGGCGATGGCGCTCGCGGCGGCCGAAAAGGCGGTCAGGAAATCGAGCCCCAACATGCCCAGCGCCAGCGCCAGCAGCGAAAACGACAGGAACCACATGAAGAAGAAGCTCAGCACCGAAACGATGACTTCGTCGGATATGGGGCGGCGGTTGTAATAGGGGATGAAAACGCCGTGCGGCTGCAAAAGGTGATGAATCTGGGTGCGGGCGGCGGCGTAAAGCACCTGAAAGCGGAAGACCTTGATGCCGCAGGTGGTCGACCCGGCGCAGCCGCCGATGAACATGATGAAAAAAAAGATCGGCAGCGCGAAGCTTCCCCACAGGCTGAAATCCGACGTCGCGTAGCCGGTGCCGGTGATGATGGAGACGGTGTTGAAGGACGCAAGCCGCAGGGCGAACACCGGTTCGAGCCCGTTCTCGAGCCACAACCAGCCAGCCGACATGATGACCACCGCGGCCACCATCGACAGGAACCACTGGACCTGTGAATCCGAGAACAGGGCGCTGAAATTGCCCTGCAACGTCCTCAGGTACAGCAGAAACGGCAAGGCGCCGATGATCATGAAGACGGTAGCGATGGAATCGATCCAGGCGCTGTCGAAATACCCGATCGAGCCGTCGGAGGTGGAGAACCCGCCCGTGGCTATGGTGGTCATGGCATGGGCGAAGGCTTCGAACCCGTTCATCCCGGCCAGCCAATAGGCGCCAGCGCAGGCCACCGTCAGCAAAAGATAGATGACGCCGATGGCGCTGGCGATCTGGGCCGTGCGGGGCAGCGCCTTTTCCGACTGATCGGAGCTTTCCATGCGGAACAACTGCATGCCGCCGACCTTCAGGATCGGCAGCACGGCGATCGCCATGACGATGATGCCGATGCCGCCCAGCCATTGCAGCAGCGCCCGCCACAGCAGGATCCCCGTGGTCAGGCCGTCGAGCCCGATGATCACCGTCGACCCGGTGGTGGTGATTCCCGACATCGCCTCGAAAAAGGCGTCGGTGAAGCCGAGCCCCAGTTGGGAATAAACGAACGGCAGCGAGGCGAAGAACGTCAACGTCAGCCAGCTCAGCGTCGTCATCAGGAAAGCCTGGCGGATCGACAGATTCATGACCCCGGCGCGGCTCGTCAGCGCCATGGCGACGCCGACGAACAACGTCACCCCGGACGAAATGGCGAAAACTTCCCAGTCGGGGTTGCCGGCGAGGAAATCCACCGCCGCCGGGATCAGCATTATCAGCGCCAGCGTCGCCAGCAGGATGCCGATGACCAGAAAAATAGGCCGGAAATCCATATGTGTTCCCCTGTGGTCACTGAAACCCGTTTAAGGACTCGCGGTCAAGAGGGAGGCTTTGAAAAAAAGCCTTTTCAGGCGCTTAGGGCGCCCTAGCCCGGGGAGGTTCAGGAAAAAGCCGCTTCGCCGGATTGGGAATTGCCGATCATGGCCAGAAACTCGCGCCGGGTCGAGGCGTTGTCGCGAAAGGCGCCGAGCATGCGGCTGGTGACCATGAGCGTCCCCGGCTTGTTGATGCCGCGGGTGGTCATGCATTGGTGCGCCGCCTCGACGACCACGGCGACGCCCTTGGGTTCCAGCACCTCGTCGATGGTGTTGGCGATCTGGGCCGTCATCTTTTCCTGAATCTGCAGGCGCTTGGCGAAAATCTCGACCAGCCGCGCCAGCTTGGAAATGCCGATGACCCGGCGATGGGGAAGGTACGCGATGTGCACCTTGCCGATGATCGGCGCCATGTGATGCTCGCAATGGGATTCGAAGCGGATATCGCGCAACAGCACGATTTCGTCATAACCGTCGGTTTCCTCGAAGGTGCGCTGGAGGATGGTTTTCGGGCACGTGCCATAGCCGACGAAAAATTCCTCATACGATCGCACGACGCGGTCCGGGGTGTCTCTGAGCCCTTCGCGGTCCGGGTCGTCGCCGGCCCATTTGATCAGGGTCCGGACCGCCTCTTCGGCCTCGGCGCGGCTGGGCTTGTCGGCGACGGGTTCGATGAGGCCGTCCATATCGGGGACTTTGGCCTTATCTCCGTCGACGACTTTCAGGGTTTTTTCCGCGGTCACGGTCTTGTCCATGATCTTGCCTTAGTGAACCTGTCCCACCTGGTAGGGGCTGTCGAGGGAAAAGGCGGGGATGTTGACGTCGAAGCGTTCGCCGGCTTCGGTCTCCATCTGATAGGTGCCGACCATGATCCCCGAAGGCGTGCTGAGCGGCGTGCCGGAAGTGTATTCGAACGATCCGCCCGGCGTCAGCACCGGATGTTCGCCGACGACGCCGTCGCCCTGGACCTCCTGGACGTGGCCCAGGGAATCGGTGATCCGCCAATGGCGGGTCATCAACCGCACGGTCCTTTGGCCGTGGTTTTCGATCCGCACGTGATAGGCCCAGACGTAATGGCCGTCGTCCGGTTCGGACTGTTCGTCCAGATAAAAGGGCTCCACGGTGATGGTGATGGCTTCGGTGGTTTCGGCGTAGGTGCTGGGGTCCGGCATGCGGTTTCCGTTCGGTTTTGAAATTCAGGCTCAACAATAAATAGGGCCTTTGGGTGATTTTTCCACTCCTGGCCGGACATGCCAACGAAAAAGGTATGAATTTTCCGGAAAACGGCGGAAAAGGAGCTTTCCCCGGCGGTCCCAAAGGGGGTTATTCGGCCGCCGCGATGTGCTCTTCAGACCATAAAACAGTTTCCGGCGACAGGGACCGGCCCCGGTCCCGGCGTTCGGTTTCGGGCATCACGTCCATGTTCGGCCACAGGCCGGTTTCGAACGTTTCCGCATAGGGCAGGCCCGGGTTGACGGTGCTTAGTTCGCCGGCCGCGGCCGCATGGTCGTAGTCGAGGGCATGCAAGGCGATATCGATGCCGCCGTCTTCGGCGGTCAGGATCGAATACCAGCCCCGGGGCGTGCCGTCGTTGGCCGGCATGCCGATGGCGCCCGGGTTGTGCCATAACCGGGACCCCAGCGTCTGCGTGAACGGCAACCCGGAATGGCCGCCGATAACGGCGTCAACGTGATCATTCCGGGACAGGCGTTCGAAGATGCGCGCCTTGGCCGCCACCGGCGTCGAGGCGAATATATATTCCGAGATGTCCTCGTCGCCGCCGTGGATGACGGCGAACCGCCTGCCGGCGAGGGTGAACCTCAATTGCCGGGGCAGCGCCCGCATCCAGGTGAGCGCCTCTTCGTCCAGTTGCGAGGCGGCATGGGTAAACCAGACCTCGGACCAATGAGCGCAGGCGCTGCCCTGTTCGAACCCGCAGCCGCAGTCGGCGGCGTTGAAGCCCAGGGATTCCTCGCAGTTTCCCATCACCACCTGGATACCGGCGTCGCGGACCCGCTCGACGGTGGCGGCGGGGTCGGCAGCGTAGGCGACGACGTCGCCGGTGCAGATGATTTGTTCCGGCGCCAAGCCCAATTCGCCGGCCCGGGTCAGCATGGCGTCCGTGGCCTGAACGTTGGAATAAGGGCCGCCGAAGCACAGCACCGGGCCGTCGATGAGCCCGATATCTAAAACGGCCGTCATTCGGGGCTGCACGACGCGCCGCCGAGAACGCAGAACTTGGCGCAATGGGGATGATTGAGCTGAACCGTTTTCGCCGACTGGATCAGGCGCCGGCCCAATTCGAAGGCCGGATCATAGGGCAGCAGCGTACACGGGACGATGACCGGCTTCTCGGCGCCGTTGCGCTTGAGGATCATCCGCGACGACGCGCACATCATGGTTTCCGGTTCGACGCCCAGGATGTCCCAGCAGTTGATGGTGATTTCCGGAACGTCGGCGCCGGCGTCCATTTCCGGGAACAAAACCAGGGCCGCCGGATCGAAGGCGTCGATGGGGATGGCCTCGGCGGCGAACAGGCGGCCATAGCCCCGCCGCGCCTCGGCGTCGGATTCGTTCCAACAGGTGCGCCCGGCGACGGTCAGCCTGAAACCGTTTTCGGCCAGCCAGCGCAAGCCTTGGATCATCGGCCCCCAGGTGTCCGGGCCGCGGATCGTTTCGTGCCGGGCCTTGGTGAAATGGTCGATGGAGACGCGCAGCGTCAAGGCCTCCCCGAAGCGCTTGAAAATATCCGAAAGCCTTTGGCGCTTGTTCAACATCGGCTTCATGGCATTGGTCAGCACCAGCACCCGGTGGCCCCGGGCGAGTGACTCTTCGATCATGCCGGGCAGGTCCCGGTTCATGAACGGCTCGCCGCCGGTAAAGGCGATTTCCTCGACCGGCAGACCCGTGGCGTCGATTTCGCCAAGGTATTCCCGGACCTCGGACAGCGACAGGTAGAGAAGGCTGTCATTGGACGGGCTCGAATCCATATAGCAGTTCTGGCACGTGATGTTGCAAAGAGAGCCGGTGTTGAACCACAGCGTCCGCAAATGCGTCAGCGCGACGACGGCGCGCTCCACGCCCTCGGCGGTGACACGGGGATTCTTGAACTTTCGGGGGTCCAAGAGCCGCCGTTCGGTCGGTTCGAATTGGGGCCCGAATTCGATCTTGGATTTGCTGGTTTGCTCACCTGTCGCCATGGAAACTGTTTAGCCGCCCAAGGGAAGCAAGCCAACCAAAAATCCGGGTTTTCCGGCTCTCTGGCCGTCAAAAGTTCGTGAAGTGGCGTGACCCGGGGCGGGGCGCCCCGCGGAAAGTGAGCGGAACGGGGGCCCGATCGGCGCCCCATCGGCGCCAAGGGGGGGCCTTGCCTTGCGTGATTTCGGCCGATCGCCTATACCAAAACGACCCGATTACCCAGGCGGGCGTAGTTCAACGGCAGAACGAAAGCTTCCCAAGCTTTAGACGGGGGTTCGATTCCCCTCGCCCGCTCCAATCCCGTGGCCGGGAAAACCTTTGCAGGAGTTTTGCCGTGGCCGAAAACAAAGTCCCAGAGAAACCCGGTGACCGCCGCCGCGGCATCGACAAACGCTAGGACCATCAAGACGTTGATTCCGAACGGCGCTCGGGCGGGGAAAGGCGAAAGCTGCCGGACCGGCGCGGGCATTACCATGACTTCAAATACTCCTCCCCGGACAACGTCGAGGAGCTGCGCAAGTGGCTTGAGGCCAACTGCGAAGGGGATTGGACCATCGGCATCCCCGACAGGGAAACGGCGGCGAAATGGGGCAGCTACCGGGTCAGGTTCGATAACCCCGGCGACCTGGCGAAACTGGTGAAGATGCTGGGCGTCTACTGGCCGGACTGGTTGAAATAACCGCTCCCGCCTAAAACGCCTTAACAGGCTGCTGAAAAACCCATGATTTGGAGCAATCCCCCTTCGAGACGGACCTCCGGTCCTCCTCAGGGTGAGGTATTAAGGTATAGTAACTCCTCATCCTGAGGAGCCCGCGGCGCGGGCGTCTCGAAGGATAAGCCGCGAGCGCGAGTGAGCGTGTCGAAGGATTGTTGCCGCAAATCCACTTTTTCAGCAGCCTGCTAGTCGTCGCGGGCCATCCGCAGCTTCAATTCCGTATCCCTGAGCAGCCGCAGGTCGGGCAGGAAGTTCTCGCGCTTCAACCGGCCGGCGTCGTTTTTCGTCACCGGGCCGACGAACATCAGCTTGTGGCGGATGGAGTAGCGCGCCAGTTTGGGCCCGAAAACCTTCTGCAGCACATAGAACGTCAGGTAGTGGTTGTCGACGACGGCGCGGATCGGCGTTTCCGAGCGCACCACCACCTGAATCAGGTCGAGATTGAACAGCTTGTCGCCGTTGACCGGCGAGAACCGGTCGGGCCCGTCGGAGAAAACGAAGTCATAGGCGCGCTCGGGGATGCTTTCGTACTGGACGCCGCGGAACATCTTGTAGAAACCGTCCACCTTGGGGCTGTGGATCAGGTCGACATGGGGCCTGAGGTCGCCGGGCAGGTTTTGGCCGGCCTGCTTGTGCCAGGCCGGGTCTTCCTCCATCGAGGTGACGCGGCCCCGGGCTCCGCCCTCGGCCTCGTTTTCCCTCAGCGCATAGGCCAGGACCACGGTCGAAATGCCGGTGCCGAGCTCCAGGACCTCCACCGGCCGCCATTTTCGGACCTGTTCGTAAAGGGTCAAATAATCGGACATCGAAGCCCCGGTCACGGCCGACCCCTGGGCGTATTCCTGCATATTCGACCACAGCCCGGTCATCGCCCGCAGCCTTGCCCCGGCGCGGCGGTTGCGCCCAGCCACCAGGGCGTCGACGACGGCCTTGCGCAGACGCACCAGGGGCCCAAAACCGCGGGCGTCCATGTGAATCAGGCGCGCCTCGACGCCGCCGCCGGGGCGGATGTTTTTTTCCTTATCCATTCCTGTCGTCATTTGACCGCCCGCGCCACGTAACCGGAAGTGATGAAGTCGGTCCTGACGACGGCGCCCAGGATCATGGCCACCGGCGCCATGGCCAGCGCCAGCAAGACAATCAACGGCGCCGCCAGCCGGCACAAGGGGTTTTTTTCCTTGATCAGCCGCACCCCCAGCACGTTTATCGCCTCGGCCCACGAATTGCGCTCCGACACCGTGACCCCGGAAAAATCGCGGAGCAGCCATTCCAGGCCGTAACGGGTGAAACGGTAATAATCGTGGGGACGGTCGTGAATGGGAAAAATGAACGGCGTCGACAGGATCAAAACGCCGCCCGGCCCGAGGACCGCGTGGGCGGCCTGGATCGCTTTTTCGGGGGTGCGGATGTGCTCCAGGACCTCCGCCATGACGACGGCGCCGAAACGCTGCCCGCCGAAGTCATGGTCCGAAATGTCGCCGACGATGTCGGGGCCGCGGGCGGAATCGATGTCGATGCTCACCACCTCCAGGGACCGGGCCCGGACATGGGCGTCGAGCTTTTCGCCGATGACGCCGCCGGCGCCGACGTTGAGCACGCGGGCGCCTTCGGGGATTTGGGAAAATTCCCCCTCAAGGAACGGATAAAGGCCCTGGCGCGAAAGGATTTTGGAAAGCCAGACCATCCCGGCGCGGAATTTCTTAATCATCGATCCTTGGTATCAGTGATGGCGAACGACAGATACCGCCCGGCTTCGTTGGTCAGGTACGCCAACCGCCAATCGTGCTTGTTGCAGAATTCGTTGACGGCCTCGACGACGCCGTAGCGAAGCCCGCTTTCGATGTTTCCCGACGCATAATCATGGCCGGCGATCAGGCCGCCGTCCTTGACCTTCAACCGGCAGCATTCCAGCTCGTCCAGGGTATCGGCGTAGCGGTGGGAAGTATCCAGGTAGACCCAATCGAAATAACCGTCCTCGAAACCCCGCAATACCTCAAGGGAAAGCCCCCGGTGGACGGCGATGCGCCCGGCGTCGATCGGTTCCTTGAATTTATCCCGGACCGCCAGCATGGCCGTTTCGCCGAAGCGCCCGGAGTCCCAGATGTCGATCAGATGCAGTTCCCGGGGCTCGGTCACCGAAAGGATTTTCTCCGAATACCTCCCTTCGGCGACGCCGATTTCGGCGACCACGGCGTTTTTCGGGAAATGCTCCAACAGCCGGGCGCGATTGGCGATCAGCTTGGTGTTTTCGATGTGTTTTTCGTTCAGTTCCATGCTTGAGCGTAGCACACGAGACGCTTAAAACTCAGCCAATGGCTTGATCATGGCGATATGGCCGTCCACCCACCTTCCGTCGCCGGGGGTGCGGACGATTTCCCGGATTTTCCTGCCCGCGGCGGCGAAGTGATCGACCTTTACCCAATAGGCTTTCAGTTCGTCGAACGAAATCCTGTTTGCGTCCATTTTGGAAGGCTGAGCCCCGGCTCCAAGGGTCCCGTTTGCCAAGCGTCGAAATGCGGTTTTGGCGAAATTACCTGTATTTCAGCCACTAAAAAACAACTATATTCCTGCCTGGAAAAACAACCGCAACGATCCCAGGGCCTGGCTATCAATCAATGACCTTCCTTTTTCGTCAAATATTCGGCGTACCGGACAGTCCGTGACCGACCTTCTGAAGATCAATAACCTGCAAATCGATTTTGAAATCCCCCGTGGCGTCGTTCACGCGGTCATGGATTTCTCTTTCTCCGTTCGTCCGGGGACGATCGTCGCCTTGGTCGGCGAGTCGGGTTCGGGAAAATCGGTCACCGCCCAGGCGATCATGGGGTTGCTGCCGGCCAAGGCCCGGATTACCGGCGGCGAAATCCTGTTTTACGAGCCGAATTACTGGGGAGAACCCATCAACCTCGCCAAACTGAACCCCGAAGGCGAGCAGATGCGCACGCTGCGCGGCGGGTATATCTCGATGATCTTCCAGGACGCCATGGCGTCCTTTTCGCACCTGCATACCATCGGCGACCAGGTCAGCGAGGCGCTTTTCCTGCATCGGGACATCGGCCGCAAGGAAGGCCTGGAGCAGACCGAAAGGATGCTCGGCCTGGTCGGGTTCCCCAATCCGGCCGACGCCATGGGGCTTTACCCGTTCGAGCTTTCGGGCGGCCTCAGGCAGCGGGCGATGATCGCCATGGCCCTGGTCTGCCGTCCCAGCCTCGTCATCGCCGATGAATCGACGACGGCGCTGGACGTTTCGGTGCAGGCGCAGATTCTGAAATTGATCAAGGATCTGCGCCAGGAACTCGGCCTGGCGGTGCTGCTGATCACCCATGATCTCGGCGTCGTCGCCAATCTGGCCGACGAGGTCGTGGTCGTCCACCAGGGCAAGATCATGGAAAGCGGCGCCATCGGGGACATTTTCGGCGATTCCCGCCATCCCTACCTGAAGGCGCTGTTTTCGGCGGTGCCGCGGTTCGGCATGAAGCACACCCAGCGCCTGGTCTCCGTCAGCGACATCGATTCCGAACTGGGGCCGCTGATTTCCGACCGCGAAGAGTGGCCGGAAGAGGCCAACGACGGCCGGCCGATGCTGGAGGTCAAGAACGTCTGCAAAAGCTTCCGCACCCGCAAGGGCAGCTTTTTCGGGACCGGCAAACAGACCGTCGTCGAAGCCGTCAAGGACGTCAGTTTTTCGATCAAGCGCGGCGAATGCTTCGGGCTGATCGGCGAAAGCGGCTGCGGCAAATCGAGCGTTTCGAAATGCATCATGCGGGCCTATTCCCCCGATTCCGGCCTGATCCTTTTCAATGACCGCGGCAACATCGTCGATCTGGCGAGCCTCAAGGAAAAGGACCTGCTTCCCTACCGGCCGAAAATCCAGATGGTTTTCCAGGAACCCTTCAGTTCCCTGAACCCCAGGATGACGGTGTTCGACATCATCCGCGAACCGCTGGTGATCCACAACGTCGGCGACGACGCCAGCCAGCGCGAAATCGTCATGGAGCTGATGCGGGCGGTGGGTCTGGACCCCCGGTTCCTCAACCGCTATCCGCACAGCTTCTCCGGCGGCCAGGCGCAGCGCATCGGCATTGCCCGCGCCCTGGCCCTGAAGCCGGACCTGATCGTCTTCGACGAGCCGGTTTCCGCCCTCGACGTTTCCATCCAGGCGCAGGTTCTCAATCTCGTGCGGGACCTTCAGGAGGAGCTTGAACTGACGTATCTGTTCATCACTCACAACCTGGCCGTAGTCGATTGCGTCGCCGACGACATCGCCGTCATGTGCCAGGGCCGGCTGGTCGAGATGGCGCCCCGCGAGTCCCTGTTCAAGTCCCCCATCCATCCTTATACCCGGGCCCTCATGGCGGCGGTGCCTTTCGCCGATTTGAAAAAACGCCTGGATTTCGAGGTCTTGATGGACGGCCGGATGTCGGACCCCGCAGCCTGGCCCGGCCCGTTTACGGTCGATTCTTCCACATCCCGGGCCACATCCCTGGACTTCATCGAAGTCGACGGCGGACATTTTGTCCTCGCCTCGTCCGGGACCGAAGGCGAACAGGTTTTGCGGAGCGTTTCATGAACCGTCTATTGCCGGTATGGGCGGCGTTGCTGATCGCCGCCGCTCCCGTTGCCGCCCTGGCGGGCGCGCTCCAGGAAACGCCGTCGCTTGCCGGCCGCGTCGCCGAGGGGAAGCTGCCGCCGGTCACAGGCCGGGTTCCCCAGGCGCCCTCGGTCGTGGTCATGAACGGCAAGGACAAGACCCCCGGGCGCCACGGCGGCGAAATGCGTCTCATCATGGGCAAGGGCAGGGACGTGCGCTTGATGACCATCTACGGCTATGCACGCCTGGCCGCCTATACCAGCGACCTGAAACTCGTCCCCGATATCCTGGAGCGGTTCGAAATCAAGGACGGCCGCGAATTCACGCTCACGCTGCGCCCCGGGCACAAGTGGTCCGACGGCCATCCCTTCACCGCCGAGGACTTCCGCTATTACTGGGAAGACATGGCGACCAACAAGAAGTTGTCGCCCCTGGGTCCGCCCAAGAAGCTGCTGGTCGGCGGGGAGCTGCCGGAATTCAAGGTCATCGACGAAAGGACCGTGCGCTACGCCTGGTCCCGGCCCAATCCATTTTTCCTGGCCGGGATGGCCAGCGCGGCGCCTTTGTTCATCTATCGCCCGGCCCACTATATGAAACGCTTTCACGCCCGCTATTCGGACGCCCAGGAGCTGAAAAAGATGGCCGAAAAAGAGCGTCTCATGGACTGGTCGGTGCTGCATCAGTCCAAGGACCGCATGTATACCCTGGATAATCCCGAAATGCCGACGCTGCAACCGTGGATGAACACCACCAAGCCGCCCTCGCAACGGTTCGTGTTCGCGCGCAATCCTTTCTTCCACCGCGTCGACGCCGCCGGCCGCCAGCTTCCCTACATCGACCGGGTGATCATGAACATCAGCCTTCGCGACCTGATCTCGGCCAAGACCGGGGCCGGGGAATCGGACCTTCAAAGCCGCTACATCGCCTTCGAAGACTATACCTTCCTGAAGGAAAGCGAGAAACGCTACGACCAGTCGGTCCACCTGTGGCGCACGGTGAAGGGGTCCCATGTCGCCATTTACCCCAACCTCAACACCAATGACCCGGTGTGGCGAAAAATCCTCAGGGACGTGCGGTTTCGCCGCGCCCTGTCGATGGCCATCGACCGCAACGAAATCAACCAGGTCGCCTATTTCGGGCTGGCCCGGGGCGGCAACAATTCGATCATCGAGGAAAGCCCCCTGTTCCGGCCCGAATACCGGACGCTGTGGGCCGGCTTCGACCTGACAAGGGCCAACCGGCTGCTCGACGGGATGGGGCTGGACAAGAAAAACGCCAACGGCGTCCGCCTGCTGCCGGATGGCCGACCGGCGGTCATTACCATCGATACGTCGGGCGAAAAAACGGAGATCACCGATATCCTGGAATTGATCCACGACACGTGGCTGAAAGCCGGGATCAAGATGCTGTCCCGGCCGGCCCAGCGCGACATCTTCCGCAACCGGGTGTTTTCCGGCGATTCCAAGATGGCCGTCTGGTCGGGCCTGTCGAACGGGATTCCGACGGCGGATATGACGCCCGATGAATTCGTCCCCACCCGCCAGTACCAATTGCAATGGCCGAAGTGGGGCAAATTCGTGGAAAGCAACGGCAAGGCGGGGGAACCCCCCGACTTGCCCGAAGCCAAGCAGCTTCTCGGCCTGATGTCGGCCTGGAACAACGCCTCCGCTCTTTCCGAGCAGGAAGATATCTGGCGCCGCATTCTCAAGATCCACGCCGAACAGGTCTTTTCCATCGGCATCATCAACCGCACCCTGCAGCCGGTGGTCGTCAACAACCGCCTCAGGAACGTTCCCGCCGAAGGCTTCCACAACTGGAACCCCGGGGCCTATTTCGGAATTTACCGGCCGGATACCTTCTGGTTCGCGGGTAATGCCAAGGATCAGGGTTAAAACGGACGCCGCCGCATGATCACGTACATTATCCGCCGACTGTTGTTGATGATCCCGACGCTGCTGGTGATCAGCCTGCTGGTTTTCATCATCATCGAGCTGCCGCCCGGCGATTACATCGAAAGCTACATCGCCCAGCTTGAAGCCCAGGGCGAACAAGCCAATCCGGAACTGCTGAATTTCCTGCGCCAGCAATACGGCTTCGAAAAGCCGGCCTATGAACGCTACTTCGGCTGGATCACGGGCATGGTGCAGGGTGATTTCGGCTTTTCCTTCGAATACCGCCTGCCGGTGTCGGAAGTGATCGGCGACCGTCTGTTGCTGACCATCCTGATCTCCATCGCCACCATCATGTTCACCTGGATCGTCGCCTTCCCCATAGCCATCTATTCGGCCACCCATCAATACAGTTGGGGCGATTACGGCCTGACCCTGCTGGGGTTGCTGGGGCTGGCGACGCCGAACTTCCTGCTCGCCCTGATCATGCTCTATTTCGCCAATGTCGTGTTCGGGACCTCCATCGGCGGCCTGATGGACCCGGAATACCTGAACATGCCCTGGTCCGTGGACAAGGCGGTATCGGTGCTGGAACACCTGTGGGTGCCGGTCGTCGTCATCGGCACCGCCGGGACCGCCGGCATGATCCGCAGGCTCCGGGCCAACCTGCTGGACGAGCTCGGAAAACATTACGTCACCGCCGCCCGCGCCAGGGGGCTGCCGGGTTACCGGCTGCTGGTCAAGTATCCGCTCCGCGTCGCCATCAACTTCATGGTCGGCGACATCGGCCACCTGCTGCCGAGCGTTATTTCCGGCGCCGAACTGGTGGCCATCGTGCTGTCGCTGCCGACGACGGGGCCGATCCTGATCTCGGCCCTGCAAAGCCAGGACATGTACCTTGCCGGGTCGTTCCTGATGTTCCTGTCGATGCTGACGGTGGTTGGGGTGCTGATTTCCGATATCGCCCTGACTTTTCTGGACCCGCGCATCCGTCTTGACCAGGGGGCGGAACGATGACCACGCCCAACAACCCCGACGCGCCGCTGCGGCACTTCGTCTCGACGGAGCCGTTCGACCCCAAGGCGGCGGCCAAAATCGCCCCCGAACTGGAACGCTATTTCCTGGCCTCGCAGTGGAAGCTCATGTGGTGGAAGCTGAAATGGCACCGGCTGGCGGTTTTTTCCGGTCTTTTCCTGTTGGTGCTTTACGGGACCATCCTGATCAGCGAATTCCTCGCCCCCTATGACATCCATTCCCGCGATATCGGCCATATCTACGCGCCGCCGCAATCCGTTCACCTGTTCCACGACGGCGAATTCATCGGCCCCTTCGTCTATGGGATGGATTACAAGCTGAACATGGTAAAACTGAAACGCGAATACACCGACAACCTGGGCAATATCCAGCGCCTGCGGTTTTTCTGCCAGGGCGACGAATACGACTTCTGGGGCATCACCACCAGCCGCCTGCACCTGGTCTGCCCGGCCGAAAGCGGGACCCTTTTCCTGCTCGGCACCGACCGCCTGGGCCGCGACGTGCTGTCGAGGATCATCTACGGGTCGCGGATATCGCTGACCATCGGGCTGGTGGGGATCACCCTCAGCTTCATCATCGGCATGTTCATCGGCGGCATAGCCGGGTATTTCGGCGGCCTGATCGATACCGTCATCCAGCGGATCATCGAAATCATGCAGTCGTTCCCCCAAATTCCGCTGTGGATGGCGTTATCCGCGATCATGCCGCTGACGTGGAGCCCGCTGGTGATCTATCTGGCCATCACCATCATCCTGGCCCTGCTCGAATGGACCAGCCTGGCGCGCGCCGTCCGCTCGAAGCTGTTCTCGTTGCGCGAAGAGGAATTCTGCACCGCGGCGAAGCTGATGGGGGCGAAGCCGTCGCGCATCATCGGGCGCCATCTGCTGCCCGGGTTCATGAGCTATCTGATCGCCTCGGCCACGCTTTCCATTCCGACCATGATCCTCGGCGAAACGGCGCTCAGCTTCTTAGGTATAGGCCTGCGCGCCCCGATCACCAGTTGGGGGGTGCTGCTGAACGAGGCCCAGAACATCAACATCGTTGTGCTCTATCCGTGGCTGATGCTGCCGGTGGTGCCGGTGATCCTGACGATCCTGGCCTTCAGCCTTTTTGGCGACGGACTCAGGGACGCCGCCGATCCTTATAAATAAAACGTGAACTCATGGCTTATTTGTTTAAAAAAAACGTGTTTTCAGGCTAG
>CEPV01094538.1_pt1 | contig 20472 bp, 18 predicted proteins | sample 530451 | NCBI WGS metagenome assembly CEPV01 (sample SAMEA2620097, study PRJEB7988) | marine metagenome | isolation source: saline water (ENVO:00002010), including
CGAGCAATTAGGTAAACTGTCCCCTTAATTACCCAGGACTCGGCTGCAGACAGACTCAGTAGAGGAGTGATAGACTCCGCAGCCATGGTTTGGATATTAGGAGAGGAATTTCGTGTTTGATTTGACTGGCAAAGTATCGTTGATAACCGGCGGCAACTCGGGCATTGGGCTTGGGTTCGCTGAGGGTCTTGCATCACAGGGCGCCGATGTTTGTATCTGGGGAAGGAATGAAGAGAAGAATGCCGCAGCAGAAGAGAAGCTTAAGGGCTATGGCGTCAAAGCGGCTGGCATTCGTTGTGATGTTGCCAACGAGAATGAGGTCGTGGATTCGTTTGCCAAGACGCTGGAGATCTTCGGTCACGTGGACTCCTGCTTTGCCAACGCCGGTGTTGGCGGTGGCGGCGTGCCCTTCGATGCCATGACCGAGGATGAATGGCACCGGGTGTTCCGCATTAACATGGATGGTGTTGTCTTTACGTTTCGTGAGGCCGTCAAGCACATGAAGCAGACTGGAGACGGCGGGTCGCTGGTGGTCACCAGCAGCGGTACGGCACGCTTTGGTGCAGCCGGTAGCGAGGCCTATTCAGCCACCAAGTCGGGTGTCATTGCGCTGATCCAATCACTGGCTGTTGGACAGGCCCGCTACGGCATTCGCGCCAACGCCATCATTCCCGGATGGATCGAAACACCCATGACCGAGAACACGCTTAAGACTGATGTATTCAAGGATAGAGTGCTGAGACGCATACCCCTCAGACGTTGGGGGCAGCCTGAGGATTTCAGTGCCATCGCAGTCTACTTTGCCAGTGATGCCAGTTCCTATCACACCGGCGACACGATTGCTGTCGATGGTGGTGTGTCACACTTCTAACGCCCACACTGATGTGAGGGAATGACCACGGTCGTTAGATCGGTACTCTAGTTGAAGGGTATTGATACCCAGGTACCGTCTTCCGCAGACATGGACACCGCGTCCAGCACCTCCTGATTCTCCAGACCATGCTCGAAGTTCGGCACCATCTCTTTGTCGTCAAGGATTGCGTCGATGAAGTTACTGACGTTCTCGGTGAAACCAGTGCCACCGTCCCTAGGGGTGAATCGGGCAGGCACAGGGATCTTCAGCATTTGATACTCTTTCGCGAAATGGCCCACGGCCGCCTCAAGAAAGTCCTTGTCGTCCCAACTGTAGACCAGCGCACCTTCGTCACCGTAGACTTCTATACGCTGGTAGTTGCCTCTTGCGGTAGCATTGCGGCTGCTGACAAAAGTGCCCATGGCGCCATTGTCGAAACGGGTCAAGAAGGTGCTGGCATCGTCAACGTCCACCTTTCCCGTTCCGCCGCCCTCGAGCATCGGGCGCTCCTCAGTGAATGTCCTCATATCCGCAACCACCGAGGTGATTTTGGCCCCGGTAATCCACGAGGCCAGATCGATGACGTGCGAGCCGAGATCACCGAGAACGCCTGTTCCGGTGATCTTCTTCTGCAGCCGCCAGACGATCGGTGCATCCGGGTTGACCAGCCACCCCTGCATGTAGAACGCATTGACGTGGAAGATTCTGCCGATGTGGCCTCTCGCAACCAGATATTGGGCATAGCGCGCCGCAGGGTGGCCGCGATAGGTAAAGTTAACGCCGGTCTTGGCACCCGTCTCTTTAGCTGCGTTGATGAGTTCCTGGGCCTCGCCGTGGCTCATCGCCAGCGGCTTCTCACAGATGACATGCTTGCCGGCCCTGATTGCTGCGAGTGCGATGGGTACGTGCACGACGTTAGGCGTTACGATGTCGACCGCGTCGACGTCGTCCCTGCTAAGGAGTTCGTTGTAGTCTTCGGTCACGAATGGAACGTCGAACCTTTTGGCGGCTGCTTCCGCTCGCCCGCGGATGATGTCGCACACAGCCACCAATCTGGCTCGCGGATGATCCCGGTAGCCTGGCATGTGTACCGCGTTGGCAAAGCCACCGGTTCCAATGACACCTACCCGTACTTCAGAATTAGCCATGGTGATAAACCCCCGTATAGATCTTGGCGTCACCGCTCATTTAGAATGTGCTCACAGGCGCGCACGGTCTGTGCCATGATGGTCAGCGTATGGTTCTGACAACCGTTTGAAGGGAAGCTGGCGCCGTCGGTGACATAGACGTTGGGCACGTCCCAACACTGGCAATAGGAGTTGAGGACAGACTTTTCGGGATCGCTGCCCATGCGTGCGCCGCCGGTCTCATGGATGGCCGCGCCGGGATGCATGGCACCACTTTTCTGCATGGCCATCGGCTTCAATAGTTTGTATACCAACGCCTGCGGTCCGCGGGCAACTCTGCCGCCACCCTCGCGAATGCTGAAGCCGAGCTGCTCGGTGACGCGACTTGCGGTTTCGTTCATATGTGCGGCCATCTTGAACTCGTTCTCGCCATGGCGTGCCTCAATGTGGGCGATAGGAATGCCCCACTTGTCCTTTCGTCTGGGGTGAAGCGTCACCCGGTTCTCGGCGCGGGGTACCATTTGGCCGAAGAACATCATCCACCAATTGCGCTTCGTAGCTGAAGTCTGCACGCCATATCCACCGACGAAATCGGGCTTCTCGTCCAGAGTCCGACAGAAATTCGGAATGTACATGGAGTATGCGCCGAGGTCATAAGGATCTGTTGCGATGGGGACGTGCTCTTCACCGGTGTCACTGACCATGTCAACGAACTCGGGGGAGGTGAATCCACCCTTGGGTACCAGGACGTGGTCCAGTATGTAACGGCCCAATGAGCCTGAACTTGCCCCCACACCATCGGGGTGCCGAGGGCAGGCCGAGTTCAACAGAATCCTAACGCTCTCAAAAGCGGACGCGCACAAGACGACCGTTTCTGCAGACACTTCGCTGTAGGCTTTCGACAGGCGGTCATAATATCCCACGCCCCGCGCCTTTCCCGTTTTGCTGTCGATCAGAATGCGGTGCACGACGGCGTCCGGCTGCAGGTCCAGGTTTCCGGTTTGTGCGGCTAACGTCAGGGGAAGGAAGGTTCGGTCGGTATTGTGCTCAATGACCCTGCTTCTAATGATCTTGATGCCGGTTCGTTCCGCTACCAGTTTCGAATAGATTTTATCCGACGGTGGTATGGGTGGCTGATTCGAGAGGACCTCACCATCCGGCGGACTCTCCACGCCGTCCTGGTTGCCAATGATACCCAGTGTTTTCTCTACCTTACTGTAACACGGCGCAATGTCTTCATAGGAAAGAGGCCAGGACGCACCAAGAGCTGGGTCAAGATCCGGTCTTTTGAGATCAAACTCCGATAAGCGCAGCGCAACGCGAGCCCAGGTATGCATTCGGCCCCCTACCTGACGACTGCGGAACCAGGAAAACGGTGCGTCCAGTGGGTTGCTGTAGGGATTCTCCCGGTCGTTGACATAGAAGTGACTGAATCCGCTGCCGAAGGTGCCGGTCATTTTCGCTTGGACATGTTGACCCCGCAGGGCGAAACCCACCCGCGCGAACATGTTCATTTCGACCGGTTCCAGATCCTCAGGAAAATCGACCGCCTTGTCGATGGCGCGCCCTGCTTCCAGAGCGAGAACGTTCATGCCGCCTTCAGTGAGTTCCTTGGCCGCCCATCCTCCCGCGGCACCGGTACCCACGACGATGGCATCGTATGTTTTCGGAGTTGTAGCCATGTTTGTCTAGCCTCTTATGTCAGTCCAGCTTCTCGCCAAACTTGGTCGAGCATCTCACTCACTAAACGAGTCGCTTCCTCGGGCGACAGATTCTCCAGCTTCTTGCTGAAGGGTTCAGGAGTCACGGGACCGTCGTAGCCGATCTCTTTCAGGATGCGCAGAATCTCGGCCAATGGAATGACGCCCGTTTCTCCAGGAAGGGCGCGAACATTATCGACTTGATCGTCAGTTTCTATGCCCGCCGGTGCATCGTTGATGTGAACGTACACGACGTCCTCTTTGGATAGCTTCTTGATATCTTCGAGGGATGCGTGTGCGGTGTAGCAATGCCAGGTATCAAGCAGCAGCCCGGCATTGCCGGTTCCCATCGCCGCGCAGAGCGCCATCAGTCCGTCGATCGAATCGAGGAATCCATACTTGTGAGGTGCACGGCTCGTGTGTGGGCCGATGAACTCCATCGCCAGGGAGATTCCGTAGTCGTTCAGTATCTCGGTGGGTGGCGTCAGGCGTTTTACGTGAAAGTCCCAGTTCTCCCTGAATGGGCGATTGTTGTCCCAGGCCATAATGACCGTGATGCATCGATTACAGCCGAGTTCAGCTGCGAATGCAGCTCTCTCCGGCAGTTTGGCCAGATGATCGTAGTACTCGGCATCAGTGCCGCGCCAATTGACCGGGAGATTCCAACCACCCAGTTGAACGCCCGCGTCTTGAAACAACCCTTTGACGTGTTGTGTCGACTTGTCCTGGGCGAGTTTGTGAGCATCCCCAAGACTCGGATCAAAACCGTCGAATTCGTTGCTTTTGGCCAGCTCCAGTGCTTCCAGCATGGTCGCACGGATACCGATCACACCGGTATTGAGGTTTCTAAACATGCCGCTCTTCCTCCATCGTGTCTCGTTTTAGCTATGGGCCAGGAGACACACGAGGATACCATCTGACGTCGATTAAACCACTGGATTTGTTGATCAGGATCAAGGAAACACGCGGCTCCCCGACGGGCTCGCCGACGAGTTCGCTCACGGCTGGCCAAGCGGTTGGGCAAGGGTGCTGAGCGTGGAATGTGTGTTATTTCACTGGCAATTAGTCTATAACGATTCCCGAGTAACGATTTACCGACAAGCATTCACAGACGAGCATTCACCGACAAGCAGTCACCGACAAGCAGTCACCGACAAGAAGAGGGAGAAGAACATGGCAGCAAGGCTTGAGGGTAAGGTCGCGATTATCACGGGCGCCAGTCGTGGACTGGGAGAGTACTGTGCTCTCGGATACGCCAACGAGGGGGCCAAGGTAGTGGTCGCGGCTCGTACCGTAGAAGAAAAAGATCCGCGCTTACCCGGCACGATCTATCACACGGCCAAGATGATAGAAGACGCCGGTGGCGAGGCCCTCCCCGTGGTGTGCAATGTGGCAGATGCTGCTTCCATTCAGAATATGACCACAGAGGTCGTGGATCGCTGGGGGCGGATCGATATCCTGATGAATAACGCCGCCATCCAGCCACCCGGCAATAACGTCAGTATCACGGCCAAGCATTGGGAACTGATCTATCGGGTGAACGTGCATGGCCCGTTCCACTGCGTGCAGGCTGTGCTGCCGATCATGATGGAACAGCGCGGCGGCAACATCATAAACATCTCCTCCGGCGCTGTGTTGGGTGGATCTCCATACGGCGGTACCAAACGTGCCCTTGAGGCCATGACCGTCGGTCTTGCCGCAGAACTGAAAGCCGAGAATATCGTCGTCAATGCGCTCAAACCCGTCGGAGCAATAGAAACACCGGGCTTTCTATTCGCGCAGGTGCCCCGGGATGGCCAGGGGGGAAGGTCGCCTGAATTGCCGCCGCCCGACAGCTATGTTGAGGCTGCCGTTCTGCTTGCCTTACAGAGCACGGAGACGTTTACCGGCCAGGTACATCACGACGCAGGCGTTATTGCCCTGCTTGCGGATGAGGAAACGAAAGACAGATGTCGAAAGCTGAATCCGGAATTCTGGTCTGCGGCGTTGGACGACGTGGGCTAGACGAGTGAACGGTGTCGCGCGCAACGATACACTAACCGGTCTGTTAGCTGCTCAGTCACCCGATGCCACCGCCGTTATCTACGGCGAAGAAAGCTTGACCTACAAAGATCTCGATACACGCAGCCGCAAGATGGCGGCTCAGCTGCAGTCGTTGGGAGTCGGGCCCGGTGACCGTGTTGCAGTGTGGTTGCCGAATACACCTGCCTATCTCGTAATCTATCTGGCCTGCACGCGGTTAGCGGCCATCGCAGTGGCGGTAAACACCAGGTATCGCGCCGTTGAGGTCACCGATATCGTGGCTCGTTCGGAAGCAAAAGTGCTGGCAACCTGGCCGGGATTTAGAAACATCGACTTCCTCGGTATTCTGGGGTCCATCGACTACCGGGCATTGTCTGCATTGGAACACGTCATCGTCTATGCAGAGGATGAGGGTGACAGTGAACCACCGCCTGGTTCAGACCGATTCACCTCACACAGCTATGCTGACCTCGTCAGTGAAACGACGGAGCCGATGCAAGCTGATCTTGCAGATCCTGATGCGGGATCGAACATCTTCACTACGTCCGGAACGACCAGAGCACCAAAATTCGTACTGCACACGCAGAAGAGTATCGTGAGGCATGCCAGAGACGTAAGCAGTCGATTGGCGATTGAAGCTGGGGCCGAGCTGCAGGTGTTGCCCCTTTGTGGCGTGTTTGGGTTCACTCAAGCCATGGCATCGATTGCCGCTGGACGGCCGATGGTGATCATGAGTGCATTTGATCCGATTCAGGCTGTTGAACTTATCGATCGTCATGAAGTGCGCTACTTGAATGCAACCGACGACATGATTGAGGCGCTTCTCGATGCTGACAAGCGGGACCAGGCTTTACCCAGCGTCCGTTATTGCGGTTTTGGTTCATTCAATACGGATCCCGAAGTGGTAATTCGTGGCGCAGAGGGTCGCAGCCTGAAATTGATCGGACTTTACGGGATGAGTGAGGTACAGGCTCTCTTTGCCATGCAGCCGGATGATCTACCCATGGAACGCCGTATGCTTGGCGGCGGCCAGCTAGTGTCCCCTGGGGCCACTGTTCGCGTGAGGGACGTTGAAAGCGGTCGGCTGAAAGGTCACGGCGAGCAGGGAGAACTGGAAATCAAGGGCCCGAGTCTGTTCGCGGAGTACTATGACAACGCGCAGGCTACCTCCGATGCCTTTACATCAGATGGTTTCTTGCGTACCGGCGATATGGGTTATACGGTAGATGAACGGAGCTTTGTGTTCCTCGCCCGAATGGGCGATGTTCTCCGATTGGGAGGATTCCTGGTCAGCCCGATTGAAATAGAAACCTATATACAGGAACACCCATCGGTGGCGGGATGTCAGGTCGTAGCAATAAACGTCGCCAAGCGAATGCGTGCTGTGGCGTTCACGACGCTGCAGCCTGATGGCGCGTTTGACGAGCAAGCCCTGATTGATTTCTGCAAACTAGGACTTGCCGGCTACAAAACACCCGTCAGGATCTTCGAGTTGGCTGATTTCCCCGTCACACACAGCGCCAACGGTACCAAGATCCAGCGTGCCAAGCTGCGCGAGTGGGCGACCGAGTGGGTCCAGAAATAGACGTAGAAAAGCCCTGGATTCCGCGCTTGAAAGTGAAACTAGCCCAGCAAATGACCTGCGATTCATGTACAATAGGCTGACATTTTGTGAAGTGAAGGCGTGATATGGCAGCTAGACCAAAAGCAGTTACTGCAAAGAAAAAGCAGTCCACGGCGACAGAGACATCCCAATCCATCGAAGAGCAAACCAAAGCTTTCCTTGCAGCAGGCGGCAAGATCCAACACATCAATGCCGGCGTCAGCGGCCAGCAGAGCATGGCCGGTCCAAAGCATATTTCTCTCGGCAACAAGCCTCGGAATAACTAAAAGCTCTCCATAAGATCAATCGATTTTGATTCGGCCGGTGATGCTATATGATCACCTCTTAGGTCACCATCTGCTCTCGATTTGATGCGCTACGCTCTGAATCGGATTGTGGTTCCTTGATCCACACGCTCTTGACACGAATACTGTACATAATTACAGTATTGCGATGCGCGCCATCCGTCTCAGGGTTAATTATCGATTGGATATCTATATCCAGGGCGACAGCACCCAGATTGGCGTGCGCCTCAGAAACGGTGACTTTCGTTACCTTCCCTGGGGCGGCTTCGTCGAAGAATCCCTCGAAGGAATCGGTCGACCTGTCAAATTGAAGGTCGACGCATACACCCTCAATAACTCATGGAACGCGGAGTGGACCGCGTTGACGGGAGGGGAGTATCTGCTTGGATCGGTGTACGAGCAGCGGGCGTATACGATCGTACCGTTTCGGGTGGTGTGATGGCCCGAGATCCCTAATTATCTCCCATACGACCCGTAACGCCTTTGGTATCGGCCGTAATCTCATGAGCTGATTCGTCCGGTCGCAATGCGCGTACAGCGGCGCCGGTCTGCCACATTTCCGAGTCACGCATCTCTTTCAGTTCAGCGTTCAGTGTATCCTGATAATTTGCCTGGCCGGTGCTGTCCAGTACGCGCGTACACTCTTCGCCGCTCTTGACGCGACCGTAGAGTCTCTCGAAGACGGGTGCAACTGCGTCCTTGAATGAGCCTTTCCAGTCGAGCGCACCCCGCTGGGCCGTGGCGGAACAGTTGCTGAACATCCAGTCCATACCGTTCTCGTCAACCAGGCGGATCAGGCTTTGGGTGAGTTCTTCGACAGTTTCGTTGAACGCTTCGCTGGGGGAGTGCCCGTTGCTGCGCAGACAGTCATATTGAGCTTCCATAACACCGGCCAGGGCGCCCATCAGAATGCCGCGTTCACCGGTCAGGTCGCTGAACACTTCATCCTTGAATGTGGTTGGGAATAGGTAGCCGGAACCGATGGCGATGCCAACGGCGATACAGCGCTCTTCTGCTCTGCCCGTGGCGTCCTGCTCGACGGCATAGCTCGAATTGATGCCGGCACCGGAGAGGAAATTTCTGCGCACGGACGTGCCCGAGCCTTTGGGGGCGACCATGATCACGTCCACGTTGTCGGGTGGTATCACACCGGTCTTGTCCCTGTACGTGATGGAAAACCCGTGCGAGAAATAGAGCGCGTCCCCCTCGTTGAGGTTCTCTTTAATGGTGGGCCAGATGATTCTCTGTGCACCGTCCGAAATCAGCATCTGGATGATCGTTCCCCGCTGGCTGGCTTCGGCGATGTCAAACAGCGTCTCGCCGGGCACCCAGCCATCCGCTACAGCCCTGTCCCAGTCCTTCTGAAACTCCTTCGCTTGGCCGATGATGACGTGGATGCCGTTGTCCTTCATGTTGAGGGCCTGAGCAGGTCCCTGGACACCGTAACCGATGATTGCCACCGTTTCCGGTTGCAGAACTTCCTGGGCTTTCTGCACCGGAAATTCACTGCGCATCACAACAGTTTCATCGATTCCACCAAAATTAATGGTTGCCATCTAATCCATCCTCTATCAGTTTGTGGTCCGCCTGTGCGCGGGAATCACGAAGGATAAACTACCTGTACTGGGTTGCAAAGCAGTATCGAATTCGGCGGCATAGAGGGAAGAAAAGCGCAGCTTCGAGGGGAAATCCCTACATTCTATGGGGAAAAAGACTTGCCATCGCACCCCTGCCTCCTATAAATTGTCAGATGTCGCGCGCTGGCGATCTATTAGTGCATACGCTAATATACCGTCAGAACAGAAGAGGGGGCAGGATCCGAATTCGTACAAAGGATCCGAATTCGTATTAGAGGGTGAACCATCACCCCAATTCGGGACGGCGCAATGCGGTCCCACCCATTGGAGGGAGTGGGTATACCGATGAAGCGACTCGACTTCAGCCCTGTAGGTGTTATTTCTGCCAAATCGTCGCTGCTGTCCAAACCACTTGCCGGATCCTGTCGTGATCGCTCTGCTTGGCTCCCGAACGTTCTTCCGCGATGAACCACAGTTGATCACGGTAGTACTCACGTTGGCAGTGGGGGCGTACCAGACTGCAAATCGAAGACCAGATTAACTGCTAAATAGGGGGTTTTATGAGAAGGAAAGCCATGCTAAGACTGCATTGCATGACGGTTGCTTGCATCAGTGCAGCGATATTATCTCTTCCCACTGTTACCGCTGAAGAGAGAGAGATTGAGGAAGTCATCGTAATTGTGACTGCGCAGCGGACCGATGAGAATATCCAGAATGTGCCCATCTCGGTGACGGCGCTTTCCGGCGAGCTGATGGAAGACAAGGGGTTGGTAACACCCTCTGATCTACAGATGAGTTCACCGAGCGTCAACTTCACGGCCACCAACTTTGGAAGTTCCAGTTTCAGCATTCGCGGCGTGGGTAGATTGGTCATCGGCGGCGAGCCGGGGGTTTCCACCCATGTCAATGAAATTGCCGTTGACACGAACCTGAATTCCATCGAGTTCTATGACATGGAACGGGTGGAGATACTTCGTGGCCCGCAAGGTACCTTGTTCGGCCGCAACGCGACCGGTGGTGCAATCAACTCCATCACCAAGCGACCCGACTTTGATGAAGTCGATGGCTTTCTCGATGTGGAAGGTGGCGATTACGGCAACCTCCGTTTCAAAGGAGCGCTGAATGTGCCACTGGGTGATAGATTTGCCGTGCGTGTGGCGGGCATGAACCTGGAGCGAGATGGCTATATAGACAATCTTGCCGCCGGCCAGGTTGGCACGGATGGCTCCCGGATTGCAGGCATAGATGATGATGTGGACGGGCGGGAGATCACCACGTTCCGCATAACGGGCGAATGGCAGATTACGGATAATGCCAATCTCTGGCTTATGTATTACGACTTCGATGAAGATGACGATCGCGCACGCATCACTAATCAGGTCTGTGTAACCAACTCACTTCCGACGACCGGCTGTCTCCCGGACGACTTCGGTTTTGAACCTGTTCATCTGCTGTCAACAACGGGTGGATTGATCTTGTGGTCAGGTGGGGGATTGCCGTTGGCGGACTCTGCACCATCCAAGTTTGCCAGACCATCGTTGGGTTTTAGGAAGATGCATACCGATTTCGAGCCGGTGTTCGAGGATGAAGAGCAGCTGTGGGCGTTTGGCTTCGATTATCAATTTAGTCAGTTCAGCTTTGAACTGAACGGTGCCTCTCAGGAGCGAGAGTACCTGTCGCGACAGGACTATCTGATGAATGTGGGCGAGACAGTATTTGACGGCACCGTAAATCTGCCCGTTTCAAGGCCCGCTGGGCGTGCCGGCGATGAGTGGTCCGGTCCCTGCAATTACAGGTCTGGTACTTCGGGCGTTCCGGGAGGCTGTACGTTGCCAATCGATGGGACATTGGTATTCGCCTATGACCAGGCGGACCAGATTTCAGAGTACTGGACGGTCGAAGCCAAGATTGCCTCGTCGTTCGACGGCAGGTTCAATTTCGTGCTTGGCACCAACGTCTACGAAAGCGAGTGGTTCGGTGACTATTATGTGCTCGGTAACAGCTTGGACGCTGCGGGCGCCTATCCCGGCTTCTTCAATAACAACGATGATCCGTCGCTGCCAAGCCGCGCAGATGGTTGGGCCGCGTTCGGTGAAGCCTATTTTCAGCTCTCTGATTCGCTGAAATTTACCGTCGGCTTGCGCTACAACGAAGATGAACGTGAGGATTTCGGAACCAGTGCATTCCTCAATTCGTTTGATCTGGATGATGCGCTGGGGGGTGCGTTGGGTGCAACGACGTTTGTTAGAGCGAGTCTGGCGGATTTCATTTTTGGTGCGCCGTTGGGTGATCAGACCGCGCTGGCGACTTTGTATGGCGTTACTGCTGCCGCGATCACAGCGGCGGAAGCAAGCGCGCCTGCCAGTGCTGAGCGAATTGGCGTTGCAGTTACGGTTCCTTCCATACCACTGGCAGCGGAAACCCGGTTTCTCACCGGTTCACCGACCTCGTTCGATTTCGATAACGTCAGTGGTCGCATCGGATTCGATTGGCACGTCAATGACAATTCGATGATCTATCTCTTCTTCTCAAGCGGCTACAAACCGGGTGGCCTGAATCCTGCAATTCCGGTCGACTTCCAGTCGACCTCTGCGTTCTCGTTTGATGAGGAAGACGTTGACGCCTGGGAACTAGGCAGCAAGAACGTCTTCTTCGATAACTCGCTGGTATTGAACGGCGCGTTCTTCCTGTACGACTACACCGGTTTGCAGGTGACACGTATCGTAAACAACAGTTCCATCAACGAGAATATCGATGCGGACATCATGGGGCTGGAGGTGGAAGCACTGTGGCGACCGTTCTCGGTTCCGAATCTGCAGATCGATGCATCCTACACCTGGATAGATACGGAAGTGCAAGGTAGCACTTCCATCGACCCGGTGAACAGGACGGCCAGTGATCCCAACTGGATACTGCTCAACAACCTTGGGCCGGGCGCATTGACCGGAACGAACTTCGTGGCAATGCGATCTGAGATCACGCCTGCGGTGATCACCGGCTGTGCAGGCTTGGGTGCAACCATACCGGTACCCAACGTAAGTTACGCAGACGGCACACCGTCACTTTGGTCACGTGCCTGTCTGGATGCATTCGGCGTGACGACTTCCGACGGCCGCCAGACCAATCTGGATGGCAATGAACTGCCGAATACCCCTGACAGCGCGTTGCAGTTTGGTGCATCCTACACGTGGGACATATCCGCAATTGCCGGTTCGCTGACGCTTCGCTGGGATTATTTCTGGCAAAGCGACTCCTTTGCCCGGGAATTCAACACCAAGGGCGATGAAATTGATTCCTGGTCTCAACACAATGCCCAACTCATCTATGAAAGCTCAGATGGGCACTGGTCTGCCAGGGCATTTGTCAGAAATCTCAAGGATGACGACAATGTCACCGGCAAATACCTGACCAGCGACACTTCGGGTTTTTTCAGGAACTACTTTCTGACCGAACCCAGAATCTTTGGCCTGTCAGTCAGGTATGATCTCTCCGGCCAGTAAGTATTGGATATCTTCTAACGCTGATAAAAGCCCGTTTTGTAACGGGCTTTTTTTTGGCGACATATGGTGTGGAAGCTGCGTCACCAGCAGCATAGAAACATCCAAAAAAGACTATGAGAAATGCCGGAAGCGTGTGACCATACGTGCCATCTCGCAACTAAACACTAGGAGCTACTATGAACCTTGAAGATCTGTCGGATGTATCTTTTGAAGTCGAGCGGGGGCTGGCCTGGATCACGATTCAACGTCCGGAAGTATACAATGCGTTTCGGGGGCGCACCGTCGATGAGCTGATCTACTGCTTCAAACAAGCCTGGGCAGATCGCTCGGTTGGTGTAATCGCGTTGACCGGTGCGGGCGATAAGGCATTCTGCACGGGGGGTGATCAGAAACAGCGCCAGGAGACGGGCAATTATGGTCCTACCGAGAGTGGTTTGTTCGAGGTGGAGACGCTGCACCGACTCATCCGTGAAATCCCCAAACCTGTTATTGCCGCGGTGAACGGGTACTCCATCGGTGGTGGGCATGTCCTGCAAGTTTTATGTGACCTCACGGTGGCCGCTGACCACGCCCGTTTCGGACAGACAGGGCCGCGCGTCGGCTCCTTCGATGCGGGATTTGGATCTGCCTACCTGGCGCGTATCCTGGGTGAGAAGCGAGCACGTGAAGTCTGGTATCTGTGTCGACAGTACGATGCGGCGACCATGCACGACTGGGGGTTGGTCAACTGCGTTGTGCCCATGGCGGAGTTGCATGACGAAGTGCGTAAGTGGGCGGATGAAATGCTCGAAAAAAGCCCGACGGCCCTCAAGGTGTTGAAACACTCTTTCAACGCCGACTCTGAATCGATCGCGGGAATCGGTGGGCTTGCATTCGACTCACTCGATCTGTTTGTGCGTACCGGTGAAGCTGCCGAAGGACTGAACGCTTTCAGCGAGAAACGCCCGCCTGATTTTTCAAAATACAGATAGATACCGCGCACGTAGCACCGCTACTAAACCTGAACTGTTAGGGAAGGAACAACAGCATGCTGATACCTCTTTGCATCGTTGTGGATCTGCTTTATGCTTCCATCATCTAAAGCGGGCAAGAGGGTGCAGATGGAAGATCTTGAAAGCAGAGTCCAAACCCTGGTCGAGTGGATGTCCGCTGCCGACAAACTGGTTGTCTTCACAGGTGCGGGCATCAGCACCGACTCGGGCGTGCCGGATTTTCGAGGCCCTGATGGCGTGTGGACCCGTAAGGACAAAGGGCTGCCGCCACACGACAAGAAGCTGGATTGGGCCAAGACAGACCCCAACCTGGCTCACGATGCTATCTTCGATCTGCAGCAGATGGGTAAGCTCGACTTCGTCATATCTCAGAACATAGACAGCCTGCATCTAAAATCCGGCATCAAGCCTGAAATCCTGGCGGAATTGCACGGCAATCTGACGCGCATGCGTTGTATCAATTGCGAGGAGACCTATGCCAAAGAGGATGGTTTGAACGCCTGTCACTGCGGTGGCGACCTCAAAAGCAGTGTGGTGGGTTTCGGCGATTCGATGCCCACAAAGGACCTGAACGACTCCTTCCAACATGCACAATATTGCGATCTGTTCGTCGTCATCGGCTCCAGTCTGGTGGTCACTCCGGCCGCAACGATTCCCCAGGTTGCGTTCGAGGTCGGTGCCAGGTTGGTGATCATTAATGACGGTGAGACACCACTCGATGGAATCGCTCATCTCCGCTTCAGCGAGCGTATCGCTGACGTCTTTCCTCCTGCAGTAGAGAGGCTCAAGAATCTGTAACAACCGTCGCAGCCACCAGTGTCATGTCGAGAGAAGAATGAACCTGTTAGCTAAGATACTGCTTCTCCTCATCTGCTCTATTGTAACGCCCCCTGCTGCACCAGCAGTCAGTGACGATCTGCTGTCCAGTGCCCGGGAGTTTGTTAGTTTCGTGCGCAGCGACGATCTGAATGCGGACAATTGCGCTGCCACCATCAACGCTATCTATTCTGACCTGTTTTCAAAGCCGGGCAACACATACAACCTGCCTGCCGTGCGCGAGAATGTCACAGCGCTTACCGAACTGACCTGGGAGATTCGATTAGCCTTAAGGCAGAGGCTGAAGCAGTTTTTCGGGGCTGGGAATCTGGGCAGACCCTGTGCCGAAGCCATCAAGACGGCGCTACGAGCTTCGCGATCTGTGGAAGAGTACCTGGTCCTCAACTTTCTCGATGTGGGTACCGTCGCGCCTCTGTCCGGTAGTTTGCCCCACCTGCAGGCAGTCGGATCATTTACAGGCCCGCAGGACCTGCAATCGGGCGACGTGCTGCTTTCCAGGGGTAATGCGTACACCAGCGCGGCGATCGCTCGTATGGGCGATAACGATACCCAGTTCAGTCACCTGTCTCTGGTCTATACCGATGAAGACCGCGAGACCTACACCATCGAGTCCTGGATTGAGGTCGGCCTGTTCGTGAAGAGATATAAAGAGGGGCACTACGGCGATGGACATGCGCGGGTGGTGGTCTATCGGTATGAAGACGCAACCCTCGCGCATCGCGCCGCGAAATATATGTACGACCTTGTGCGACAGAAAGGGTCAGAGCCGATTCCCTATGATTTTCGCATGGATGTGGACGATCCATCGGCACTCTTCTGTGCCGAAGTGGTATCGCAAGGATTTAAGAATGCCTCCGACGGCGATGTGGTGATCCCGCTTATCACCACACAGTTTCCTCTGCCGGGGGGAGACTTCAGAGAGGAAATCGGAATTGCATTCGCCGGAGGGTTTACGCCGGCGGATATTGAAATCGATCCGAGGTTCGATCTGGTGGCTGAGTGGAAGGACTACTCAAAGCTGTACGACTCCCACTTGAAAGATGCAGTGCTGACAAGGTCATTCGCGTGGATGGAAGACCCGGATCTCAACTATCGCTTTGACTATTCATGGTATGAAGCCGGCTTGACTGAATTGTTGGTGGCAGCCAGAAAGTGGTCGTGGCTTAGTGGCGTGACGGGCCTGGATAAGAGGCTGACGCAGACCATGCAACCTTCGGCCATCAACGTCTTCTGGGCTCTGGACCGTACCATGGAAGCTATATACCAATATCTGAAATCGGCGGACGCGGATTTCAGAAGAGACAAGCGCAGAGGCATGATCGTCAACGAGCTTTACGCAAGCTTGGATGAGTTACGCCTGCAGGACTACAACCGCTACGAGAGGGAGAGGGAGGGGATCATCTTTCACGAGTACTTTCGACCGGTGAGCGAATGACTGGGTATGGGACATTCTTCTGATGCAGAGTTGTGGTACATTTCCTGCCACTACATATTCGTCACAACCAGAATGACCGATGGAGCCTATCGTGCAAGAGTTCAACAATATCGTTTACCAAGTCGAAGACGGCCGGGCCAGAATCACACTGAATCGTCCTGAAAAGCTCAACGCCTTGTCCCATGATCTGCTCTATGAACTGCAGGAGGCACTGTGGGAAGCCGACGACAATCGCGACGTGCACTGTGTCATCATCAGGGGGGAAGGGCGTGCATTCTCCGCAGGTTATGATCTGACCGGCCCACGCCCGCGGGAAGGATTCTCGCGGGTCCGATCGGCTGACAACAGGTACCGTGGTGGCACGATGGTGGACGATGATGCTTGGCAGATGGAAAAGAGTCAGCGCTACCGGATGGCGTTGTTCGATATGCACAAGCCGAGCATTGCCCAGGTTCACGGCTACTGTCTGGCCGGCGGTACCGATGTTGCACTGCTTTGCGACATGATCATCGCTGCTGACGATGCCACCATTGCCTTCCCGCCTGCCCGCGAAATGGGTACCCTGCCAAATAACATGTGGCTCTACAACGTGGGACCACAATGGGCCAAGCGTCTGACGATGACCGGAGATTCAGTTACCGGAGCTGAAGCACAACAGATTGGACTTGTTCTGAAAGCGGTACCTGCAGAGATGCTGGAACGTGAAGTGGAGCAACTGGCTGACCGTCTGGCACTGATCGACCCGGACCTGCTCAGCGCCAATAAGAGAATCATAAACCAGGGACTGGAACTGATGGGTGCTCGAACACTGCAGCGCATGGCGGTGGAGGCCGATGTCAGAGGCCACAACGCTGCTGCGGCGAGAACATGGGGACAGAAGGTGAGAGACATGGGACTCCGAGCCGCCCTGCGGGATCGGGATGGCAAATTCGGTGATGGGCGCGCCAGGGTGAATGGCCCTGAGATCAGGGATGCAGAGGGTAGGCTGGTCGAGGCGCAAGCAGGCAGCAAGAGAAAGGCCGCCAAGAAGAAAGTGGTCCCTGCAGCGAAGAGGGCGGGCAAGAAGAAAGCTGTCACGAGAAAGGCGGCCGCCAAGAAGCGACCGGCGGCCAAGAAAAGAAGTCGACGCTAGCCGAATAGGACACCGTTAACCTGCTGAAGACGCCTATATGGGCCTTCAGTCATCCACCGGCAAGTCATCCCGCATTCCCATTTATCGTCTATACTCAAGTCACTGTATAAAAATACATGGCAGTCGTACTCCATTGTGTACGGTCCCAAATCCGTTAATGTACCGCTGACCCTGTAGACTGAATGAATTGAAGGATGTGAAGTGATGAATTGTCCGAAGTGTGCGGCAGAAATGCTGGAGTTAACGGTAAGTACCCTAACAGGAAAAGTGGTAGTCGATCGCTGTACGAATTGCAGCGGAATCTGGTTTGACCATGGTGAGGCGGAAGCTCTAAAGGAGAAATGGGGATCAGAATACATCGATTGTGGTGATCCCAAGGTTGGCCGACTCTACAACACCATGCGAGACATAAGATGCCCCATCTGCCGTCAAAAGATGGCGCAACGATCTGACGAGAGACAACCCCACATCCAATACGAAGTGTGCGATAAAGACGGCATGTTTCTGGATGCCGGAGAATACACCGACTATGCCAATGAGACCGTGGCAGATCTGTTCAGAGGTCTTTACGCTCAGATACAGGAACGATTTCTGAACAGGAACGAAGGTCGTCGAGTGTAGAATCTGGTGATGCCCAATCACCGTCGCGAATCGTCTACAGACTAGACAAATAAGTCTCCTCCAATCCCAATCATTCATGCGACAATTCGGTTGCCGGTGGCTGATGCCACCGGCCAGTCGTCTGGATGTAACGGGAGTTTGCCATGAGCGTGCGGCAGATCGCAAAGAAAATGGTAGATGACACCGATACCTTGTCGGGTCGAGTATTCAACTATGTGATCTACATTCTGATCATCCTGTCACTGGTATCGTTCTCCATTGAAACGCTACCGGGAATTCCAGAAGACTTGGATACGGTTCTTGGCTATCTCGAAGTAGTGGTGATCCTCATATTCACTCTCGAGTATCTGCTCAGACTGTGGACCGCCGATCAAAAACTCGTTTTCATGTTCAGTTTCTTCGGGCTGATCGATCTGATCGCTATACTGCCGTTCTATCTAACGATCGGGATCGATCTTCGATCGGCGAGATCCTTTCGATTGTTGCGACTCTTCATACTGCTTAAGATCTTCAGATTCAGCCAGGCGTCGAGAAGACTGATCGATTGCATCATGCTGGTGAGGGAGGAACTGATACTGTTTGCGTTTCTCACGCTGATCCTGCTGTGGTTATCCGCAATCGGCATCTACTATTTTGAACACGACGCTCAACCGGATAAATTCGAATCTGTCTTTCACTCTTTGTGGTGGGCTGTTGCCACGATCACAACAGTAGGCTACGGCGACGTCTATCCCGTTACGATTGGCGGCAGATTGTTTACGTTCATCGTGCTGCTGATAGGGATGGGCGTGATCGCTGTGCCCGCGGGCTTGCTGGCCGCTTCGCTAACCAGAATTGTACAGCGCGAACGAGAACAGGAGGAAGAGCAGCAGCGACAGGAAGGTCTGGATTGAACGGGGCTTTACTAACGACCGAAAGGCCATCAAAATATCCCTGAGAAGAGCTCTTTACCCGCCGGGGCAAATATGCGAACCCTACCCTGTATTCTCCTGCTACTCCTTGCACTCCCCATGGCCGCTGCTGACCTGAAGACGATTCAGTTGCAGGACGGCAGTAGTCTGAAAGGTGAAGTCATATCTCTGCAGAACGGCGTGTATACCATACGCACGTTGAGTCTGGGGCTGATTACCCTGGATGCAGCCAGGGTGATCTCCATCAACCCCGGGCATACCGGCTCCGGGGGCACCGGCGCCAGTGTAATAACGGGCACGCCCGCAGTGGGGGCCGCAGAACTGGACGCCGTCAAACAACTGATGGTGAGTAACGGCGATATCATGGCTACCATATTGGAGTTGCACAACGACCCCCAGTTACAGAAGGTGCTGTCTGATCCGGAGATAATGCGAGCGGTTCAAAACCTGGATATCGAAGCGTTGGCCAACAACAGAAAATTCACGCAACTGCTGAACAACCCAAAGATCAAGCAGATCCAGAGGCAAGTTCATCCATAGCGAAGAGAGCACCTTGACTTCCTGGTCAGCGAAGAAGTTGGGCGAATCATGTACCTGAAACTTGCTGTCTCTCTCGCGTTGATATCCTGGATACTGCTGGAAACTTCTAGCCAGGGCATTCAGGTTTCACTCCTTTTTGTAATTGGTTGCGGTCTCGGCATTTCCCTCTATCACGCTTCGTTTGGATTTGCAGGAGCCTACCGTCGACTGTTCGAAGAGAAGGATATGTCGGGCGTGACAGCTCAGCTCGTCATGTTGGCTATTGCAACAATCCTCTTTGCTCCCGTTCTTGCGCAGGGGCATGCTTTTGACCACGGTGCAGTCGGTGCGATGGCTCCTGTGAGCCTTTCCATGGCGTTGGGCGCCTGTCTCTTCGGCGTTGGCATGCAGATGGGCGGTGCCTGTGCCTCAGGAACGTTGTTTACAGGCGGTGCTGGAAACCCACGCATGCTGCTATTGCTGTTTTTTTTCTGTATCGGCGCATTCCGTGGCAGTCTCGACCTACACTGGTGGAATCAGTTACCAGGCACCGAGTCGGTGTCGCTTGGCGAGTTGCTTGGCTGGGAAATCATCGTCCCGCTGCAATTACTGCTGCTCACATTCATCTACCTGCTGATGCGCTGGCGCGGTTGTCGTGAGGACAGAGATTCCTTGATGAAGAACTGGATTGGCTGGAAGCGTCTCCTCATCGGGCCCTGGCCACTGCTCCATGGCGCAGTAGCCCTGGCACTGTTGAACTGGGCGGTACTGGTCACGGCGGGACACCCATGGACGATAACCTGGGGCTTCACCCTGTGGGGCGCAAAGCTGGCGGTCCTTACCGGTTGGGATCCTTCGACCAGCAGCTTCTGGACCGGGGGATTCCAGCAGGCGGCGCTCACCAACTCCCTACTTGCCGACACCACATCGCTGATGAATTTCGGGATTATGCTTGGCGCTCTCGCGGCTTCAGCACTGGCCAAGAGAGAACAGGTCGCTGTCGAGTGGCGCCTGCGATCTACCCTCGCGGTCGTATCTGCAGGACTACTGATGGGATATGGTGCCAGGCTGGCATATGGGTGCAATATAGGCGCCTTCTTTAGTGGCGTCGCCTCCGGCAGCCTGCATGGCTGGATCTGGATTGTGTGCGCGATGTCCGGCATTTATCTAACTATCAAGATCAGTCGGTTGTTGAAGATCGACTAGGATGAGCAGACTCAGTTTGTCTATTCGCCACCCAATCCATTGGTTTATGACAAATTCCCTTGCTAGAATATCACTCTCTGGAAACGGGGCCGTAGCTCAGCTGGGAGAGCGTCGCGTTCGCAATGCGAAGGT
>CEPV01094526.1_pt1 | contig 20314 bp, 16 predicted proteins | sample 530451 | NCBI WGS metagenome assembly CEPV01 (sample SAMEA2620097, study PRJEB7988) | marine metagenome | isolation source: saline water (ENVO:00002010), including
ATCAACCTATAGCTTCCAGATGCCTTACTTTATGAAAAAACTAAATCCAGAAATGGATGTTAGGGTTTTTGTTTTTGGCGAAGAAAAAGGCGAGGAAGAGATTGATGGTTTAAAAATCTATAGGTTTAAGAAAATATCAGCTCTTAATACGGGGAAAATAATTTTCCGAATTATTAAAGATGGTAATTTTGACGTTATTCATGCTACTACTTTATTTCCTGTAGCTTTTTTCGTCACTGTGTTTTCTAAATTATTTAGAATTCGTTCATTCTTAACAGTCTATGGCACAGAAGGAATGACAGTTCGAGGCAGTTTGATCACTAGAACCGTTAAATATTTGACCTTTATTTTGATGAATGGAATTTTTCCATTTAGCCAGTCAACTAACCGCTTAATGCTTAAAAGATATCGGTTGATTAATAAGAATAAGTCTAAGGTGGCTTATCCTTGTATTTCTAAATCTGCCCCTCAAAAAAAGCTTGATGTTCGGAAGAAGTTTAATATTGATCAGGATGATTTTTTAGTTCTTTTTGTCGGCCGCCTAGTTGAAAGAAAAGGAGCGCTTGATCTAATTAAGGCGGTCGAGAAAACAGCTGATCAGAAAATTAAATTGATTTTAGTCGGCGGGGGCGAGCAAGATCAAATGGCTGCTTATGTGGCTAAACATAATTTAACTAACCAAGTCTATTTTGCTGGTAGCGTTGAACGAGAAGAAATTTTAAACTATTATCAAGCAGCTCAGGTTTTTTCTATGCCATCTTTTTTTGATAAAACTAGAGATGATATTGAGGGATTAGGCATTGTTTATTTAGAAGCTCAAATTAATGGAGTGCCGGTGATTGGTACTAGAAGTGGAGGTATTCCTGAAGCGATTGATAGTAATAAGAGTGGTTTTATAGTGGAGCCTCGAGATATTTCAGCTTTAGCTGAAAAGATTAAACTATTAAGACAAGATAAAGAATTATATCAAGTAATGAGCAAAAGAGCAGTTGAGTTTGTTAAAAAAGAATTTAATTGGCAGAAAAATATTTCTCAGCATTTAGATTCATATTTTAAAAATTAATGATTGATATTGTTTTGATCAACTTAAATCGGATTAATAAAGTTGGTATTTTTACTTTAGCTAGTTATTGTCGTTCTAAATCATTAAAGGTTAAGATTATCGATGGTTGTTATGAAGGGATATTATCTAAATTTAAAGAATTGAATGATCAGCATCAGATTTTGGCCGTTGGCTTAACGGCCACGACTGATGCGATTGAGGCGGTAATTAAACTAGGGGCTAAGCTAAAACAAATTAATCCTAATTTATTTTTAATCTCCGGCGGTTATCATAGTACTATTTTACCAAAGGAAACTTTAGGAAATTCTGATTTTGATATTGCTGTAGTTCGGGAGGGGGAAATTACTTTAGCAGAAATATTATTTAAATTAAAAAAAGGCGTTTTTCCGACTAAAGAGCCGGGCTGTTATGAAAAAATTGATCACCAATTAATTTTTAATGATTACCGTTCTTTTGTGGCCGAGCTTGATTCATTGCCCTATCCAGCCTATGATTTAGTGGATATAAAAAAATACTTTCATGCTATTAGAAAGGAGGGCGGGTTAGAAAAAGTAATTGTTTTATTAATTTCCAGGGGTTGCCCCTTTGATTGTGTTTTTTGCGGCTCTAAGAATATGTGGTGTCGGCAATTTAGAATGTATAGTGTAGATTATGTGATTAAGCTGGTTAATCAGCTGATTGGAGAATATGACATTGATGGCATTTCATTTTTAGATGATGAATTGGTAACTAATCGGAAATACATTTCTCAGTTATGCAATCGGTTTATATCTGAAGGCATATCCAGAAAAATTAAATGGTCCTGTCATTCTCGGGTTAGTTCTATTAATTTAGAAGTTTTGGAAAAAATGAAGCAGGCTGGTTGTATTTTAATCAGATTTGGCTTGGAATCCGGTTCAGAAAACATTTTGTCCTATTTAAAGAAGAATACGGTCAAAACAACTCAAGCTTATGAGGCGATTAGTTTATGTAAAAAGGTTGGTATTCCTTGTTTTGGTTCTTTTATTCTTGGCTCTCCAGATGAAACTGTGGACGATGTTTTAAAAACAATAGATTTTATTCAGAATTCAGGATTGAGTTCAGCTGATATTTTTTCTTTAGTGCCTTATCCAGGAACCGATATTTATCAATTTGCTCAAAAGCATAATTTAATTAAAAAAGATATTCAATGGAAAGATTTTAAAATTGAGGGCGATCAAACTCATTCCGTGCTTAATACTTTTCATTTTACCGCTCAGCAAATTGATCAAATCAGGTCATATATTGATTTAAATATTATTGATCGGTTAAATAACGGCTTGGCTTTTAAACGATTAAATCATCGGGAAGAAATAGGGAAAATTTTAAAGGGAAATTTGTCGAAAACAGAGTTTTCTTGGCAAGGCAGGCAAATAATTAAATTAAGGAAAATTTTAAGAAAAATTAAAAAAGCTATTTTTCATCCTGGATTGGTTATAAAATGGGCGCAACAGAAAATTTAAAGTGATCGTTTCCAAATGCGCGCTCCGAAAACAAAGTTTTTAAAATCGCTTAGCCCTACTCTTGCTTTGCCTGCCTGCCGGCAGGCAGGCAAGAGCAGCGCGCCCACGCCTACGATTCCAAAAACCTGTTTTCTTCGCGCGAAACTTAGAATCATCGTTAATATATTATGATTATAAAATTTCTAAAATCACATTGGTTAATTCTGTTAATTATTTTATTGGCTTTTATTCTGCGATTCTGGGGGAGCTGGTATGGCTTGCCTGGTCTTTATGTGGGTGATGAAAAATCAATTGTCGGCGGGGCATTGAAGATGATTTATCAGCACAATATTTTTCCAGTTTTAGAGCCGGAAGTTTTTCGTCTTTTATATTATTCAGTTTGTATTCCTTGGATTTATTTAATTTTTTTCGTGCCCTATGCAATTTTTGTTTATTTAACCGGTGATTTTAGTTCCTTAGCTCAAATTAGAGATCAGTTTATTATGGATCCATCAGTCTTTTTTATGATTGCCCGGGTGATTAGCGTTTTGGTTGCGACGGGCGCGGTTTTTCTAGCTTATTTGGCCGCTAAAAAGATATTTAACAAACGAGCTGGGATAATAGCTGCTTTGTTATATGGAGTTAGTTTTTTGCCAGTTCATCAGGGTCATTTTTCTAAGCATTGGAGTTATGGCACTTTTTTTGGTCTGTTGGTTCTTTATTTTGTTTTTGTCGTATTGGAAAATCCGAGCCGGCGAAATTATATTCGGAGTGGCATTATAGTTGGTTTGGCTTTTTTCTGTGATTATATCTTTGCTCTTTATGGTTTATTGGTTGTTGGGGTTCATTTTTTATTTCCTGGTTCTTTTAAAAAAAAGCTTTTTGATAAAAAGTTGTGGTTGTTTTTAATAATTGCTTTAGCTATGGCCATATTAACTGTTTCTTTTTACCCACAGGAATTTTATCGTTTAACTATGGGCGAGGATTCAACTGCTACTGGGGATAAAAGTATTTTAGGGTTTTTAGAAACATTTTTTGAAATGATTAAAGCGCTTTATTATCTGGCCACTTTTATTTTTATCCCAGCTTTATTCGGCTATGTATTTTTATTTTTCAAAGACAAGAAAAAATTCTTTTTATTAATCTTTATTCCTTTATTTTCTATTATTTTATATTATTTATTACTTCATTTTGAACCAAGGTATATAATGTTGTTTTTGCCGATTTTAGCCGTTGTAGCTGGATTTGGCTTAGATCAGATATTTAAGTTTTTAAAGATAAAATCTAATTTATTAGTTGGTTTAATTGTTTTAGCAATCGTCTTTATTCCTTTAAAAAATGCGATTGTTTTTGATTTGATGATCAGCCAAACCGATACTAGGAATTTGGCCAAAGATTGGGTGGAAGCTAACATCCCCAAGGGCTCTAAGATTATTACTAATTCTTGGGAATTTAATTTAATTAAGAATCAAGAATGTTTACATCAACAGCAGCAGATTAATAATATGAGCTTAAGGAGTAGGGATTATGTTATGATGAACAAACCCTTTGAAGATAGCTATTGTGTTTGGCAACTTGATTTAATTAAGGTTTTGCCTCAAAATATAGATGAATACCAATATTATTTAGTGGATTCTCTTACGGGTCGGCGTTCTGCTTATTTAGGTGAATTATTAATTGAAAGAGGGGAATTAATTAAAAAATTTGAAGGAGGGTCCTTGGGTCCGATTGAACAAGATGCAACCAGATTTGTTCATCAACGATTAAAAGAGCAAGCTCTAGGGCCAACCATTGAGATTTATAAATTAAAATAATCAATAGTTTGTATTCTATTTTTGCGCTCCGAAAACCAAATTTTCTGAATCGCTTAGCCCTATTTTCGCTTCGCCCGCCTCGCGTCGGCTCGCCTCCGCGAGTCGAGGCGGGCTCAAACAGCGCGCCCACGCCTACGATTCAAAAATTTGTTTTCTTCGCCTAAACCCTAGAGCGTTTCATTAGATTAATATTTACATGATACAATTAAAAAAATTAAATTTAGGTTGCGGTCAATTTCCTAAACAGGGTTATGTTAATTTAGATATTAGTTCAAACGCTAAAGCAGATGTTTCTCATAATCTAAATGAGTTCCCCTATCCTTTTGAAGATAATAGTTTTTCATTAATTGAGGCCGATCATGTTTTAGAACACTTGGGTGATTCAGCTAAGGTAATGAAAGAATTACATCGAATCTTAGAACCGAATGGGAAATTAATTATTAGGGTGCCTCATTTTAGTCGGGGTTTTACTAATCCTGATCATAGGGCTGGTTTTGATATTTCTTTTCCTTTTTGGTTTTCTTCTAAATTTCAGGCTTGGTATGTGGGATTTGAGTTTAAGTTAAGAAAAACAAGGTTAACTTGGTTTGCTCAACCTTATTTTAAAAAAGAGCTTTTCCCGATTCTTAATTATCCTTTAAGGGTAGTTGGGGGAATATTAGATTTTTTAGCTAATTTATCCCCAGCTTTTTGTTCTAGAATATGGTGTTATTGGGTAGGTGGTTTTGAAGAAATCGAATTTATTTTTATAAAACCAAAATAAGATCATTAAATTTTATAGATAATTAAAAGTCCTTGAAAAAGGGCTTTTTTCGTGGTATTTTAATAATATATGTGTGGCATAACTGGTTATGTTGGTTTTGGTAATAAAGAAATTCTAGAAAAAATGAATAAAGCCTTGATTCGTCGAGGACCTGATGATCAGGGATTTTTTGTTGAAGATAAAATAGGATTAGCGCATCGTCGTTTGAGTATTATTGATTTAAAAACAGGCGATCAGCCAATGGCTAATGAAGATGGGACAATTTGGTTAATTTTTAACGGGGAGATATATAATTTTGTAGGATTGAGGGAGGATTTAAAGAAAAAAGGTCATCAATTTAAAACTGAAAGCGATACTGAAGTAATAGTTCATCTTTATGAAGAAAAAGGCGAAGATTTTTTAAAAGAGTTAAATGGTATGTTCGCTTTAGCTCTTTGGGATAAACGGAAGAAGAAATTGATTCTAGGTCGTGATCGCCTTGGACAAAAGCCACTTTATTACAGTTTAGTTAATGACAATTTGATTTTTGGTTCAGAATTAAAGGCTTTGTTTGAATATCCTTTAATAAAAAAAGAAATTGATTTTAATAGTTTAAATAAGTATTTAATTTATGAATATGTGCCTAGTCCTCAAACAATTATTAAGGATGTTAGAAAATTAGAGCCTGGTCATATTTTAATCTATCAAGATAGACAAGTTAAAAAATACCCTTATTGGCAAATTAAATTTAATCAATTAGAAAAATCGCAAGACCATTTTGCTAAATTTGAATCTTTATTAGAAGATGCAGTTAAAAAGCGTTTAATTGCTGATGTGCCTTTGGGCGTTCTTTTATCCGGCGGGATTGACTCTTCAACTATCAGCTATTTTGCCCAAAAAAATTCTTCTAAAAAAATTAAGACTTTTTCCATTGGTTTTACTGATAAATCTTTTGATGAATCAACCTATGCTCATCAAGTAGCTAAATTTTTAAAAACTGAACATTATTACAAGGATTGTACTCCTAATGATTTGTTGGATTTAGTAAATGATATCGCTGAAATTAATGCTGAACCGTTAGCTGATGCTTCAATCATTCCTACTTACTTGTTATCAAAGTTTACTCGTCAAAAAGTAACCGTTGCCTTGGGCGGTGACGGAGGTGATGAATTATTAGCTGGTTATCCAACTTTCCAAGCTTTAAAATTTGCTAAACTGTTTCGTGTTTTGCCTAGGATAGTTAGAAAAACCATTCAAAAAACAGCTAGTTATTGGCCGGTTTCTTTTGACAACATTAGTTTAGATTTCAAGATTAAAAGATTGCTTTCGGGCTATGATTATTCTCCAGAGATTCAGAATCAAATTTGGTTAGGATCTTTTACCCCATTACAAAACCAAAAGCTATTTTTACCAGATATAGCTAATCAAATTGATTTTAATCAGAGTTTTTCAGAACTTAATCAATTTACTCAAGAAGTTAAAGACGAATCTTTAGAGAATCGATTAATTTATCTTTATTTAAAACAATACTTAACAGATGATATTTTAGTTAAAGCTGATCGAGCATCAATGTTTGCTTCCTTAGAAGTCAGAGCTCCTTTCCTAGATTATCGTTTAGTAGAATTTGTTAATTCTCTGCCTTATCATTTAAAGTTAAAAGGTTGGACAACTAAATATATTTTAAAGCAGGTAATGAAAGGTAAATTACCCGATAATATTATTAATCGACCTAAAAAAGGTTTTGGTATTCCAGTAGCTAAATGGATAAGAAAAGAGTTAAAAGGGCTTGCTTTAGAGCTTCTTGAAGAAAGTAAGATAAAAAAACAAGGAATTTTTAATTATCCTTACATTAAACAATTACTTAATGAACATTTTTCTGGTCACCGGGACAATCGTAAGTTAATTTGGACCTTAATGATTTTCCAAATGTGGCAGGAAAAATGGATGAAATAATATGGCTTCAGAAAAACGTTTTGGTTATGAGTGGCAAAAATATCATAAGATGGACCTTAATCATCAAAATCAATTTGTTGAATGGATTTTGCCATTTAAACCAGATATTTTTAAAGATAAAAAAGTTTTAGATGCTGGTTGCGGTATGGGCCGTAATAGCTATTGGGTTTTGAAGCATGGGGCTAAAGAATTAGTTGCTTTTGATAATGATGAACGAACAGTTCAAGCAGCTAAGAATAATTTGGCTCATTTTAAAAATGCTCGAGTGGAGGAAAAAAGTATTTATCAAATAGATTATCAGGATGAATTTGATATTTCTTTTTCTATTGGAGTAATTCATCATTTAGAAGATCCTGATTTAGCTATTAAAAACTTAGTCAAGGCAACTAAGCCCGGTGGCTTGGTTCTAGTTTGGCTCTATGGCTATGAGAACAATGAATGGATCGTTAAATGGATTAGCCCTTTAAGAATTAATTTAACTAGTAAATTACCTATTGGTATGGCTCATTTATTTTCTTATTGTCTTAGTATCCCCTTGTATCTTTTTGTTAAAGTTTTTCCTCAAAAATCTCCTTATTTAAAATTACTTTCTCAATTTAAATTTAACCATACCCATTCAATTGTTTTTGATCAGTTGTTGCCTAAGATTGCTAAGTATTACAAAAAAGAAGAAGCCCGACAACTTTTAGAAGGGAAAGGACTAGAAAATATTGAGATCAATCAAGTTAATAAAAAAAGTTGGACCGTTTACGGTTATAAAAAATGAAAATAACTTATTTAGCTAATGTTAGAATACCAACTGAAAAGGCCCATGGGGTTCAGATTATGAAAATGTGTCAGGCCTTTAAAAAAGCTGGGATTGAGGTTGAATTAGTAGTTGCTAAAAGAGTTAATCCTGATTATGAGAAAATAGATACTTTTGATTATTACAAGATTCCTCAAAAGTTTTCTATTGTGCGACTTTGGCTACTTGATTTAGTTAATAGAGAAATGTCCTTAAAAGGTTTTTCAGTTATTATTCAAAATACTACTTTTGCCATATCGGCATTTTTTTATTTTCTATTTAAAAAAACAGAAATGATTTATTCTCGTGATGAGTTTAGTTTGTTTCTTTTAAGTTTTTTAAAAAGGAATTTAGTTTTGGAATTACATGCTTTTCCTCAATCAAAATTCTTTTTATATAAATGGTTATTTAAAAGAGTTAAAAAAATTATTGTTATTAATAATAAGTTGAAGGAGTTGATTATTGGTTTGGGTGTAAAACCAGGTAAAATTCTAGTAGCTCATGATGGAGTTGATTTGGAACAGTTTGATATTGAAATAACTAAAACAGAAGCGAGAAAAAAATTGAATTTACCTTTAGATAAAAAGATTGTTATTTATGCTGGTCTTTTTGACGAGTGGAAAGGCTATTTAACTCTTTTGCAAGCTACGAAATTTTTTGATAATAAGGAAATAAAATTAGTGATGATTGGTGGGCTTGAAAAGCAAGTAGAAAAATTAAAAAAAGAGTATCCCCAAGTTATTTTCTTAGGATACTCGCCATATACAGATTTACCCATAAATCAAAAAGCAGCTGATGTTTTGGTCATTCCTAATAGTGGCAAAATGGCTATTTCTAGATACTATACCTCGCCTTTAAAGTTATTTAGTTATATGGTCAGTCAGCGACCAATTATTGCTTCAGACTTACCTTCTTTAAGGGAGATTTTGAATGAAAACAATGCTATTTTAGTCGAATCTGACAATCCTAAGGCTTTGGCCCAGGGTATTGAGGTTGCCTTGAAAAAAGCCGATTTTTCTGCTAAAATTGCAGAAAAGGCCTATCAAGACGTTCAAAAATATACTTGGCAAAAAAGAGCTAAGAATATTTTGAGTTTCATTAAAAATGATAAATTGGCTTAAACAAAATAAAGTAGTTGTTATTTTATTTCTTTTGGCTCTATTGCCTCGTTTGATTTTTATGCTGATCGCTTTTTTTACTTTGGGCGATCACGGTTTTATTAAAGGAGCTGATATTTATTTAGATGCTGGATTGAATCTATTAAAACATGGGGTTTTTACTAATAGTTCAATTTTGCCTTTGACGCCAGATTCTTTTCCAGCTCCAGGTTATCCAATTTTACTTGGTATTTCTTGGTTGATTATTCCTAAATATATTTTTATTGTTTTTTGGCAGAATATATTGTATTCATTATTTATTGTTTTAGTTTATAAATTTGCTCGTTTATTCTTTAATAATTTTGTTTCGTTAGGCGCCGCTCTTTTAATGATTTTTGAACCATTTAGTTTTTTTTGGTCTAATGTGGTTATGTCGGAAACGCCTTTCCTGTTGTTCTTTATGGCTAGTATTTACTTTTTAGCTTTATTTTGGAAAGAACAGAAATGGAAATTCATTATTTATTCAGCTATTTTATTAGCTTTAGCTTCATTAGTTAGGCAGGTTACAATTTTCTTTTTCCCAGTTATTTTAATTAGCTCAATGGTTATGCTTTGGGGAAAGATTAGCTGGCCTAAATTAGCTAAATATCTATTTGTTTATTTAACAATCTTTTTAATGGTAATTTCTCCTTGGGTTGTTAGGAATAAGCTTTTAGCTGGTAATTTTACTATTTCCAACCAAACTCAATTTTTGTATTTTCATTTTGTGGTGCCAGAAATTTTATCTTTAACTAGGGGGATTTCCATGGTTGAAGCAGAGGCTTATTTAGAAGATTTGGCCGTGCAAAAAGCCGGAGCAGATAATTTTGATCAAATTGCTTGGAAGGATGAATATATCCTTGTTTTAAAAGAGGTCAGTTCTTCGGCAATTAAAGATCAACCTTTTACATACTTGAAATGGCATTTAATTAGGGCCTTACCGGTTTTTACTAATTCTGGCTGGATGAATATTTTATCTTTTTTCAACGTTAATTTAGAGCAAGCTTCATCAGTCAATCTTTCAAGTTTATTTATTCAAGGTGATTGGTCAAAATTAAGTTCTACTTTAAAGGATAATCCTTTTTTCTTGATTAGATTATTAGGAATTGGTTTTTGGGCTTTAATTAATTTGGTTGCTTTGGGCGGTTTGATTTTTATGCTTTTAAGAAAGAATTTGTTTAAAATTGGTTTGGTGCTGTTGATGATTATCGGTTATTTTGTTTTTGTTTCCAGCTGGGCAGCTATGGCTCGATTACGCCTACCTTTCCAGCCATTCCTTTTTATTTTCTTTATTTACGCGATTTATAGATTTTATGAAAACAAGTATTGTTATTCCAACCAGAAATGAAGAGAGGATGATGAAAGAGATTATTGAATTATGTCGGCCTTTTGGCGATGAAATTTTAGTAATTGACGGCCATTCGACTGATCAGACTAGAGAGATTGCTCAATCTCTTGGTGGGCGGGTTATCTTGGATAATGGCAAAGGTAAAGGGGCTGGTTTAAGGTTGGGGTTTAAAGAGGCTCAGTATGAGATCATTGTTTTTATTGATGCGGATGGGTCTCATGATCCTAAAGATATTCCTGCGATGATTGCTCCGATTCAACAAGGCCAGGCTGATTTGGTGGTTGGTTCGAGGATGCGGGGCGGCAGTGATGAACTTCACGGCGATATCGGAAAATTTATTAGGGTGGTTGGCAGCGATATTATTACTTTAAGTATTAACTATCGTTTTGGCGTTCGATTGACAGATACTCAAAACGGCTTTCGGGCAATTAGGAAGCAGGTGGGATTGGATATAGGGCTTAAGGAGGACATTTTTACTATAGAGCAGGAAATGATTATGAAAGCTTTGAAAAAAGGGTATCGGGTTAGCGAGATTCCGGCTCATGAGTATCAGCGTAAATATGGAGAATCGGGCATTGTCGTCTGGAAAGTCGCCCATCGCTATGTCTGGTGTTTAATTAAAAATCTTTTTTAATGAAAATATTATTTATTAATCCTCCTTCAGAGAATGAGAAAGTTTGGGTTCGCGAAGGGCGGTGTCAGCAGTTTGATATTTGGGGCGCGCCTTTTCCGCCTTTGACTTTAGCTTATTTAAAAACTCAAATTAAGGATATTTCAAAAGCTTTAGTCTTGGATCCAGGTCCAGCCCGAATGAGCCATACAGAAACGTTCAAGGCGATTAAAGATTTTCAGCCGGATTTAATGATTATGAGCGTGACCACGCCTACTTTTAACAATGATTGTAATTGGTTTGCTAAAAAAGTTAAGCAAATGATACCCAAGATTGTTATCGGAGCGGTTGGTATTCATGTTATGGCCTTGCCTCAAGAATCACTTCAAAATGCTGGTAGTCTGGATTTTGTTTTTATTTCAGAGGCAGAAGCAGTGATTAAGGGTGTCGTTCAATCTTTAGCTAGTGGTTCTTTGGTTGGCGTTGAGGGGGTGGCTTATAAAAATAGACAAGGAAAAGTAGTTATTAATAACCGGGTGGCCTTTTCCGGGAATATAGATGATTATGGATTCCCTGACTGGGGCGATATTGATTTTGATAATTATCGTTTACCCGTAAAAAATAGGCCCTTTTCTTTAATATCTTTTTCTCGAGGCTGTCCTTATGCTTGCACTTTTTGTGCTGCTAAGACTTATTACGGTCAAAGATTAAGAAAACGATCAATTAAAAAAATAATTGAAGAGATTGATTATAACTTGGAATTGGGCGTAAAGGATTTTTTGTTTTGGACAGAATTGATTAGCGCTGACCGAGCTTATTTAGAAGAATTTCTTGATACTTTAATGTCTCAAGGATTAGATCAGAAGATTGATTGGGTTTGTAATTCTAGGGTAGATCAGCTTGATCCAGAATTATTTGCTAAAATGAAAAAAGCCGGCTGTTGGCAAATAGCTTTCGGTTTAGAGTTTGGCACAGATAAAATGCTTAAAAAAGTGAATAAGGGCGGTCAGGCGACAATAGAAGTAGGTAGGCGGGCAGTTAACCAGGCTGACAAGGCTGGTTTAGTGGTAGATGGCCATTTTATTATGGGCTATCCAGGGGAAACTTTGGCCGATATGGAACAAACAATTAGATTTGCTGTTTCTTTGCCTTTGACCTTCGCCCATTTTTATTTAGCTGCTCCTTTTCCTGGATCTGCTTTATATGGTCAAATTAAGGGGAATTTTCAATCAGCTGATTTGTGGAATAAAATATCCCAAGATCAACATGTTTTATCTGGTTCAGGGTATTCAGAGAGTGATGTTAAAATTAAGATAAGTCGGGCTTACAAAAAATTCTATTTATCATTAAGTCGGGTTTATAAGATATCTAAGGCAGCTAAGGGAATTAAGGAAAAAATTAATTTAATAAAAACAGGCATGGTTTTTATTTTGGATATATTAAAAATAAAGTAATATGTTTAAAATCGTTATTGTTATTTGCGCCTTATGCGCTAATGTAGTTGCTCAATTAATCTTAAGGAAAGGGATGATGAATATAGAGATTAATAGTCTTTCTTTTTCTAAGTTGCTTGAAATAGCTAGTTCATTTTATGTTTGGGCTGGACTTTTCTTTTATGGGATTAGCTTTATGTTATATTTATATATTTTGACTAAATTTGAAGTTAGTTATATTTATCCTATTGTTATGAGTGTTGGTTTTGTTCTTTTATTAATCTTTTCAGTATTATTATTCGGTGAAGCTTTTACCTTGAAAAAAGTTTTAGGAATATTAATTATTGCAGTTGGAATTATTGTAGTTACATTTAAATGAGAAAAATACTTACAAAAATTAAGTCAAATAAGATTGTTTTAATTTTATTTGTTTCCTTGATATTGAATATCATTGGGATATTTTATGCTTATCCTTTGATGCGTTTAGTAGGTGATGAGCCGGCTATTATGGGGGCGACTTTAAAAATGATTAACGAATTTAGTTTAAGGCCAGCTTTTGATGATTATTATTATTTAGCTCCAGCTGTTTATATTTATTTACCTTTTTATTTAATATATTTTGCCCTCTTCTTTATTTTTGGCATTGTTCACAGTGTAGCGGAATTAAGGACTTTGGTTTTATTGGATTACGCTAGTTTGAAGATGTTAGTGCCTATAGCTCGTCTTATTTCAATTTTGATTAGTTTTTTATCAGTTTATCTGGTTTATAAAACATCCAGAGTTTTGTTTAAGGACAATAAGGTAGTAGCTTTATGGAGTTCTTTTTTTACGGCAACTAGTTTAATTTTTGTTCAATTATCTCATTTTGGTCGTATTTGGATTATTCAGGTTTTGGCGGTTATTTTAGGATTCTATTATCTGAGTTTAGTTTTGAAAGAGAAAAAAGATAGTTTAAATAACTATTTAATTTCAGGATTTTTGATTGCTTTGTCGTTTGGTATTCATTTGGTTGGCATTGTTCTTTATCCTTGTTTTCTGTTTGCTCATTATTCTTTAAATAAAGGTAAGGGGTTTGTTAATATTTTTATTAAAAATACAAAATTCTGGTTAGCTAATTTAGCTGCTTTGCTTTCGGTCGTTTTTATCTATCTATTACATCCTAATAGCTTCCGCCATTATTTTGGTCTTTTAAGGCATTATATATTTATTGGTCAGGATAATTTTAATAATTTTGTTTCCAGTAGTGGAAAGTTATCGTTGGCCGATGTTAGCCAAACTCCATCTTTTATTAATAGTTTAAAATATTTTATTCCAATTCTGTTTGATTGGGAGCCATTCTTAATAATTTTGTTTTTGATCTCTTTGCCCATTTTGTTTTTAAAGCAAAGAAAAACTTTTTATTTTTTAAGTTTATTTATTGTATTTTATTATTTAACAATTGGTCCTATTTTAAAAACAACCTCACCTAGATACATTGTGCCATTGATTCCTTTTTTAGCCATCGTAGCTGGTTACGGTTTGGTTTATTTGACTCAATTTTTAAAATTTAAACTAATCAAGAGGGCTTTACTTTTTCTGATAATCCTGTTATTCTTATATACACCTTTTTGTTGGAGCATTACCTTACTTAAGCCAAATACTTTTGTTCTGACCAAACAATGGATAGAAGATAATTTGCCTCAGGGTGAGAAGATTATTAATTTTGGTCTTGATTACAGATTGACCTTAAATGAGAATAAGCAAACTGTTGTTGATATTTCAAAATACACGCCTGAATTGATGGGGGCTCGTAGAAGGTATTTATTGAATGCAGCTGAAGAAGTTTATCCTCAACCTAATTACTATATCCTTTATCGGCCTAGTAGAAGATCTCAAGAATTTTTAGATAAAAATCAATTTAATTATTTAATTATTCATTGGTGGGATAACGAAAGAAGGCAAAAACTTAAAGAAGAAATAGCTTTATTGGATTATCAGCTAGAGTTGGTTCAAAGCTTTTATCCTAATGAGTCAATGGCTGATTTAACAGATTTGGTTAATAATATGGAACGGCCTTTATGGCTTTTGAATAATATTCAATATACTGGTCCATATGTTGAGATTTATATGATTTCAAAATTATGATTAGACTATCAGTTATTATCCCTGTTTATAATGAGCAGGAAAGCATTAGAGAATTATACCAAGAACTTAACGGCGTTTTAAAAGGCTTGTCTTTTGGTTATGAAGTAATTGTCATTAATGATGGTTCTCGAGATAATGGTTATCAAATTATGAAAGAAATTGCTCAAGCTGATAATGATTTTAAGGTTATTAATTTTAGAAAGAATCTTGGTCAAACTGCTGCGATGTCAGCTGGCATAGATATGTCTCAAGGAGAAGTCATTATTCCCATGGATGCTGATTTACAGAATGATCCAACTGATATTCCTAGATTATTAGATAAGGTGGAAGAGGGTTTTGATGTTGTTTCTGGTTGGCGCAAGGATCGTCACGATAAATTATTTACTAGAAAAATACCTTCTTGGACTGCTAATTATTTAATATCTTTTATTACTAAAGTAAAATTACATGACTATGGATGTACGATTAAAGCTTATAAAAGGGAAGTAATTAAGGATGTTCGGTTTTATGGAGAGATGCATCGTTTTATCCCAGCCTATACGGCCTGGTATGGAGCTCGGGTGGCTGAGATAGTGGTCAATCATCGATCTAGAAAATATGGCAAGACTAAATATACTATTGCTAAAACCTTGCGGGTTATTTTAGATCTTTTAACTGTTAAGTTTTTAACTGATTATTCAACTAAGCCCATGCATTTTTTTGGTAAAATAGGATATTGGTCTTTTTTACTTGGTTCGTTGTCAGGTATCATTGCTTTATTCCTTAAGTTTTTTAGAGGAGTATCATTAGTTACTACCCCCTTACCTCTTTTAACTGCCCTCTTAGTTATTATCAGTATTCAATTTGTTTTAATGGGTCTTTTGGCAGAAATTTTAACTAGGACTTATCATGAATCTCAAAAAAAACCTATTTATTTAATTAAGGAAAAGATTAATTTTTGATGAAGATACTCTTATTAACTCCACCCTTTGATTTGATGAAGCAAGGTTATGGCTCGAAAAGAAAATTGCGGGCCGGTTTTTTTCCACCATTAGCTTTGGGTTATTTAGCCGCTCCCTTGCTTAAAAAAGGCCATCAGATAAAGATTGTTGATGCTTCGCCTTTGGCTTATCAAAATGAAGATATTGGTCGAGAGGTTGATAAATTTAAACCAGATTTAATTGGTGTTTCTGTGGTTACAGCTACTTCTGAAGCAGCTTATCAATTAATTAATTTTTTGAAAGATAAGTGGCCTGATTTACCTATAGTTTTTGGTGGCCCTCATGCTAGTTGTTTCCCTGATTTAGTTTTTAAAAAATCTAAACTTGATATGCTGGTTCAAGGCGAAGGAGAATTTATTTTCGAACAAGTAATTGATGCTTGTAAGGAATATGGGAAATTACCAGATAATGTTGCTGGTACCTGGGTTCGATTGGAGGATGGCTCTGTAAAAAAGAATCCTTCAGCGGGATCAGTTATGGATTTGGATAAAATTTTACAGCCGGTTTATCATTTGTATGATTATCGTTTATATAAGCCCTTGCCCTTACAATACAAAAAACTGCCCGTAGCTAATCTATTAACTTCTCGGGGTTGTCCTTGGGGTAGATGTACAGTTTGTTTTTCAGCTGGTCGGGCTTCGCAAAAATATCGAAGACATTCTCCAGAAAGAGTGGTTGATGAAATTAAATTCTTGATTAAAAATCAAGGTATTAAAGAAGTTGCTTTTTGGGATGATAATTTTTTAGTAGGTGAGAATTGGGTAAGACGATTCTGTGATTTATTAGATCAAGAGAATATTAAAATTCCTTGGAGCGCTTATGGTAAAGTTACCACGGTTACTAAATCAATGCTTAAACGAGCTGTTCAGTCAGGTCTTTGGAGTATTTTTTATGGCGTGGAAAGCGGTAATCAGGATTTATTAGATAGAATTAAAAAAGGAATTACTTTAGATCAAATTCGTCAGGCGATTAAATGGACCAATGAATTAGACATTGATTCTCGTGGTTCTTTTATGATTGCTTTGCCGGGCGAGACGCCAGCTAAAGCTTTAAAAACAATTGAATTTGCTTGTGAAGTTGATTTTACTTATGTTCAGTTTCAGCCTACTTATCCAGAATGGGGTACGGAACTTTACGACGATGCGGTTAAAAGCGGTAAAATTGTAAAGGAGTTGGCTTATAAGGGGCGGACTGGTATTACTTATGTGCCTGATGGGTATAAGGATAGGCAACAAGTAAGAAGTATGCAGCAGTTGGGTTATCGTAGATTTTATTTCAGACCAAGCTATATTTGGAAGCATTTAAAAAGATTAAAAGATCTTAGTAAAATTAAGCAATATTTTGATGCTTTTATCTATATTGTGGGTATTACTTTTTAATTTTAGGAAATGATTAAGATAATTAGAAAAGTTTTTAAATACAAGGAACAGATAAATGCGAAGAAAGTAATTCTTGTTTTAATCTTATTGACCATATTATTTATTGTTTTTGTTGGTGGATTAATGGTAAGTATTAAATGGTCTCAGCCACGCGATCTTATAATGAACGTGTATAAGTCCATTTTCAGGAAGGATATATTTGAGACTATAAATCAAATTCATTTAGAAACCGATGTTAGTTCTTTAATTACTATTAAAAGTGAGCAAGATGTCATTGAAAGAAGAAAGAAATTAGTTAATATTATTTGGAAGGGGCAGGGTTTTCCTACTAGAATACCTGATGAAGTTAAAAGAGACATAACTGATGAAAGATTTTCTGATTTAAGAAATCTTAAAAGGATTGATGAAATCACTACTCTAATGGAATATGGTTTGGATTCAATTATTTATCATTTTCATCCGATTAAAGAGAATGGAGAGCTGGTAATTTATCAACAAGGTCATAGTGGAGGTTTTATCTTAGGCAAGGAGACCATAGATTTCTTTTTAGATAAAGGTTATTCAGTAATAGCATCTGCTATGCCAGTATTGGGGATGAATAGCCAGCCAGTAGTTGATTTGAAACGTTTTGGAGTAATGAAACTTGAACATCATGATTTATTTATATTTTTAGAAACGGATGAAATAAGTCCCATGAAGTTTTTTTTAGAACCGATTGCTCGTGTTTTGAATTCTGTAGATTATGAACATATCTATATGGTTGGTATTTCTGGGGGTGCTTGTGTTGCTGTTTTATACTCGGCTTTAGATACAAGGATTGATAAAAGTTACCAGGTGGCGGGTTCACAGCCAATATTTGTACGAAATGTTTCGGGTAAGGGGGATTACGAAGAAACATTATTTGAAGTTTATAACGTAGCAAATTATCTCGAACTTTATATTATGGGTTCTTTGGGACGTAGACAGCTTCAAATATTCAACAAGTACGATCCAATTGGTTTTGAGGGTATTGGATATCAGCTGTACGAAAAAGAGGTAAAAAAATTAGTCAGGGATTTGATGTTTATTTAGATGATACTCATAGAAAACATATAATATCAGATAGAGTATTAGAAGTAATATTTAATGATCTTAAGAATGATTAAAAAAAACCCATCAAAGATTTTGGTTATTCAAACAGCTAAAATAGGGGATTTAGTTTGTAGCACACCTGTTTTTCGTGAGATAAAAAAACATTATCCTCAAAGTTTTTTGAGTGTTTTAGTCCTTCCTTTAACTCAAGATATTTTGGTTAATAATCCTTATATTGATCAAGTTATTTTACTTGATCGTAAAAAATATCCAGGTATTAAAGGAGCTTTAAAACTAATTAAAGAGATAAGAAAGATAGGATTTGATTGGAGTTTTAGTTTAGTGCCAGGGATTTTAGAAAGTTTAATTCCATTTATAGCTGGGATTAACCATCGGGTCTCTACAACTTCTAAGTATGCTAGTCGAAAAACCAAGATACTTTCAATTCTTAATAATCATCGTTTAGCTTATCAGAGAGATAGTTTAGCTTTAAAGCATTATTTAAATTTATTAAGATTTATTGGGGTTGATAAAGTTAGTCAAAAAAAAGAAATTTTTGTTGATCCAACTCAAGAGGAAAAAGCTTTACTCTTTTTAGAAAAACATAATTTAAAAATAGAAGATTTCTTAGTTGGTATTTCTGTAACAGCTGGTAAGGAATTTAAGCAATGGGCACCTGAAAAATTTGCTCAATTAGCTGATCGGTTGATCGAAGAATCAAAGGCAAAAGTAATTTTTATTGGGAGTCCCAAAGATGAAGCAATAATCAAAGAGACACAATCTTTAATGAAGAATGAAAGTTTGGTTATAATGGAATTAAGTTTAATTGAATTAGCTGGTTTGTTAAAAAAATTATCTCTTTTTATTAGTGTTGATACTGGTCCTATATATATAGCTAATGCGGTGGGTACGCCGGTAGTAGATATCGTTGGGCCTTGCCAGATGAGAAGTCAGTCGCCAGACGGTAAATTTGCTCTTGTTCAAGAATTACCTCCTTGTGGTCCCTGCTCTTATATCATGTCAGCGCCTAGTTATTGTAGAACAGGGCATTTAAAGTGTATTAAAGATATTACGGTTGATGATGTTTTTGAGGCAGTTAAGAAAATAACTTGATTGTTTTTAAAAAATGTGTTTTTCTGATAAAATAGAAACTAAAGGTTATTAAAGAGATTTATTAAAACTATGAAAAAAATTCTTATTACAGGCGGAGCGGGTTTTATCGGAATTAACTCAGCTAAGTATTTTTTAGATAAAGGCTGGATGGTTTTTGTTTTAGATAATTTTTCTCGGGCCGGTTCTGAAAAAAATATAGCTTGGTTAAAGAAAGACCAAGCTTCAAAAAATCTTAAAATAATTAGAGCGGACATCCGTTATGATTTAAAGATCTTAGAAAAATTAATTTCTCAAGTAGGTACGGTTTTGCATTTAGCTGCTCAGACGGCAGTAACTACTTCTTTTAAGAATCCCAGAGAGGATTTTGAAATTAATGCTTTAGGTACTTTTAATATTTTGGAAGTGATTAGAGAATCTAAAAACAAACCAATTATTGTTTTTTCCTCAACCAATAAGGTTTATGGCGGCATGGAAGATGTTGGAGTTAAAAAGATTGGCGATAGATATCAATATCAAGATTTGCCTTATGGAGTAGCTGAAGATAGGATCTTAGATTTTCATTCACCTTATGGTTGTTCTAATGGAACAGCTGATCAGTATGTCAGAGACTATGCAAGAATGTATGGTTTAAGAACGGTAGTTTTTCGGCAATCTTGTATTTACGGTCCTCATCAATTTGGTATTGAAGATCAGGGTTGGGTAGCTTGGTTTATTATAGCCACCTTGCTTGGCAAACCATTAACTATTTATGGCGATGGCAAACAGACAAGAGATGTGCTTTTTGTAGATGATTTGAACGATGCTTATTGGTTAGTTATAAAAAATATCAAAGAAACATCTGGTCAGATTTATAATATTGGCGGCGGTTATAAGAATCAGCTTTCCTTATTAGAATTAATTGGTTTATTAGAAGGATTTCTAAAGAGGAAGATAGAGTATAAATTTGATCAATGGCGACCTGGCGACCAGCCGATTTTTGTAGCTGATATTAGAAAAGCTAAAAAGGATTTTAATTGGCAGCCGAAAGTTTCTGTTAATCAAGGAGTTAAAAAAATATTCAAGTGGGTAAATGAAAATAAAGGTCTTTTTAGATGATTTCATTAATATATAAATTACAGAGATATTTTAAGATTGACTTTATATATTTAATCAAAGGTGAGTCTTGGCTGGCCATCGGCAAGGTTGTCAGTATGGCTATTTCTTTTGTCGTAGCTTGGGCTTGGGCCAATTGGATGGATAAGGGTGTTTACGGGAATTATCAATATGTGCTTTCTTTGGTAGGTATTATTTCCATATTCTCTTTA
>CEPV01094579.1_pt1 | contig 20235 bp, 20 predicted proteins | sample 530451 | NCBI WGS metagenome assembly CEPV01 (sample SAMEA2620097, study PRJEB7988) | marine metagenome | isolation source: saline water (ENVO:00002010), including
ATCTTTATAAAATAATTCATTGCGCCAATTACAAAATACAAATTACTCATTACTCAAATTTTGAGTGAAGCGAAAAATTTATGTGGGCGTACTTGGATTCGAACCAAGGACCTCGTCATTATCAGTGACGCGCTCTAACCAACTGAGCTATACGCCCGAACAAAAATATTATATCAAAAAATACCTGCTCAGGCAAGTATCTTATGAATAACTGCGTAATCTTGTGTAGTTGTCCCAATAATGATCTTAATTTGGGGCTCCAAGATCAATACCCTAAGATTGAAAATAGAATTCTAATTTTCAATCTCAATCGACACCCCAAATTTTTTTCGTAGAAAAAAATTTAGAAAGGAGGTGATCCACCGACAGCTTCCGCTACCGGTGCCTTGTTACGACTTCATTCTGGTCACCAATCTTACCTTAGGCCCTCTAAAAAGAGAGACTTCGGGTACTACCGGCTTCCCTAATGTGACGGGCGGTGAGTACAAGACTTGAGAACGTATTCACCGTGACATGGCTGATTCACGATTACTAGCGATTCCGACTTCATGAGGGCGAATTGCAGCCCTCAATCCGAACTGGGACCAAGTTTGATGGGATTAGCTCCACCTTACGGTTTGGCGACCCTTTGTCTTGGCCATTGTACCACGTGTGTAGCCCAGGGCATCAAAGGACACGCTGATTTGACGTCATCCTCGCCTTCCTCCCCTTATTCAGAGGCAGTTCCCTGTGACACTTGTAACACAGGGCGAGGGTTGCGCATGTTAACCCATTTAAGGGAGCACCTCAAGGCACATGCTGACGGCAACCGTGCACCACCTGACCCTAATGTCCTTGAGAGAAGGTCTATTTTTCAATAGACTTTCATTAGGATGTCTAGCCCTGGTAAGGTTCCTCGCTTGTCGTCGAATTAAACCACATGGTCCACCGCTTGTGCAAGTCCCCGTCTATTCCTTTGAGTTTTAGTCTTGCGACCGTACTTCCCAGGCGGTCAACTTAACGCGTTAGCTTCGCCACCCAGAGGGTCGATACTCCAGACGGCTAGTTGACATCGTTTACGGCGTGGATTACCGGGGTATCTAATCCCGTTCACTCCCCACGCTTTCGTGGCTCAGCGTCAGCTAAGCACCAGCTAGTTGCCTTCGCTTTTGGCGTTCCCTACCATATCAACGGATTTCACCCCTACTTGGTAAGTTCCACTAGCCTCTCACTTGCTCTAGTTTTGACGTTTGACCAGCCGCTCTGGAGTTGAGCTCCAGAATTTAACCAGCCACTATCAAAACCGCCTACCCACGCTTTACGCCCAGTGATTCCGGATAACGCTTGGGGCCTTCGTATTACCGAGGCTTCTGGCACGAAGTTAGCCGCCCCTTATTCCTGGAGTACGCTCATCCCCCACCTAATTTGGATACAATTTTTGCTTTGCAAAAATTATAGCTACAACAAATAAATTAATATTCAACATAAAATTGTTCCTAAAACAAAATTAAAGGTTGTCTCTTATTAAAATCCAAATTAGGTGGGGGATTGTTCCTCCAGAAAAGTTCTTTACACCCCGAAGGGAGTCATCAAACACGCGGTGTCGCTCCATCAGGCTTTCGCCCATTGTGGAAGATTCTCGACTGCTGCCACCCGTAGGTGTGAGGTCCGTGTCGCAGTACCTCTGTTGGGGGTCAAGCTCTCACTCCCCCTACCCGTCATAGCCTTGGTAAGCCATTACCTTACCAACAAGCTGATAGGACGCAGGTTTTTCTCGAAGCGAAGTTCCGATAAATCGGAAAAACTTTAGTCGCCTAAGGCGACACTATCTGGTATTAGCTCGAATTTCTCCGAGTTGTTCCAGACTTCAAGGTAAATCCCTACGTGTTACTAACCCGTTCGCCACTGTCGCCTAAGGCGACCGTTCGACTTGCATGCCTTATCCACACCGCCAGCGTTCATCCTGAGCCAGGATCAAACTCTCAATAAATAACAATATGTCGCTAAAGCGACAATAATCCTGTTATATTTTAATAGATTGGGACAACTGCACAAAATTGCAGTTATCTTCATATGAAATTTTCAAAGAACATTTCTATCTTATCCTATTTAAAAAACCATGTCAACAACCTATTTAAAAATCTTAACATGCTTTTCCTGCCATTGTTCAATCTTCTTATGATTGCCTGATAATAGAACCCTAGGTACTTTTCTTTGTTTGTTATTAATCTTAATACTCTCTGGCCGGGTATACTGAGGAAAACTCTCCTGCTCTAACGACCCTTTAGTAATCACTCCCGGGATTAAACGAGTAACCGCATCAACCATAACCATGGCCGGTACTTCTCCCCCAGTCAAAACATAATCACCAATGGAAATCTCTTGATCAGCAATATATTTAGCCACTCGCTCATCAACTCCTTCGTAACGACCGGAAATAATAATTAACTGATCTAGTTTTGAGAATCTCTTCGCCATTCGCTGGTCAAATTTTCTACCCTTGGCTGAAAGTAAAATAACTTTTCTTTTTCCCGACGCCTTTTGGGTTGGGATCCCGACTTTACGTCGGGGCTTCTTAATCGCCTGGACTGCTTTTTGGATTGGCTTAACCATTAAAACCATGCCAAAACCGCCGCCATAGGGCTTATCATCGACCGTTTTATGGCGGTCTTGAGTATAATCGCGCAAATCATGAATATTAATTTTAATTAACTTTCTTTTTTGAGCGCGCTTAATAATAGATTCATTAAAATACGAATCAAAAATATTTGGAAATATGCTGATAATATCAAATCTCATGCAATTTTTATCAAAATTTGCTAAAGCAAATTTTGTTATTAAAACTGAGCAGTCGCCTCAGGCGACTAAAGATTTTGTTCTAAAAATTATTCGCTTTTAGCTTTAATTTTTAACAAAATTCTTCATACAAAAACTGCGATTCCCTTGGAGGAGTCCCGCCAGAGGCGGGTCCGCCTCTGGCGGAAGCACAGTTTTCGTTAATCTGTAAAACAAAGTATTTAGAGTTTACAGCTTCAATTCATCAACTACTTCGTCAACGCCTTTTTTAACATCGCTTTCAGAAGCGCCTTCTGAAGCAGGTGCACTTTCTTGAGGTCTGACCCTACCACCTTCTGGCTCTTCGATCTTAAGGTTGATGCGAGCGTTATTCTTAACGCCGATAACTCTTAAAATAGAACGAATTGCCCGGGCAGTAGATCCTTGTCGTCCAATAATTTGGCCCATATCTTCTGGGTTGACTTTAAGAGTTAAAAGAACTCCCATTTCATCAACTGTTCGGACCACTTTAACATCATCAGGGTTACCAACAATGGATTTGACAACTAACTCCAAGAATTCCTGATCGGTTTGTGTCTTTGCCATAAGTCTTTATATCGTTAATTTGTGATTTCTATCTATAGCAGCTCGACCTTTCTCTGACACTGCTACTCTTTCCTTATTCTATTCCTTTTTTTCGGTTTTGTCAATCTCTTCTTCTTTTGGTTTTTCTTCTGATTTTTCTTCTTTTTTTTCTTCAGTTGGTTTTTCTTCTTTCTTTTCTTCAGCTGGTTTTTCTTCTTTCTTTTCTTCAGCTGGTTTTTCTTCTGTGTCTGTGGCTGATTTCTTTTTCTTAATTTTCAATTTCTTTTTAATTTTAGGCCCTTTAATTACTCCCTGAGCGACCAATAGATTATGGACTGTTTCAGAAGTTGGCACTCCTTGAGACAACCAATATTGTATTCTTTCTTTATTCAAACTAATTTCTTTTGATCTTGGATTGTAACTACCCAAGATTTCTGAAAACTTCCCGCTTTTAGGCGGAGCTGTTTTTTTGATAAGAACGACTCTAAATTTAGGAGCGTTCTTCTTGCCTGTTCTAGTTAAACGAATAATTAGCATAATTTTAATTCCATTCCTTTTTTTCTAAAGCTGCTTGGGCTGCTCTTTCTTGCGCTTCTTGCTTAGAAACACCTTGGCCCTGGGCAACTAATTCTTTTTCAAGATAAACACCGATAATAAAGCTTTTGGCATGATCCGGCCCCCACTCCTTGAGTACTTCATAGGCTGGCGTAATACCGACTCGATCCTGAGCTTGCTCTTGAAAACGGCTCTTGGGATCTTGATAAAGTTTTTGCTTAATAATCTGGGGTAATTCTTTTAAAATATTCCTTTTAATAAATTGACTGACTTTTTCATATCCCTGATCTAGATAGATCGCTCCGATTAAAGCTTCCAGAGCATCAGCTAGAATATATTGGCGGGCCCGGCCCGTGTCCTTGGCTTCGCCATAACTTAAGAATAAATAATCATTAACGCTCAACCGCTGAGCAATCTTAGCCAGCATTTTAGCATTAACCAAAGCGGCTCGCCAGTTAGTTAATTCCCCTTCTGAATTAGGATAATTCTGATAAATATATTCGGTCACGACCATTTCCAAAACCGCATCACCCAAAAACTCAAGCCGCTCATTATCTTTTAAATGAAAATCCGGGTTTTCATTTAAATAGGAACGATGGACCAGGGCCTGCTGAAGCAGGTCCTGATTATTAAACTTTATCTTAATAATTTTTTCAAAAGAAGATAAATCCATACCAGTTACTCGTTTTTACCCGGTTCCCCTATTTCCCGATAAACTGTTCCTAAAACTCCGTTAATAAATCTACCTGAAGATTCACCGCCAAAAGTCTTGGCTAATTCAATCGCTTCATTAATAGCCACTTTAGGCGGGACCTCGCTGCGATTGCCAAAAAGAAGCTCGTAAAGGCCAATACGCAGGATATTTCTATCAACAATAGTAATTTGTTCCAAGGGCCATTCCGGAGCGGATTTTTCAATAACTTCATTTAATTTAGATAAATGTTCAACCACTCCATCAATGATCTGCCAAACAAAATCACTTTCTTCTAAACCCGGCCCAAATTCTTCGAGATTGCGTTTAACAATCTTTTTTAATTGGGCTGAATTTTTGCCTTTGAAATCCCATTCGTAAAAAGATTGCATAGCAATAGAACGAGATAAATGTCGATTAGCCATATTTAAATTATTAATTTAAAATTACTTTTGAGACATGTCTTCCATAGTCATGCCTTTTTCTTGGGTTTGTTCTTTTTCTTGATCAGCTATTTCTTTTACTTTTTTCTTTTTTTCTTTCTTAGTCAGCTTAGCCAAAACATCAACCACTTCTCGACCAGCATAAACGCCGCAATTACGGCAAAGCTGATGAGGTAAAATCGGTTCTTTACATTTCGGGCAAACTGAAAGGCCTTGCTTGGTTAAAGCATGATGGGAACGACGCCTATTTCTTCTTGATTTAGTATGTCTTTGCTTGGGCGTAGCCATTAAAATAAATTATATCTACTAAATAATTATTGTCAATCCTTATTCCCTTGATATTTCTTGATTGCCTTTCTTAAGGCCTTAACGGCTAAGTCAGCGCAATGCATTTTAACCGGCGGCAGTTCGCCTAATTCTCCAACCACATCCTGGAAAGTAATCTTACTGGCCTGAGCCAAGGTTTTTCCTTTGGCCAATTCTGTAATCATGGAAGATGTAGAAATAGCCGCCACACAGCCCATGGTTTCAAATGAAATATCTTTAATCTTATCATCTTTCACTTTAATGTATAACCTCATAATATCACCACACTGCATATTGCCCACTTCAGCTACCACATCAGGGTTTTTGAGTTTGCCCATATTCTTGGGTTTTTGAAAATGATCAAGCACTTTTTTGTTATACATAATTTTATCGGCCGGAAATCTTTCTTAATCTGGCAATAATCCCCGGTAAAATCTTTAAAAGATAATCTATGTCTTGACTGGTTGTCTGTTGCCCCAGAGTAAAACGAACACTAGCATGGGCCTGTTCGTGAGATAAGCCCAGAGCCAACATGACATGAGAGGGACTTAATGAATGACTGGCGCAAGCTGAACCGGTTGAGGTAAAAACACCTTTGGCTGACAAACTTAAAACAATACTTTCTCCTTCGGCTCCTTTGAAGCTAAAATTAGCATTATTAGGCAAACGATCCTTAAAGGAACCATTTAATTCTACTTGATTAATATCCCTTAAAACTCCGGTAATTAATTTATCTCTTAATTTTTTAAGTTCCTTATTATTCTGATTAATCCGACTGACTGCTTCAGCTAAACCAATAATACCAGGCACATTTTCTGTACCAGATCTCACGCCTTTTTCCTGACCACCGCCCCGAATCAGTGGGCTCAGCTTAACTCCTTTTTTAACATAGAGTAAACCAACCCCTTTAGGTCCGTAAACCTTATGACCGGATAATGACAAGCTATCTAGGCCTAATTTATCAACTGAACAATCAAGGTAATTGGCCGCCTGAACTGCATCACTATGAAAAATGATTGGATGTTTTCTTTTAGGATTAAGCTTTTTAATTAACTGACCAATTTGGCTGATTGGCTGGATAGTGCCAATCTCACTATTAGCATACATAATTGAAACCAAACGAGTATCCTTTTTAATTGCCTTTTTTAAATCCTCCAAACTAACCAAGCCATTACTATTAACTGGTAAAATTGTAAGCCGAATTAATCCTTTTTTAAGTAAAACCTGACAAGGTTCTAAAATCGCCTTATGTTCAATAGCCGAAGTGATAATATGGGGATTAATTGATTCTTGGAATCTTAATTTTTCAACCAAGCCCCAAATAATCCAGTTGTCACTTTCGGTCGCGCCAGCTGTAAAATGAATTTCTTCAGACAAACAATTTAAAAAAACAGCAATTTGTTGACGAGCCTTTTCAATTGCCTGAGCTGCAGTTTGACCCAAGCCATGAATACTAGAAGGATTACCATATTTCTGATTAAAATACGGCTGCATTTTTCTAAAAACAGCCGGAGCGACTGGTGTGGTTGCAGCATGATCAAGGTAAATTTGTTTCTGAGCCATAATATATTATGATAACAAAAAAATATAAAACTGTCAAAGCAGAAATTATCTCTTAAGACCAAACCTATTTCTAGGTATCTCGTATTTTTCAATAATTGATTGGTTTAAATCATTTCTTTTTAAAAAGATGATGGCATAATCATCAGCAAAAACTGGTGCCCAAGCATCATCAGTCACCCGTTCAATTAAAAACTTCTGGGCCCAAGGCGTGGCATCGTGATAAGCAAAGTAAATCACATTGAAATTATGGATTTGATCCTGGGCTTGCCAAACTTCAGGATTATTCTGAGAGGCAATATAGATATCTTCAAAAAAAGAAACTGAATAAGCTTCGGGCCGGTTATCATTAAAGACCTTTTGCTCAGGATGTAGGTAAAAGATTAAATATCCACCAATATCATAATTATTAAAAATTGGTCCTTGTATATCTTGCTCTTTGAAAAAAAGAGCTGATTGATTATTGCCCGGTTCTAAACCTAGACCGAATTCTCTAACAACCCCAAGAGGCAATCTCTGATAATGTGTAAACAAGGTAACAATTAAAATGAATAAGGTTAAAAAACCAAAAGTCAGTTTAACATCAATAGATTTTAATTTAAGATTTTTACCTAAAATTTGCTTAAGATTATATCCAAGAATGGGCAAGGCAAAAAGACCAAAAGCCGTAAAATTACGGATAGCCAACCAGCCCAAACTACCCCAAACAGCAGCTAAAACAAAATATTTAAAAGAAAAAGCTTTAGCATTCCTAATCAAGAGCATAATAAAGCTGAGGACTAAAACTGCAAAGACGATCTGATAGAGTTTTAGATTAGGGTTGCTAATAATTCTCAATCCTTCTAAAAACCAAACCGATTGATTCTCAATAATCTTATACCCATACTCCCTAAAAATATTAAAGGGATAAATTGCTCCTTTAAAACCAAAAGGACTAGCTAGAGTGGCAATAATAGTTAAACCTAGAGCAAATCCTAAGTTTTTTAAAGATTTAGGAATTTGTTTTTTAAGCGCATTAATTTCTACTTTTTGAAATAGTAATTTACCTAACTCTTCTACAAAAAAAAGTCCGATTAAGGCCGGACCAAAGATAAAATAGATATGAGTATTAAGCCAAATAATTTGTAAAACCGGTAAGATAAACAACCATTTATCTTTTAACCTCCCTTGCTGCCAATGCCAAAGCATCCAAAAAAATAAACCGAGGAAAAAATAGCTGAAGATTTCTGGTCTAATTTCAGTTCTCTGAGCAATCAGAGGAATTAACAAAGCTGAAAGCAAAACAGCTATGCTAAAATTAGATTCTTTTTGAGCGATTCTAAAGAAAAAATAGAAGATAACTAAACTAAATAACAGATAAAAAAGGGAAAGACCAGCAAAACCAGCCATTCCCCAGATAAAATAAAAAATTACTCCACTACCCCAATGATGATTAACTACTGGATAATCAGGTTGGGTATAAGAGTAAAAATTAGAATCTAAAACTCCAAAATCACCATTTAAAATTACTTGACCATTTTTAACATGCCTACCTAAATCAACTACGGTTAAATCAACTTTATGAATTAAAAATAGTCCATACCAAGCCAGTAATAGAATTAAAATAAGGATCTGTAAACCTTTGTTCTTATCAGCCATGGAAGATTAGGCGCTAATCTCTAAAAGTTGTATTTCAAAGATAAGATTGGCATTAGCTGGAATCGCTCCACCACCTGCTCCAGCTGCTCCATAGCCAAGTTCTGAAGGGATATATAGCCTTCTAATCTCCCCTATTTTCATACCGACTAATCCTAAATCCCAGCCTTGAATAACTTGACCCCCTCCAACGGTGAAAGAAAAAGGTTGGCCCCGATCCACACTAGAATCAAACTTAGTCCCATCTTCTAAAACACCCACGTAATGGACTGATACCGTATTACCGCTTTCAACTGCCTGACCAGAACCTTCTTGTAAGATTACTGCTTCTAACTGTTCAAAGGTTGGCGCAGTTGGTTCTTGCTGGGACTGCTCATTCTTATCAGCTTCCAGGTCAATCCCTTCAAATTTATCTTTTGAAGTAACCCAGTAGATAAAATAGATGCCTCCGGCGATAACTACTAGAACAATAATTATAGGGATAATCTTTTTCATTATTCCTATTCTATCATCAAAAAGTTTTGATGTCTATAAAAAACAACCCTGTAAATATTGTTTTATTCTCTTTTTATCTTCGTTTTCTTTATTTCCTTTAAAATACAGCTCGATAAATTCAAATCGTTGTTCTTGTTCAAAATAAGAATAAATAATGCGCAACAAATGATTATTACGCAGAGCACGACACGCCATGTGTGCTTTTACCAACTTGATATTTCCAGACGAATGTATAATGACAAAATTTTTACCTATACCCGTTGGATAGACAAAAAGCACTTTCTTAAATTTCTTAAAATCATCATCGAGTGTTTTGTGTTTTTTAAAAAGTTTTTTGAATTCCTTCTTAAATTGATCAAGCTCATCAAAGCGTTTCATAATCTTTTACAGAAGTTTCTTCGGGACGATAGAAAACATGTTCATATTCCAGCGCTTCCCTTTTTTTAGCAACTTTCCACGGGGTATCAATATGTGAGAGCGCGGAAATCTGAGTCGCCGTTAAATCTCCAAGTCGATCAAGCTCCCAATCTATATGAGCAAGTTCCTGCGCGGAAAGTTCAGAAAGATCAAGCTGCTCGTTTGGGTTAACGAGATATTTTGTTTGCTCGTGCTTATAAAATTTACTTTTTATTTTTTCCACTTTTCCTTTGTGCTCTAAATCACCCATTATTTTGGTGAACATAACAGGAGTTGGGCCGTAATAATTCTTGATATATTTAGCTCCGACGAGCTGCTCCTCAAATTTCTCGTAATAATCAAAGTCTATGAAATACAAAAGTTTATACAGGACTGTTTGCCCAATGTTCGGTTTGCCGCCGATTTTTGCGATGATATACAAAAGCACTTGTTTAAACTTCTCAGCCTTCTCTTGGGGTATACTAATGCGTATGGCTAGTTCTTTTGCTTTTCTCGATATCTTACGCTTTTTTATAGAAACAGCGGGCAGTCTTCCGTCTTTCCCCACAAGGAAATTTTCCAATGACATATCAAAAATCGCCGCGAGCTTCTCTGCTTCAGTTATAGTAAGCTCGCGCTCACCTTGTTCAATCAGCATATAGGTCGGACGGGACATACCAAGCTCTCTTGCCAGATACTCTTGCGAAAAACTATTTTCTTCACGTAACACCTTAATTTTCTTAAATAAATCTTTAACCATACATATTCATTATATCCCTTGTAAAGAATACTTGTCAAGTTAATAAGTAAGAATACTTGACAATAAAAATAACCCCGTAAATATGGGGTTATACCACCTGGCTGGGAAGGCAGGATTCGCCCCGTTAGCCAACGGGGCGCCACGTCGGATGACGTGGCGAAGCCCCGAGCGAGGCGGGAAACGCAAACTTTACAAATTGGCTGCCAGACTAGGATTCGAACCTAGATAACATGCTTCAGAGGCATGGGGCCTACCATTAGCCGATCTGGCAATTCTACGCCTCCAAATATCTTCTGATTGCTACTAAACTGCTAACCATCCCCAAAACAACACCAATGGCCAGCTGAAGCAGAAAAATAGAAATGAAATTCGCTTGGAAGAGATAGAAAAGGTCAGTCCCGGGCAAATAGGCGGTAATCCTAGGAGAAAGATACCATAAAGAAGGATACAGAATCAATAAAGCAATCAAAGCGGCGATAATTCCATAAAGAGCTCCCTCAACAATAAAAGGACCCTGGGCAAACCAATTGCTTGCTCCAACTAATTTCATTACCTTGATTTCCTTGCGAGAACTATAAATAGTCAAACGGATTGTATTAAAAGTAACCAAAACAGCCAAACCGGCTAAAACAAATAAAATTATAAAACCAATTCTTCTAATTGTTTTAGTAATAAAGGATAGTCTGGCAATGACCGCCTTATTCTCTAAATAATTGATTTTATCAATAATTGGCTGATACTTTTCCTGACTGAAGAAATCAGCAATCGCTCCATATTGAGACGCTGTTTGAGCCTTAACATTCAAACTAGCTTCTAAAGGATTGCTATCTAATTCTTCTAAACTCTGAATTAAAACCTGATTATCCTTATGCTTTTCCTTAAATCTTTTTAAAGCTTCTTCAGTTGAAACATATTCTACGCTGCGCACTTCGCTTAATTGAACCAATTCATTCCTGGTTTGTAAAATATCTTCTTCTGATGTTTCTAAATCAAAATAGACGCTAATATCAATCTTATTTTCCAAATTAATTACTAAAGAACCAATCAAAACATTAATCAACAAAAGGCTGGTAATAGAAAAAATAGCTAAGCTCATCATAGAAATAGCAGCCGAAGAAAGCCACTTATTTCGCCAAAAGCTTAGCCAACCAGATTTTACAATACGAATAAAAGTATCAAACATTAAAATAAAATATATTTTCCTTGTTCGTCGTCTTTAATGACTTTGCCTTTTTCCAAAGTAATTACCCTTTTATCTAGCCCATTAATAATTTCACGATCATGGGTAGCTAAAATAACAATGGTGCCTAATTCATTAATTTTAATTAAGAGTCGGACAATTTCCCAAGTATGAAGCAAATCCAAATTACCAGTTGGCTCATCAGCAATTAAAACCTTGGGCCGATGGGCTAAAGCCCGAGCAATAGCCACTCGTTGTTTTTCTCCTCCGGAAAGCTGATCAGGAAAATGTTCAGCCCGTTCAGTTAAATTAACCAATCTTAAAAGCTGAGGCACGTCTCGCTCAATATCCTGTTTAATCCGCCCACCAGCTTCCATGGCAAAAGCAATATTCTCATAAGCCGTCTTATTAGACAAAAGCCTAAAATTTTGGAAAATCATGCCGATTTGACGACGCCAGAGCGGCAAATCCCTACGATGGATTTGACCAATATCCTGTTTACCCCAAAAAATCTGCCCTTGACTGGGCGATTCTTCTCGGATTAAAAGTTTTATTAAGGTAGATTTACCTGCGCCGGAGCGTCCAGCAATAGAAACAAATTCTTTCTCATTAATAGTTATATCAATATTCCCCAAAGCAGGACAATTAGGCGGATATATTTTAGAAACTTCCTTAAATTTTATCATGCCGTTTTTTTAATAAAGCCCTCAATAAATTTATCTAACTTGCCATCTAAGACCCTTTGAGGGCTCCCGATTTTAACCCCGGTCCGATGGTCTTTAACCATTTGATAAGGATGGAGCACATAAGAACGGATCTGACTGCCCCATTCAGCCGGTGACAATTCCCCCCTTATCTGCCTCTTCTTCTCTTCTTGCCCTTTTAAATTGTACTGATGGAGTTTGCTATAAAGCCATTCCATAGCCCTTTTTTTGTTGGCGCCCTGAAGCCGTTCGTTCTGACAAGAAACAACTATACCGGTTGGCAAATGAGTTATTCGCACAGCTGATTCTACTTTGTTAACATACTGACCGCCTGGCCCGCTAGCTCGAAAGGTTTCTACTCTTAAATCTTCCGGCCTAATATTAATTTCTTTCATTTCTTTAAATTGAGGCAAAACTTCAACCAAAGCAAAAGAGGTATGGCGGAGATGATCAGCGTTAAAGGGTGATAATCGAACCAAACGATGAACGCCTGATTCTCCTTTTAAATAACCATAAGCATAAGCTGTTTCAATAGCTAGAGTTGCATTTTTAATTCCAGCTTCCTTCCCCCCTTTTACTTCAATTACTTGGGCTGACCAATCATTCTTTTTAATAAACTTTAAATACATTCCTAAAAGCATTTCAGCCCAATCCTGAGCATCAGTCCCGCCCGCCCCGGCATAAATTGATAGAATTGCCTGACGCCTATCATACTGCCCAGTTAATCTTTCAGTTAAGTCTTTCATTAAATCAGTTTAGCATATTGATTGCCTCCAGTAAAGATTAGGGAGCCGAGGGTGGGAATCGAACCCACAATCTACACGTTACGAATGTGTTGCTTTGCCATTAAGCCACCTCGGCTAAATCCTAGAGCGAGATACGGGAATCCCTGCCTGCCGGCAGGCAGGGAACCCTAACCATCCGCCTACTCTACACCAAAACAAAAATTTTCCAGAGCGGATGAAGGGAATCGAACCCTCGTCATCTGCTTGGGAAGCAGAGGCTTTGCCACTAAGCTACATCCGCTTAATTAGAAAAAAAATACTCCCACCATTTCCAGTAATTAGCTGTTGGCTCTTTTGGAGACAATGAATCTTCTATTGCTTCTAAATTATCTGGTTGATCCGAATCTTGAGAAGGTTGATCCAAACCAGAAGATAAAATAATGACTTGCTCGCCCGGTTTTTTTAAATTGAGTTTAAGTCGGGCTTCTTTCTCCAAATAGGAATCTTGTTTAAAATATTCCATTAAATTACTTAATTGACGATTGCGGCCTTCTAGTTGTTCAATGTCTGCGTTTAAACTATTAATTTCTTTAGTCAATTCATGTTTGCGGTAGCTTTCCCGGCCCAAATTAACCACCAAAGCAATCAGAATAAAGCTAATCAAAAAAAGAAAGATTTTAGATCCAAGAATCCTTTTGATAACATTCTGAAATGGAGTTGATTTAGCCATATTGTTTAAACTGTCTTTTTATAATAAACTAGAGTTATGAAACAATCAACTCGCAGAAAAATGTTTCGTTTGACCTGGATTATCTTGGCCAGTTTGGTAGTGCTCAGTATGTTAATTTTCACCCTGGCTCCTTTGCTCTAGATTACTTTTTTAAAACTTTAAAAAAAGCTTCCTGAGGAATATTAACCCGGCCCATCTTTTTCATTCGTTTTTTTCCTTTTTTCTGCTTTTCCAGCAACTTACGCTTACGAGTATAGTCTCCCCCGTACAAATAACCGGTCACATCCTTTTTCATAGCGGAAATAGTTTCTCGAGCAATAATCTTCCCGTTAATGGCCGCTTGGACAGCTACGGCAAAAAGCTGTTTAGGAATAACTTGTTTTAATTTCTGAACTAAAGCCCGGGCTTCTTGGTCAACCTTATCTTTATGGACAATCCTGGCAAAAGCTTCTGTCTTTTCTTGAGCGATTAAGATGTCTACCTTAACTAAATCAGCTGGACGGTGACCAATCATTTGATAGCTCATTGAAGCATAACCAGCTGTGATGTTTTTTAAATTATCATAAAAATCAATAATAATTTCATTTAAGGGCGCTTGGTATTTGATCAAAGCCTTGACTGGACTTAAATACTGAGTATCTTGATATTCACCTCTGGTCTTTTCTAATAATTTCATAACTGACCCTAAATACTGGCTAGGCGTAATTATTTCCAAAACAGCCCAAGGTTCTTTAATCTGCTCAATCTGATCAGTCCTGGGTAAATCTGAAGCTGAAGAAACTAATAGAGAATCATCTCCTTTAGTAATTACCTGATAGCTCACTGAAGGCGAAGTAACAACTAAATTCAATTGGTGTTCTCTTTTAAGCCGTTCTAAAACTATTTCTAGATGAAGCATGCCTAAAAACCCACAGCGGAAGCCCCGGCCTAATCCTTCACAAGATTCTGGCTCGTATTGTAAAGAAGCGTCATTTAGTTTTAATTTAGCCAAACTGTCTTTTAAAATATCATAACTCTCAGCCTGAGACGGATAAAAACTAGCAAAAACAACCGGCTTAGATTCCTGGTAGCCAGTCAAAGCTTGAATCTCCTTAACCGCTCCCTCAGTGATGGTATCACCGACCCGACATTGAGCCAAATCTTTTAACCCCGTAGCAATATATCCAATCTCACCAGCCTCAAGCTGATTGGTCTTAGTCAGCTCTGGCTTGAAAACTCCTACTTCAATAATTTCTACTTGAGTTTTAGAAGCCAACATCTTAATTTTATCTCCAGCCTTAACCTGGCCATCAACCATCCTGACATAGGCGACCGCCCCTTTGTAAATATCATAATTAGAATCAAAGATTAAAGCCCTTAAAGGGTTTTTTAAATTACCTTGAGGACAAGGAATTCTTTTAATAACCGCTTCTAAAACTTGTTTAACATTGATCCCTTGTTTAGCTGAAATTTTAATAATGGCTGATTGTTTAACAGTTAATAATTGGCTCATTTCCTCGGTTATTTTCTCAACTTGGGCCTGAGCCAAATCTATCTTATTAACCACCGGAATAATTACCAGCTTCTGCTTTTGGGCCAAATGCAAGTTAGCTAAAGTTTGAGCCTGAATTCCCTTATTAGCGTCAATTAAAAGAATTGTTCCTTCCACGGCCGCTAAGCTGCGTGAGACCTCATAACTAAAATCAACATGGCCGGGCGTATCAATCAAATTAAGAATATATTTATCATACTCTATCCGAACCGGCTGCAGTTTGATGGTAATGCCTTTTTCTCTTTCCAATTCCATCATATCTAAAAATTGGGAACGCATTTTTCTCTGCTCAATTGCCCCAGTCAATTCTAAAAACCGATCAGCCAAAGTAGATTTGCCATGATCAACATGAGAAATAATACAGAAATTACGAATGTTTTTTTGATTCATTGTCTTATTCTCTCACCTTTTTCCAAGGAAGCTTGCTAACTAAAGATGAAAAGAAAATATTTAATTCTTCCAATCTAAAAATCCAAGCTAAAAAGAAATATATTAAGACGCCAATCAAGCCAGCAATACCTCCTTGGATCAAGGCTGGCTGATTGATCAATCGCAAGACAAACCAAACAGCTAATCCAGCTATTAAACAAGCTAAAAGCATCTTAAGGCTGGAAATTAGAATTTTTTTAAGGTCTAGCCAACCGATCTTGTTTCTTAAAAAAACAGTCAAAAGAATTAAATGGAAAAAGCAGCTCAAAGAGAAAGCTAAAGCCAAACCAACTACGCCTAAAACTTGAGCCAAAAACCAAGCTGAAGACAAAGCAACTAAAGTGGTTAAAAAGCCAGTCAGCAAGGGCGTTTTAGCATCTTCCCAGGCAAAAAACCCTCGCAAAAAAAGTAAAATTAAAGCCTGGGCAAACAAACCTAAGGAAAAATATCCTAAAATCTGAGCAGTTAAATGAACATCAGCTGTTTCAAAACGACCCGTGCCTAGAATAATCTGAACGATTTGACTTCTCAAAACAATGAATAATACAGCGGCTGGTAAAGTAAAGAAAAGAATCTGTCGAGTAGTTGAAGAAAAGATTTTAACAAAGCCTACTTTATTTTTTTTCTGAGCCGCTTGAGAAAGCTTGGGAAAAGCCGCTACTACAAAAGAAATTCCGAAAATACCCAAAGGAAAACTCCAGATATTATAGGCCAAGTTATATACGGCAACACTGCCCACCGCTAAAAGCGAAGCTAAAACTGTCATCACAATTAAAGTAATCTGCCAAAAGGCAAGATTAATAATTCGAGGCGGCATCATTTTAAAAACCCTTTTAACTCCAGCAAACCTAAAATCAAAAACTGGCCGCCATTTAAATCCGCAAAGCCAAGCTGAAGGAACCTGAATAACCATATGAAGAAAAGCGCCAAGCACAACGCCATAAGCCAAGCCCTTAAGGCCAAAATAGTCAACCAGGAATAAAACACCGAAAATAATACCGAGGTTATACATAATCGGACCCAAAGCATAAATCAAGAAACGACGAAAGCTTTGAAGAATGCCTCCTAAAACAGCGCTTAATCCCAAGAAAAAAGGACTTAAGAACATTATTCTGGTTAATTGAACCGTTAAAGCCAGTTTATCTGGGGAAAAACCTGGGGCAATTAATTTAATTAACCAGGGAGCGATGATGATAAGAATCAAACAAACTATAACCAAAGATAAAGTTATTAAATTAAGAACACTGTTAGCTAAATGCCAGGCCTTAGATTCATTTTTTTGAACATAATTAATAAATACTGGAATAAATCCAGCTGAAATAGCGCCTACCACTAGCAAAGAAAAGACTAAATCAGGAATACGAAAAGCCGCGTAATAGATATCAAGTTCATCACCGGCGCCAAACATACCGGCTAGCATGCGATCTCGAACTAAACCTAACAAACGACTAACTAAAGAAGCCGCTCCTAAAACAAAAGCAGCCGACATAATGGTTTTTGATTGATTGTTGAATAATCTTTTAATCATTCATCCCTTATTGATACTCGGCTAATTCCTCTGCCAAAACATCATCAATATCTTCCCACTGATAACCTAAGCTTTCAAATTCTTGGGCTGTTTTAATCCATTGTTTAACATCATTACTAATTAAATAAACTTTATCATGGCCAATCGCTCTCATTAAATTAACTGTTGGATAAGCAGCTAATTCTGAAGATGTAACTTTAATAACATCACTTACTTTATTGCCATAAAGGTCAAAAACCTTTTGGTTAATAATCCACTTTTTCTGATAGTTTTTATTAAGATAATAGACCTTATAACAATTAGTTGCTTGAAGCAAATCGCCTGGAGAATAAAAACTATCTGAACAATCACAATCTTGAGTATAAAGCGCCCGGACTTCTGACAAGGACAAAGCTCGGTCATGGACCCTAACTTCATCAATAAAGCCTTTGAAAACACTGCCTCTGGCCAAAGCTCCGATATAAAAGAAGGAGTTATTAGTTAAATCGCCTACTTTAACTGTGCTAATCTGATCTCTTTGCAACCCATCAACATAAATAGTATTAGTGTCATTGGCCCGATCAATTACCCCGACCAGATGATGCCATTTATCATCCCGATAATCTTGTTTAGCAATTGCATTGGCATCCTGGGCATTTTCGCTTCCAACGATTCTCATTGATAAATAGCCATTCTGGTCGTGCCTTAACATATAGCCGTTTAATGAAAAAATATCAGCCTTGCCAACAATTGACTTGTAACCACCAATCTGATCATCTAGTTTAACCCAGGCTGAAATGGTAAAACTATCATTAGCGTCAAAATCCAATTCATCATGATCATCCATAACAATATATCCTTGACCGCTAAAGATTAAAGTATAATTTACCTTGCCTAAAACTCCCCAAGTTAACTTATTAACATAACCAGTCAGCTTATTACCCGAAGAATCTTCAGCCGTATTATTGCGAGCATTATCAAAATTCCAGTAAGCGATTAAACCATTGTCGCTAGAAGCAATCGTAATAACCTGTAAAACAAAAATTAAAACTAAACCGATTAATAGGATCAATTTTGTCCTTAGATTAAATTTAAATTGTTTTTTTACCATAGTTCAAAAGTTATGCCCAAAAGCCTGTCTGCTTGCAAATCAGTTTCTGTCCGCCAAAGCCCGGCTTCGGCCTTATTCTCATCTGGATATTGCCAAGAAACTGACCAATCTTCAGGAAATTTCAATTGATGGCTAAATTGGCTGCCCAAGCTGCCGGCTTGTTTTTGCGCTAATAAACTATAACTATCGCTCGGATTTGTCAAGTCTATTTTAAAAGGCAGCTTATACTTATAAACTAAGGTAACTGTTTCACCAGGACTGACATAAACCCAGTTAGCAAAAACTGTTTTGCCATTTTCTTCAAAAATCCGGGTGCCGGTCTTTAAATCAATCGTCATCTTATCTTCAATTGAACTAACTAAAGGGTCTTGTTTAAAACCTTGTTGCTGGTAATCAATGGGCGGTTGGTAAATTTCTACGCTTTGACCCTTAGCTGAGATTAATTGACTGCCTCGGGGCAAGTAAACTCTTAAATAGTTTGAATTAACTCGATTCCACCAATCATACTTTTCTTTACCGCCTTGATGCTGGCGGATAATAGTCAAGGTATCAATAATTGAACCATCGGCTTGAATTTCAGCCTGATGTTTAATTGTTTCTTGAACGACCCGATCCGTCTTATACCCGTTAATATTAGATGAAACAACGCTTAGATAATCACGGCTAGTTGTCAATAACTGTCCAGCCCAGCCCTCATCAACTACAATTCCTTGTAATGCTGAATCGCGAAAATAGATTAAAATATGTTTTTCTTTGAAACTATCAAGGATAATTTCAACCACCTCCGCTCTTTTTTCAGGAGATAATTGACTCAAGGTTTCAATAAATTTAGGAGCAAAATCAGCTAAAATCTGTTTAGGCCGATTCAGCTCTTTATCATAATCAACCTCTACTTTGTATTGGACTAACTCAACAAAATTATTTGAATCCAGGATCACTTCGTATTGAGACATAGCAATCGGACCAGTTAATCTTAAAAGTCGCTCTACCACGGTCGGGGTTAAACTAATTACTCCATCAGTGGTTGGTCCTCCGGTTTTTTCATAAAACCAAGAAATCTTTTGGGCTGAAGTGGGAAAATCAGGAAACCAATTAGCATCATGCATTGACCAAGCCGTACTCACTTTCTGAATGGGCTGAGGCGGGATAATTTTCTCATGAAGCTGCCCATCAACATTAAAAACGCCATCAACCATCAGATTAGCTATTCTACCTTGATCTAACTTTAATAGGCCATAAGTGCCAATAAATCCACCGGTCGCTCTAATTTCACTATTATTTTGAAAGATTAATAAGTACTGGCGAGGATTATCATGACCCAAGATTTTTAATAAAGCATCTGAATAATCAATTGCTTGAGCAAGTATTTCTTCAACTAGGGGCAATTTTTTCTTTAAAGAGACGGCTCCGGTCTGAATTTCCTCTGGCAAGGCCTCAATTTTAACTTGATCAAGCTCTTGACTGGCTAGCCTAATGTCGGTCAAAGCTTTGACTAAATTATCCTGATTCAGGGCAATTTTCTGGCTTAATGGTTGAGAACCGTCAGATAAATTAATTGAATTAAATAAATTATCAAAGGAAAATAGGCCAATGGCTGAAGTAAGAGTTTGACCGGCTTGAGCTAAACTCTCACCAACCTTAACCAAATGAATGCCTGAAGAAACAACTGAACCGCCAGGTATTTGCCCTAGAATGGCTAAGGTTAATTTACTTAATTTATTAACTTCTTGACGGGCTTTAATAAAATCTGATTGAGCCGAGCTGAAATTCTCTCCGGCTGTTTGCCAATCAGCCTCTTCTAATGATGCTTTAGCTGCTAAGAGATTCTGATAAGCAGCTAAGCTATTACTCATAACATTTTCCTTAATACCAAAACCTTTATCTACCCAAACGGCGGCCGGAACAACCATGGCAATTAAAAATCCAGCCACTAGAAACCTGGTTAATGATTTGAAATCAAAATCATTTTTCAAGCTAGCTGGTTCTTGGACAGCCGGCTGGGCGGCTAATTGGTAATCTTGAGAAGCTGCTTCGGGGAAATAGAATTGTTCTAAATCTTTCCCGATGCCTTTTGGATCGGGATCCCGACCTCCGATGCTTTGATCGGAGTCCGTACCAGAGCGTCGGACTTGCGTCGG